>Ga0247841_10003300_pt1 | contig 30286 bp, 26 predicted proteins | sample LaCruzMarch2015__2_FD_192410 | JGI IMG/M metagenome (GOLD analysis project Ga0247841, IMG submission 192410) | Freshwater microbial communities from meromictic Lake La Cruz, Castile-La Mancha, Spain - LaCruzMarch2015_18m | ecosystem: Environmental > Aquatic > Freshwater > Lake | place: Spain... | reverse complement strand
GTACTTCGTCATCTCCCTGGGTTTATCCCAAACAGAATTCTTTTTATTCTCATCTCCGGGATAACAGAATGGTTTCCAAAAACCTTTGTCCGACCAGGAATGAGAATTACAGGGCTCCTGATCTGGATGGTGAAAGAAAAGGTCTTTGAGATGGGTTGCAGCTACGTAACATAACGATTTTGAAAGTGGGACGGGAGGGATATCGTAACGTTTACGGTAGTCATTGATCATCTTGTGAAGTTTCATTTCCTGCTGACTGATACAGAAACCTACTGGAACAGAGACTCTTGGTTTTACCTGCTGGCTGAATGAGGACAACTGGCAACCCATAATAATACCGATGGCAATGATCAATCTTTTGTTCATTTTTTATTCACTTCCAACAAATCATTTTTATCTGCACTTACATGGGTAACATTTTCACGATCCAAAAGTCGTGCATAGAACGCATATCCACCCAGGTTATTCTCAATCTTTAACAGCAATTGATTCCATCCTTTTTTTACCTCCAGTTCAATCTCGGCCTGATCCGGTTCTGCAACACGCAAACCCGAGAAACGATAGACCTCACGGCCATTGAAAAAAACCTTACCGCCGTCATCAGTTCCTACATAGAGGATGATTTTCCGGTTATCAGGCGAATAAATATAAGTGACCGCATAGGTTACCACCAACTCCGATGGCCGGATTTTCCCGCAAAGGTCAATATAACCATTTACTGGTGTTTGTACGTATTCCCAGCGAATAGGTTTCCCTTTCAGTCCGGAATATTCTTTTTGCAGATCAATAACTGTTTCAGGAAGATAAACAGAATCCAATCCGCGACGGTCCATTTGGTTTTTCCTTGGATTGGAGAATGGACCCAGAATGTACCATTCCGGGATGAAAACCCGTTTTGGTTCGAGGGAAATGCCATCAAGGCCGATGTTGTATCCTTTTGAATAGATATCCTTTCCGGTAATAACAAAACGGATGTGGATGCTTTGATCAATGTTTTTAAGGTTTTTGAGTGATACTTTGCCACTGGGAAGGATACTCGGGGAATACCCGTTGATTTCTCCTGCTTTCTCATGATTGATAAAAAGTTCCGCATTGCCATAATCAGGACCTTTGGTATAATAGAGATTCAGATCGTAGCCCACATCTTTTAATCCATTTATAACCAATTCAAATGAGGATTTTTCATGGGCATAAATGACTACCTGCTTGTTTTCACCCCATTCAGGGCCATAATCCGACATATCCATCACTGAAGATTTCAATCCTTCCATACTGAACTTCAGTTTTTCCGCCTCGTACATGCGGGCTGGTTTGACGATTCTCAAGGGAATGCGCTGTCCGGCTTTGGGAAATGCCGGAAAAACTTTATGAGGCTCCTCCTGGTACCAGAATATTGTACTGGAATAATCAGCAACCTCCTGGTTCCCATGACCATGTTCAATCGTAAATTTGATGGACTTGTGAAAAGGAATGGGATCCTGAATATGCAGACGATACGCTGCAATCTGTCCAAGTGAATCATCTTTATACATCAGGCCATTGTACGGTCCCGCGTACTCACCTTTGTTGAAATACCATCCGCTGGAAAAGTAATCCTCAGTACCTGTTCCGTGAATGGAAGGATTCTTCTCTCCATCCACATACACCATTTCATCGCCCTCCAGAAAACTCAAACTCCCGTCATACGATTGAATATTCATGTTGACTCCAACAATATGCCCTTTGCCGGTTGTGTTCAGTAGGGTATAGTTGGAATCAAAGTTAGTCCGGATGTTCCTGTTCCAGAAAGCATGAAAATACCCTATTTCACGATCAAGTGCTCCTTCGAATTTTTGATAATTTATCTGATAATATAAAGCACGTACCTCCTGCATGGTTTCATTGGTGATCTCAATCCTGGCATGCGACTCAAAAGGCATTGGAAAGTAACAAATAAATCCGCCACTGGTCATTCCTAAAAATTGGGTAGAATATTGCGTATAGGCGAATCCATTTCCAAAAAAATCACCCAATGGAACTTCAACGGATGGCTTTGACTCATTGTCCCAATACATCCGGATTACAACGCGACGAAGAAAATAGGGATCGCGTGAATCGATGGCCATCCATATGCGGGTAATCATTCCAGGACCTTCAACATCGAGGATCGTCGCCCGCTTTCCCGGCAAGATGGTGATCCGGTCGGCATTTCCGCCACTCGTATCATGGCTCGAAACCAATATCAGTTTGCTGTTCTTTAAATAAGGAAGGGCAGCTGGAGAAAGAAGATTCACAATATCAGCGCGGTTTCCGGTATTGCAAGACGTTAGCAGGAACAATGACCCGATGAATAAAGCCGTTAGCGACTTTATAAAGATTTTCATGATTTTGGCAATTGGAGATGCAAAAGTACTATTTCTTATACTCTTCAATCAACAATTTTGCAATGATGGCATCCCAGATGTAATTTGGAGGACAATTCAACACTTCATTATCGGGACTGTAAGATTCCCAGAAATTGTGGTTTTTTGAGAGCTGGGTAGTCACACAGTTAACCATTTTAAAAGCCAATTGACTGGCGACCTGTCGATATCCGTATATACGTAATCCGTCATATACCATATACTCCCATAGTAGCCAAACCGGACCGTTCCACTTGCAGCAATAATCTACGTAAGGACTATACCATAGATCCTGTGCAGAAAGAGTGGGAATTCCATATCTGCGCCAGAATTTTGTTGAATCTGTCAGGGTTTTTACCAGGCGATCGGCTCTGTCCTTTGGAGCGGCTTCTGCCCACAATGCGAGGAATGCGATAATCTCCTGCCGCCTCAGATCCCGGTTCAAAAAATGCCAGGAGTGATCCAGCTTATTGACAGAATAATAAAAGCCCGTGGAATCATCCCACATACGTTCATTGACCAGTTTTGTGGTTCTCTCTGCAACGTGAAGCCATCTGCGTGCATCCTCCTCTTTCTCCAGAGTCTTTGCCATTTTTGACAAACACCTGGCCTCCTTTATAACCATCAGGGTGAGATCCAAACATTCCAGCTCATCTGAAATGTCTTCCTTGTCGACATCCAGGTATCGTTCTGCCGAAACCTGAAAAACAGCATTGTACCAGTCACGTACATTCTCGATTATTCCATTGGGCCCCCATTCAAAAGTGCCATCCTGATCCTGATCCCGGTTTTTTATCAGCCACTCAATGTATTTTGATCCTGAAGCATAGGCATCTTCAAGAAACTTTCGGTTGTGGCTCACCTGATAAACCTCCCAGTTTATCCAATTGAAAAATGGGGCTGAAGTAGTGGGTAAATTCTTGTGAGGGTAATCCTGCAACCCTCGTGGGCCATGACGATAGGCAATCAGACCATCCTCACGCTGTTGTTCCATGTACACCTGTTGAGATCCTTCAGCCGATTTAGGATCCATGTATACATAGGCCAGCATGCTCAGCGATTCATGAAGGACCTGGTGACCATGACCCCATCCCCATAATGGATTCCGTGAAAATGCATAAGAATTGAATTTGGTTTTACCCGATGGCGGATACATGCAGCCCCGGGCAAGGTTGAATGCTCCGATGTAAGCAAGTTTTTCAGCCTTCGTTTTAAAAGCTATACGAGGTACCTTTGAAAAGAGAATGAGGTTGTCTTCATAAAATGTACGCAACATTATATTCTTCAGGGAATCCATCTCCTGCATGATGAAATCGGTGGACTCTTGTTGATTCTGTACCCCTCTGATATATCGAAAATTTACCGTCTCATATGATCTTAACCGTTTCTTTAGATGAATACTTATAAAATCAACATAACCTGAATCTTGATTATTTAAAAAATCGATTCGTTTGTCCGAATAATAATCGGTCTTTATACGGATATAAAAGTCCTCTGCCTTCCCTGAATACCCGCCATGACTATTGACCTTTTGGTTGGAGGAAAAAAGATCCCTCACGTGAGTTGGATAACCGTATTCCGTTTTCAGACTGCTGATAAGTCGGTAAGGACTTTCATATCGCCGGGTGATGTATCCATCCATGTTTTTATCAAAACCAACGATTTCAAGCGAGTCGTTACCCATCTCAAGGACAGGATAAACAGAAATATCATGGGCGATCGTATCCCTGTTTCTGATCTCCATATCCACCAGGGCAATGGTCGAACTATATACGAAAAAGGTCTCCCTGACATGAATTCCGCGAAATGGTTCATACTCGAGAATAGCCATGTCAGGAAAGGAATAGATCAACACGGGTTTCATGAAGTATTCCCCGATGCTGTTGATCACCACCTGGTCTGCTTTCCAGATGCAATAGAAAACTCCGGCCTGATCACTGGAATAGCTCACTGGCCTGCAATCCGAATAATAATCCATTTTGTAGGCCTTATCTCCGTATACCCTCGATCGGTGAAGGGATGCCGCATACGTGGAATAAATCGGGTCATCTCCTTTTGCATTGAGCCGCAGGTAATCCTCCACTGGTTTAAGTGCTTGGGAAAACACAACAAAAGGGAACAGTATTATTGCTGCTATAAAAATGGACCTCATCCGCGTATTTTATTGAAATTAATTCTCTTTGGTAAATATCTTTATCTTTTTTGTCGAATATTTCGATAAACTATCAAAGGTCATTCCTACACGGTATATTTTCCCTTTTTTTTCAATGAGGGTTCCGTTTTCAATTCTCTCAATTCCCTGTCCGTTAATGTACACGTCAACAATGCCATTGGTTCCACCACCTCCTTCAACATCAATCGCGTATTCATTTCCCTTGAGCTTGGCAGTGATAATCCTTAAACCAGTTGCATCGTCACCGGGCTTCGGATCCTGTATTACCGGCAGCACTGCAATCCCTTTTTCAACAAGAAGCTCCAATTTGCTTTTCTCCTTAAGATCAACTGGTACGAAAAGAGTAATGTTCTGATCGGCCTTAAAGGATGAAAAAGGGATTTCCTGACCGTTTAAATAAAGCTTAAGTATCTTTGTTCCAGCCGGTAATACTGGCATGAAATCAATGTGTATTGGTTTATCTGAACTGGTCTGAAATTCATAAAAATAACCGATGTCATTACGGTAAAAGGTATAATCAACAAAACGTGAACCTATCCTGATATTCCTTACATTTAACGAATTCCAATCGGCAGGTAGGCGAGGGGAGAGGACGATTTTATTTTCCTGTGCCCTGATATCCAAACCAAGCAAACCTTCAATAGCGGGCTGCAGTACCATTGTTTCCGACCAACACTGATGCGGGCAAACTCCGGAGGGCAAATATTCTGCCCCATTCAATACTTCCTCAACAAATCCCAGTCCCCAGTTCTTATACACATTCAGATTGTTGTACATATGTGTGAACCCCTGCACAAAATTGCCATTTGAATATTCAGCCAGGGAGGTCCAGCCGGTAAATAACGGCCACACACTTCCATAATGATAGCCTTTGGGATTGAAGAAACGGCTGTCATCCTTTACAATCCTCATTCCCCAATTGGTAGAAAACCCATTCCCGGCAAACTGTTGCAAAACATGCTTTGCCTGATCTGGTTCTGCCTGCTTAAAATATATAGGTACTGCCGGAAGAACGGTCTGATCATTCCTGAATTTCCCGTCTTTGTTTTTCCCATAGGAGAAGAAATTGTCAATGGGATTCCAGAAATCTGAGACTATGATCTTCCGGATGGTAAATGATTCTGTTCTGTAACTATCCGACTCCAAATCTCCCGCCCAAACCGAGAGATTAACGGCTTCCTTAAGCGCGGCTGACCAGCAGGCATTTAAATACAGAGTTGCATGAGAACCATACAACTCGCCACCTTCCACCCATCCATGACCAACATTTGTATTCTCGATAAGATGATCCCGATCGGTATCGGTGGAAAAGCAATAATCGATTGCCTTTTTCAGGTATGGCCAGCTTTGTTTCAAAAAAGCAGTGTCATGTGTGTAACGAAAATACCTCCCTGCCAGAAGTATATATAAAGGAGTGGCATCTGCTGCATCATAATGAAAAAAACCAGAGGTACTGGCTTCATGAAAGATTTTTCCGGTAAGATCCTGATACTTCTGAAATAATTCCAATTCAGACTTTACCTTCTCAAAGTCACCATAATCCAGTAAAGCAAGCCCGCTCCATTGTCCGTCCCTTCCAAAATACCAGCCGTAGCCTGGCCTTCCGCTTATTTTTTGACCGCCATCCCAACCTGTTCTCGTGGTGGCATATCCCGCAACCAATGCTTTTCCCATTCCTGGTGTATTGACAAAAAAGCGGTTTGCACCGATCATGGCCCATCGATACCCGAGATTAAAATTAGTATCGGGTGTGGTAATGTTCAAATGACACGACAGAAATCCGGAAATGCTTGAACATGCTCTGTCATAAATTGCACGGGGATGCTGAATGGCCTGATTATAAGCATTGAAAACAGCCCGCTGTCCCTCACTGGTTGCCGAATAAACAACATCAATCCTGTCGTGTTGAGCAAGCCGGTACCGGGCTAAACAGGATACCTGAAATCGATCAGTTGGGATTCCTGAAAAACCACCGGTTAAAGTAATAAATGCAAACCCATTATATTGTCCGCTTAAGGTTTCTACCGGTATCCGGTTTGCCCCAAGCATCCCAACGAAATCTCCCGACCGGTCGGAAACAATAAAGGCATTTAAATCGGAATCCCACCCGTGACATAGTTCTCCCAAAACCTTTTCCGACAATGGCCACATCATCCTGAGGTTGCTTTTAAAGGACAATACCAACTCGCCTTCATGCTGCCCGTCGTACTGATAATGGATAACTCCTTGGGGTTCCAAAGGATCATTGACAACGATCTCCGTAAGGTTTCCTGCCCCAATCAGGTATCGCCGCATGAAAAATGCCGGATATACCTCAATTTTGGGTTGAAGACTGCTCAGCCAGATCACGGAATCGGAACCTTTAAACCGGATACCGGCATCGTAATCCCGGAAAGCCATGAAGGGATGTGCCCATATCTCCTCAATACCTCCCTTCTCCATACCCATGGTGAGTAACCGCTCCCCGGCAACATCCCAGAAATGTTCACCTCCCCGGCTGTTTTTCATCACAAGCTCATCCTTTTGAACTGGCCAATCCATACTTTCCGGAAGTGCGAGAAGCGCCTGGTCACTCTCCTGAAGCTTTTCCGCACAGGGAACAACCTTGTTGGGTGAATAATCCCAATAATATGATTTCTGTCCCGCAAATTTTCCGGCAAAATAGGTAAAGATATTCTGAGTAAAAAGCTCAAGGTGAGCCCGGTTCAGATTGGGTTGATCAAAATTCAAGTAAGCGCCCACGGCAATTACCTTCCCCTTTCCAAACGGGTATTCCAAAATAAGTTTTGAGGATTCCCTCACAAAAATGTAATCCCAATCCACGGCGATAACCTTTCCGTTTTCAGGCATTGACTCCCCGAAGAACCCGGTAATGTGTGTGTGAAAATCTTTTTGCGGTCGTTGAATGTAAGCCCCCCCATTCAAACCCGTAAAGAGCGGATGCTCACGAAATGCATGAAAACCAAGCTTTCTGCCATAACCTTCATCAATACAGGCTTTGACACTATCCCTTGGGATCTTGGTCTCAAGCCCCATGATAGTGATATAGCGAAAGGCCTCAAGAGAAAGCAACAGATTACCTCCGTTTTCCACGTATGAGAGAAGTAGTTGAATCAACTTGGGATTGGTCTCTTCACGCGAAAACGCAGAAGTATCCTGCCGATGCAACCATAATGACGAAAACCGGTACAACTCCTTTGATTTCCGGGAAATATCGCGAATTGTAAGGTATTCACAGCAGTAGTTCTTCTGTGCAGATAAAAAAGTAAACGCCGCGCGTGTCTCACCATCAGCCTTATCGTATGGAACTGCAGCAATGAATCCAATGCATGGAAGAGTATCCGCATCTCTGACGTTTGCTTTTTTTTTGGTCAGGGGTATGGTGTGCATGCGTATGCTCTGCCCTTTGACCGCTTGGGCAAAAGTTTCCGGAGGAAATGGCAGCAACAAAAAGTTAACCAAAACACTCAGGGAAAATATCGTTACCCGCATAGAATATGGATTAATTCAGTTAATGATGGAATCACCGGAAATGAAAAACCTCCAAGTCTCTCCGGGGAATGGTGCCCGTTCGGAATCAGGATACAGTCTATTCCGATCTCTTTTGCCACCTCTGCATCATGACGGGTATCCCCAATGAATAGTAGCACCTCTCTTGGAACACCGATCGTCTTGATGAGCTTGTGACCAACGTCAGTTTTGCCATGCGCGTAATGGTCATCCAAACCGAAGATACGATCGAAAAAGCCGAAGACTCCCAACTCCCTCGTTTCCGTAATAAGTTCGCTTTGCTCCCTGGCAGAAAGAATATATTGTCTGAATCCACGGTCCGACAAACTTTGTAATACCTTCGGAACCTCCGCATGAAGACTGGTTTCTTTTTGGCGCTCATTGTACCGGATCACGAAATCCATCCCAACTATCTCAAATGGCTCTTGATTAAAATCAAATCCAAGCTGAGCATAATAGTCTTTCACCGGAAAATCGAAAATATCACGGTATTGCTCCATTGTCCTTTCGGGTAAATGTCGCTCCCGTAACATTCCGTTCATGACATCCACACATAACCAGGCATCGTTGAGAAGCGTTCCGTTCCAATCCCAGATGATGTGTGAATAACTTCTTTCGTGCAGGTTCATTTTTCAGTAGCTTTGCGATACGTTTTGATCTGGATTTGCAATCAGAATTTCTGTTCAAAAGTAGCTAAAAAACCTGCTGTAAATCATGAATGTTGATAGCTTTCTGTATCCTCTTCAGGAATTGGAAGATTGTGCATTGTGTCCGCGAAAATGTCATGCAGACCGGATTGCAGGTAAATTGGGATATTGCAAAAGTGACGCCTCATTCAACATTGCTTCAATCTGTATCCACCGTGGTGAGGAGCCAGTAATTAGCGGACCCAATGGCATCTGTAATATCTTTTTTACAAACTGTAACCTCCAATGCATCTATTGCCAGAACCATCAGATCAGCGACACCCACGTTTGTCGCACTTCTTCCCGGATGGAATTGGAAAAAGTGATCCGTAAGATTACCTCAATTCTGGATACTGGGATTAATATGGTCGGATTTGTTTCTCCTTCTCATTTTATCCCACAAATGAAAATCATCATCAATGTTGTGCATTCGCTGGGCTACTTTCCCAAATGGGTATACAATACCAACAGTTACGACAGTGTAGAAACACTGAAATCGCTTGAAGGCATCATGGATGTTTACCTGCCCGATTTTAAATATTTGGATCCGATACTTTCACAAACCTGCTCCGATGCAGCCAATTACCCTGAATACGCCGCCATTGCGCTGAAAGAAATGTACCGGCAAAAAGGATCAGCCCTTCATCTGAGCCATGAAAATACAATTGAATCTGGCATCATTATTCGTCATTTGGTGCTCCCTGGAGCAGTAATGAATAGCATCAAAATTCTTCGGTTCATCGCTCAAGAACTATCTTCAAAGATATTCATGTCCATGATGTCACAGTACTATCCAACCAGGAAAGTGAATTCTCATCATTTCCTGAATCGAAAGATTTCAAAACTGGAATACCAGCAGGTTCTGGACGAAATGGAAAACCTGGAAATGTACAATGGCTGGGTTCAGGAATTCGATAGCAACGAATACTACCGTCCAGATTTCAATAAAAGTAATCCTTTTGAAGAATAATGCTAATCATCCACCTCCACACCCGTTTACATGGTAATCGGTCAATCCATCCCAATGACCCTGTTGTTTATGACGATTCATCGTTAAAAAGCAGGCCTTTGACATTTTTTTTTGCCCATAAAGGATGAGTTCCTTATTTTAGCCGAACCAAACTTATTCTGTTCAACCATAAATTTCAAGGTATGAAAATGAAGATTTCTTTTTTATTGGCTCTTTTTCTTGGTTTTTCAACATCCTTCATGGCTCAGGAAACTGCTGTGAAAAGTGATTCGGGCTATCAATTCACCATTATCAAACAACTGCCTGCCACTTCAGTCAAGAACCAATACCGTTCCGGAACCTGCTGGAGCTACTCAGCCATATCCTTCCTTGAATCCGAGCTCCTTCGTATGGGGAAGGATACCTTCGATCTTTCGGAAATGTTTTGTGTACGCAATTGCTACTCCGACAAAGCCAAGGTCTATGTCCGCTTCACGGGAAAACATGGTTTTGGAGGAGGTGGAGCAGCCCATGATGTGACCTATGTCCTGAAAAATTATGGAATTGTTCCCGAAGAGGCATATACCGGGCTTACCATCGGAGAAGATAAACCAGTACATGGTGAAATGGATGGAATTCTGAGCGCTTACGTGGATGCCGTGCTAAAAAATCCGAACAAGAAACTTTCACCGGTATGGCACCAGGGGTTCAATGGCGTGCTGGATGCCTATCTGGGTAAAATTCCGGAGAAATTCACATACAAGGGAACCGAATACACCCCAAGGACTTTTGCCGATATGCTTGGCCTCAATCCCGACGATTATGTGGAGATATCCTCCTATACACATCATCCATTCTATTCAAAATTCATTCTCGAAGTCCCTGATAACTGGCTGATGGATGAAGTTTACAACGTGCCGGTAGAAGAGCTGATACAGATCATCGATAATTCCATAATGAACGGCTATACCGTAGTTTGGGGAACAGATGTCAGTGAGAAAGGTTTTTCCTGGAAAAACGGGGTTGCTGTCGTTCCGGATAAAAATGCTCCTGAACTGGCTGGACTGGAACAGGGAAAATGGGAAAAAATGACCGATGCCGAAAAGGAAAAACTTCTTTTCAAGTTCGATAAGCCTGTTCCAGAAAAGAAGATCACGCAAGCCATGCGCCAGGTGGAGTTTGACAATTTCCAGACTACCGACGACCACGGAATTCAAATCATGGGAATAGTGAAGGATCAAAACAACAATGAATATTATCTTGTCAAGAACAGTTGGGGTAACGATGACCACAAATATAAAGGCTATTTTTACGCATCAAAACCATACGTCCAGCTGAAAACGATGGATATCATGGTGAATAAAAATGCCATCCCGAAGGAAATCCGGAAGAAATTGGGATTGTAAAATGGTTTAAGCTATCATTAAAAAACCTCTGCAAGGGATTTGATCAATCCCTTGCAGGCAAGTTTTATCTCATCTTCCGAAATGATGAGTGGTGGAGCAATCCGGAAAGTAGCTGGCTTAAAAAGATACCAGTCGATCACGACCCCGTTCCTGAGTGCAGCTTCAGTAAATGCAATTCGCCTGGCAGGAGCTTCAAGATCAACTCCAATGGCAAGTCCCCTTCTGCGAATTTCCTTGATTCCCTTACTCCCGTTATTCCCATCATGCTGAAGAAGAAGATCCTCAATCAACTGCCCTTTCTTTTCTACCGACCCAATGATTTCACCAGACAACAGAACTTCAAGCCCCGCAAGGGCTGCTGCACAGCTAACGGGATGGCCTCCAAACGTGGTGATATGACCCAATTCGGGATTGAATGCCAGGGTATCCATGATTCTCTTGGGAGCAATAAAAGCGCCCAGTGGCATCCCAGCGCCCAATGCCTTTGCCAGAACAAGCACATCCGGAACAAACCCCAAATGTTCGAAACTGAATAGCTTTCCCGTCCTTCCCATCCCCATCTGTATATCGTCAACAATGATCATCGTGCCCGTCTTCCGGCAACGTTTAACCATTTCCTCAATAAAATGCTCTTCTACAGGAATAATACCTGCTTCGGCTTGAATGGTTTCAAGCACAATACAGGCTGTTTGAGAGGTGATATTTTCCAGGTGAGAGTAATTGTTGAATTCTATTAACCGCACATCGGGCAGAAGTGGACGGAATGCATTCTTAAGCGATTCATTTCCCAGGATACTTAAGCAGCCATGTGTGCTACCATGATAAGAATCCACAAAAGAGATGATCTCTGTCTTCCCGGTATACCGTTTAGCAAGCTTCAATGCTCCCTCAATGGCCTCACTCCCTGAATTTACGAAGTACACCGAATCAAGCGACTTGGGAAGAAGGCCGGTTAACCGTTCCGCAAGCCTTACTTGTGGAGATTGAATGAATTCCCCATAAACATTGAGGTGAAGGTATTTCCCAAGCTGTTCAGTAATGGCCTCATTGATCTTCGGATGCCGGTGCCCAAGGTTACTGACACAAATTCCGGAAACCAGATCAATGTAGACTTTGCCGGAATCATCATAAAGATAAACTCCTTCAGCCTTGACAATCTCCAATCCAATGGGTGAAAATGAAGGCAGTCCAAGGTGCCTGTAAAAAAGTTCTCGTTCTGTCATTTTATTATACCAGGGTTATTCTTCCCATGATTCACGGGTTCGAAATTACCTTTTTTTTCCACTGCTAGACACCCATATCCATAAGAAATATTGACCCTTCTCTGTACTTTTATCCGTTGAATTCAATATTTTTGTTGAAAATTCGACATCATGAAGAATAAAGTCATCATCATAACTGGTGCATCTTCAGGTATTGGTAAAGCTTTGGCGTTCGAATGTGCCAATCAGGGAGCCAAACTCGTATTGGCTGCCCGAAACCTGGATAATCTTTTTGAAGTGGCTGCCCTTCTTCCTCGAAGTGAATTACTTCTGGTTCAGACTGATGTTTCAAAAGAATCCGAATGCAAAAACCTGATCGAAAAAACCATTGAGAAATTTGACCGTATCGATGTTCTGATCAATAATGCTGGAATTTCCATGCGTGCACTGTTTGCCGATGTAGAATTAGAGGTCATTCACAAATTGATGGATACTAATTTTTGGGGAGCGGTCTATTGCTCGAAATATGCGTTACCATCCCTTTTGCAGTCCAAAGGATCGCTTGTTGGAGTCTCTTCGGTCGCTGGCTATAAAGGACTTCCCGGAAGAACAGGTTATTCCGCATCCAAATTCGCCATGCAGGGATTCCTCGAGGTAGTAAGGATCGAAAACCTTAAAAAGAACCTTCACGTTCTGATCGCCTGCCCGGGATTCACAAGTTCCAATATCAGAAATGTCGCCCTGTCAAAAGATGGAACCTCACAAGGAGAAACCCCTTTGGACGAAAGTAAACTCATGCCGGCGGAAGAGGTAGCCCGGCAGATTGTCCATGCCATTGCTCAAAGAAAAGATCGCATCATACTGACTACTCAGGGTAAAATGACCGTTCTCCTGAATAAATTCTTCCCGAAATTCATGGATAAAATGGTGTACAACCACATGTCAAAAGAACCTGATTCACCGTTTTAATAATCCTGTCCCCAATCTTTCCATACATACTCACCCGGATATTCTTAAAAATATCTGACTGCCTGCCCTGATCAACTCCTCGGATGAAATTGAATAATCGTGCTTCGCAGGTAGTCCCTGTCAAGATGCGTATAGATTTCAGTTGTGGTGATGGATTCATGCCCAAGCATCTCCTGTACCGCACGAAGATCAGCACCTCCTTCCACAAGATGTGTGGCAAAGGAATGACGAAAAGTATGGGGACTGATTGACTTCTTTATCCCTGCTCTGAATGCCAGTTGCTTGATAATGTTAAACACCATCACCCTCGATAGCTTTCCTCCACGCCGGTTTAAAAAAACGACATCCTCATTTCCCTTTTTCATTGGAACCTGAGTACGAACCTGATGCAAATAATAGGCAACATCCCCCAGTGCAACAGTGCCAATTGGCACCAGTCGCTCTTTATCTCCTTTTCCAGTGACCTTGATAAAACCATCATCAAAAAACAGCGTGGAAACTTTAAGATTGACCAGTTCGCTAACCCGTAGCCCGCATCCATAAAGAGTTTCAAGGATTGCCTTATTGCGTTTACCCTCCTTGGAACTCAAATCAATTGCTCCAATGATAAGATCAATCTCACCGATACTAAGAGTGGACGGCAATTTTCTACCTATTTTTGGAGATTCCAGCATCTCCGTCGGATCTTTCACGACCAGATTCTCCAGCATAAGATATTTATAAAATGATTTAAGACCTGAGGTGATCCGGGCTTGTGTTCGGGGTGTCATCCCAAGTTCTGTTATCCAGCGCAGAAAATGCTGCAGATGCTGCAATTCAACCTTATCGGGTGCTATTTCCCGATGAATCGATTCGAAATACTGTGTTAACTTTTCAACATCATGAAGATAGGCCTCCACTGAATTCTTTGAAAGCGATTTCTCCAATTGAAGAAACGCTTTGAAACCGCTGAGATAGGATTGCCAGATACCCAAATTGTTAGGTTGAAAAAATGAACGGACTATAACCGGGAATAAAAGTATAAAAATATTTTTGTTTTTTCTCCGAAATGATGTAATTTTGCAGTCCCTTAAAAAGAAACAGAAACTTAAAATGGCAAAAAAGAGTAAAGACCAGCGAATTCAGGTGATTCTGGAGTGCACCGAGCAGAAAACAAGCGGCGTGCCTGGAATTTCAAGGTATATTACCACGAAAAACAAGAAGAATACACCTGAAAGAATTGAATCAAAAAAATACAATCCCTATCTGAAGAAAGTTACAGTTCACAAAGAAATTAAATAATTACGAGATATGGCAAAGAAAGTAGTTGCTAGTTTTAAAAGCTCAACAGGGAAAGATTTTACCAAAGTGATCAGGATGGTAAAATCACCCAAAACTGGCGCGTTTGTTTTCAAAGAAACAATTGTTCCCAACGAAATGATCAAAGACTTTTTAGCAAATAAGGAAAACTAAAAAATACTTTACCTGATTCGAAAAGCTTTTTTCTCCGGAAGAAAGCTTTTTTTATATCCGGCTACATCCTGTCGGTAACTTCAAAACAATTGTGTTCATGGGACTTTTCAATATATTTTCTCGGGAGAAAAAAGAAAGTCTTGAAAAGGGACTTCAGAAAACAAAGACCAGCCTCTTTTCCAAGATTTCCAAAGCAGTTGCAGGTAAATCCAGGGTCGATAACGAGGTGTTGGATAACCTCGAAGAAATATTGGTTTCATCGGATGTTGGCGTGGAAACTACAGTTCGCATTATCGGGCGAATTGAAAGCCGGGCAGCCCGGGATAAATACCTTGGAACCGGAGAACTGAATACCCTGTTGAAAGAAGAAATTGCATCCCTGCTTCAGGAGAACAACTGCATGGACATTGACGATTTTTCAGTTCCGCAGGGAACTAAGCCTTATGTAATCATGGTCGTTGGGGTTAATGGAGTAGGAAAAACAACCACCATTGGGAAACTGTCCCATCAATTTAAAAAAACCGGAAAATCAGTTATGTTGGGTGCTGCCGATACCTTTCGTGCTGCCGCTGTTGAACAACTGACGATCTGGGCTGATCGGGTCGGGGTTCCTGTCGTCACACAGGGAATGGGCGCCGATCCCGCTTCTGTAGCTTACGATACCGTTAAATCAGCCATGACCAAGGGAATTGATGTTGTGATTATCGATACGGCTGGCCGCCTTCACAATAAAATCAACCTGATGAATGAACTCTCCAAGATAAGAAAAGTCATTCAAAAACTGATGCCCGATGCTCCACATGAAGTACTTCTGGTACTCGATGCATCCACCGGACAGAATGCCTTTGAACAAGCAAAACAGTTTACCGCAGCCACGGAGGTGAATGCACTTGCCCTCACGAAACTTGACGGTACGGCAAAAGGGGGAGTGGTGATTGGTATTTCTGATCAGTTTAAAGTTCCGGTCAGGTATATTGGAGTAGGAGAGGGCATCGAAGACCTCCAGGTCTTTAACCGCGTTGAATTCGTTGACAGTCTGTTCAGCTAACTGGAATGCGTTGAAAACAAAACGATCTTCTCATAAAATCGGCCTCGTTTCATTGGGTTGCGCAAAAAACCTGGTCGATTCTGAGCTTCTTATGAACCAACTTGAGGCCAATGAATTTTCAATCACTTTCGATCCGGCTGATATACATGAACTCGACACAGTCATCGTCAATACATGTGGCTTTATTGGCGATGCGAAACAGGAATCCATTGATATAATTCTTCAGCTTGTCAACGCCAAACAAAAAGGCGACCTGAAACATGTATATGTGATGGGCTGCCTCTCCGAACGATATCAATCCCAGTTGAAAACTGAAATACCCGAAGTAGATGCCTTCTTTGGTGTGAACGACCTGAAAAAAATTATCCGTCATATTGGTGGAAACTATAAAATTCAGCTCACCGGCGATCGAAAATTGTCCACACCACCTCATTACGCCTACCTGAAGATTGCGGAAGGTTGCAGCAGGAAATGCTCATTCTGCGCAATCCCATCCATTCGTGGAAGACATCTCTCACGGCCAATGGACGAATTGCTCGATGAAGCGCGAAAGTTGGTTGCTTCCGGGGTCAGGGAGATCAATATCATCTCACAGGATACAACCTTCTTTGGATTGGATCGTTATAAAAGAAAAAAGCTGCCTGACCTGCTTGAAGCGCTTGCCGGCATCAGGGGTCTCGATTGGATCAGGCTTCATTATGCCTATCCTGATGGCTTTCCTCTAGAAATTATGGATGTCATGAAATCACATCCAAACATCTGTAAATATATTGATATTCCTTTGCAACATTGCAGCGACCGTATCCTCAAATCAATGAGAAGAGGAATCACCCAGGCAGAAACATGGAAACTCATTGAAACACTCCGTGGAAAAATCCCGGAAATCACGATCCGCTCTTCCTTTATTGTAGGATATCCCGGTGAAACTGAAACGGAATTTAACGAGTTGAAACAATTCATTTCGACTGCGAAATTCGAACGACTGGGAGTGTTTACTTATTCCCATGAAGAAGGAACCAATGCCCATGACTTGAAAGACAATGTTTCACCGAAGACAAAACAAAGAAGAGCACAAGAACTGATGGATATACAGGAAAATATTTCCCTGAAATTGAACCAGCAAAAAATTGGGCAAATGATCCAGATTATTGTTGATCGTACGGATGAGGATTATCATATCGCCCGCTCAGCCATAGATTCGCCCGAAGTAGATAATGAAGTTTTAATCCCTGCCCGGAACAACAGCATGGTCCCGGGAACGTTTTATACAGTCAAAATTACAAATGCCGAAAGTTTTGACTTATTTGCCGAATTGATATAATTTTGCACCTTAAAAAATACGACTCATGAAAACAATCGGATATCTATTACTGGTAATTCTGCTGATCTCCCCAAACTTTCTTATCGCTCAGGTTAAACCATCAAACCCAGGTTCCGATACCATAAATAAACTTGATTCAAAAGGCTCAAGGACAGGTTATTGGGAAGAAAAACAAGGTGATATTGTCATCAAGGGTGTCTACCTTAATAGCAAAAAAGTCAATAACTGGATCAGCTATTATCCAAATAACCTGATTTCAAAAATTGAATTTTATTCCAATGGAATTCGTGACGGCATCTCCCTGCAATTTGACCGAAAAGGAAAAGTGCTTGTTCAGGAATATTATAGAAATGGACTGCTTCATGGTTTTTCAATTACCTACAATGCCTTTAACGAAAATCCCGTTTCTGAGATCCATTACGATAATGGAAAGAAAACCGGCCTGTATCGTCAGTTTTATGACAACAATAAAATCCAGGAGGAATGCCATTATATAGATGATCAGAAAAATGGCATTGCGCGGTGGTATAACCGCACCGGAAAACTGGTTGCTGAATATGAATATAAAAATGGCCGTTTTAACGGATTGAAAAAGACCTTTTATGACAACGATACCATCGAAACATCAGCCTCTTATGTCAACGACATTCTTTCGGGAGACTACAAAGAATTTTACCGCAACGGGAAAGTGAAATTAGCTGGATCCTATCTGAATGATGCCAAAGAAGGAACATGGACTGAATATGACGAACTTGGGAAACCTGTCAAAATTCAGAAATGTAAAAACGGAGTTTGCAAATAAACAGACCTAAACCCGGATTCATGCGTAAAATCAGGAATCCTTTTGAACAGCTTGAAGGTTATAATTGCTTCGGTTGTTCATCACATAATCCAATTGGACTTCATCTATCCTTTATTGAAGAGGACGAGGAAATTGTCACAGAATGGGAACCATGTCCCCATTTTCAAGGTTACCATAATGTATTGCACGGTGGAATACAGGCAACTCTGATGGACGAAATCGCAAGCTGGACCGTGTATGTAAAAGTGAAGACTTCCGGAGTCACCTCAAAAGCAGAAATTAAATACCTTAAACCGGTATATATCGATAAGGGTAAACTTACTTTAAGGGCCCGCTTGGTGCAGATGAGAAGAAACCTTGCCGACATTGAGGTGGATTTATTGGACAATACCTACCAACTCTGTGCCAAAGGAATGCTGACATTTTTCACATTTCCAAGGGAAAAATCCACGGAATCACTCTATTATCCAGCACCTGACGAATTTTTTGAAAAGGAATAGTAAGAAAAGATATTATGGAGAATTACCGTCGATTGCGGATTACATAATCTTTTCTAACAGGCTTTGTCTTTAAATCATACCGAATTCCATAATTATTCCTGTTTTTCTTCATCTTCACTGATTTGCTGGTTCTGTTTGATTCACATACCGATTTTCTGGATTGACAAGAACCCAATGTAATTAGAAGAAAAAAGAAAAAAATCAGGAAAAATCCAAAAGTATTTTTTATCGTGATCATTGTTCAGATTTCTGTAATGAACGGATGCACAAATTTATAAATTATATGAAAGGATTCGTTTTTTTTTTATACTTTTGTATTAGGTTGTACAGGCAACCCAATCACCGTTCTATCTGTCTTTATTAGAAACACCTAAAATATAAACACAATGAAAAAATCATACCTGTTTTTTTTGGTACTGACCTTTACAGTACTATCATCCCAGGAAATAATCCAGGCACAGAATAGGGATACCTGGGTCAACCAGGTTATTTCAATCAATGGTGGAAAAAATGAATCTCCTCCCTATACTGATTACGTTACAGTCCAATCATATTTCCCGACCACACAGGTGGTCGACGTGTTTGATGTTATTTATACCCAATCCGCCCAGGATGTGGTAATCAGTGGCAATTTTGCCTATGTTGCGGCACAGGATTCAATTGTCATGTATAACATCAATACCTACCAGCGGGTCGCAGCCATTGCCGATTCTGGTCTCAGCAGGCTGGCCGTGTATAAAAACCGCCTGGTTGTTACTAAAAAGTTCCCGGTTACCCGTTTCTTTGTTGAAATACTGGATGCAACCAATCTGGCTCTGATTGCACGGATCTCCGATATTCCTGGTGACTGCGGAGGAGCAATTGCTGCTTTGGATACCGTTTTTGTTGCAGTCAATGGAGGAATGTTTGGAACCGAAGGAAAGATGGCAATCATCAATACCGGAAATTGGACGCTGAAAAGGATCGTTAACTTTGGCGCTGAAGCGGTTGGCGCCTGGGAACCTTATTCCTATGCAGGTAAAATATTCTCTGTGAACCGGACCCCATTTGGTGCTCCAAATGTTGGAAGCATTACCGTGTACGATATTTTTAACCAATATTTTATAAATAAAGTCATGGGTGTGAAAATAGGCAGTGGAATAGGATTGCAAGGCGATAAATTATATGTGAAAATGAATGAAGGTGTTGGGTCGTTTGATATGAATTCTCTTGTGATCGTTGATACTACTATCATTCCGGATCCTGGCTTTGCAAACCATATCAGCATTATTGCAGGTGCTGTTGATTATGTCAATAACTACATGTATCTGAATATTGGAAATCAATTGTCCTTTGGAATTGGGATAGTATCAACTCTCACTGGTGATTCCGTTACCGCGTTTGCCCAGGGAATCAACAACGAAAGCATAGCCATCGACTATCGTACACCAACCAGCATTGAGACAGGTGTTATCAAAACAAACACGCTCTCCATCTTTCCAAATCCTGCAAATGACTTTTTAAAGATCCGGTTTCAGGGGACTGCTTCATCCTTGGAAATTACCATTACTGATATCACTGGGAACATCATTCTGCGCGAACCAATAAAGGAATCGACTGAAATTCATGCAATTGATGTCTCAATGCTATCTCCAGGAATATATTTCCTCACGTTGAAGACTGGATCAGATATCCTGACTCGGAAATTTATAAAACACTGATCAACCTTTCTCATTCTTTTTTTTTTCGTTTTCAATTTATTTCAACCATGGGGAAAAAGCTGAAATGTTTGTTGTTCTGCTTTTACTATCTTATGATCGGGCTGAATTTACTTGCCCAGTTTCCACCACCGGTTGGTCAACTGGGAACAACCGCTATCTATAAAGACAGTTCTGCCATTATCGGATGGGCAAAATCCGGTGAAGTGGTTCGTGGTTTTGTCAATATCTCCGACACAAATTTCACTGCCATGGGATCCAACCGTGCATCCTACGGAATTGAGCTTTGGATCAGCGATTCCTCTGATATATATGCGATTAGTCTGGGGGATGGAGGTATCGCTACGCTCTCTTTTCACGTTCCGATAATCAATGGAATTGGAAATGATTTTGTTGTTTTTGAAAACGCCTTTAGCGATACTTTTCTTGAACTGGCGTTTGTTGAAGTCAGTTCCGATGGAAACCGCTTTGTCAGGTTCCCATCGGTTTCACTAACCCAAACGGATGTTCAGGTAGGAACTTTTGGATTGGTTGATGCAACAAAAATCCATAATCTTGCCGGTAAATACCGCTTCGATTACGGAACTCCGTTCGATCTGGACGATATCAAAGACAGTGTTGACATAGATTTGAATAACATTAACTATGTGCGTATCATCGACGTCATTGGTTCGATACAGGACACCTATTCAACGTTTGATTCTCAGCAACATAAAATTAACGACCCTTGGCCGACTCCCTTTAATACCGGAGGGTTTGACCTGAATGCCGTCGGCGTTATCCACAATACAACCGAAAACCTCACGGAACATGAAAAACGACAGGTTGTCGATATCTTTCCTAATCCTGTGACCAATATGATTACCCTGATTTCCCTGAAAAATGTTTCTTTCAGATGTACGTTATGTGATGTGACTGGCAGAGTCATTCTAATTAAAAATGTGAATAAAAAGTGTTCGATCAACATGACCGGTTTCCCTCAGGGAATCTATTTTGCCTGTCTCTCTTTTCCCGATGGATCATCTTATATAAAAAGAATCTGTAAAAATTAAGCTTCTGAAGAATTTCAGAATGATTTGATAAAAACCAATAAATACCCCAGGATATCCTTGCTATTCTTCATTTCTTTGGCATTCCTTGTTCATGGAATAGCCCAGGAAAAAAAGGATACATTGCACCTTCCTGTCGTTGAAATCAAGGCCAATTACCTCCTCGATAACCTGGGGTTCAAACGGACCAAAATGGACTCCGTACTTCTTATCCCTCATCTGAATGCTGATCTTTCAACCATCCTATCCCAATATTCAACCATCTTTATTAAATCATACGGGAATGGAACTCTCGCTACACCCTCCTTCAGAGGCACCTCCGCCCATCATACCCAGGTTGAATGGAATGGAATCAATCTCAATTCTCCGATGCTCGGCCAAATGGACCTTTCTCAGGTTCCTGTCGCACAATTCGATGGCATTGAAATTCTGTATGGACCTGCAGGTATTGTCCGCACCAGCGGAGCATTTGGAGGCGTGATCAATCTGGTCACAAATCCAAATTGGAATAACCGGGTAAATTTTTCCTTGTCACAAACCATCGCAAGCTTCGATACCTATACCACAAACCTTAATCTTGCTTTTGGGAGCCAATCCATTCAGTCACATTCGAAGATCAATTACTCATCGGCATTGAATGACTTCCCTTTTTACAATGATATTCGGGATTCTGTGATGCGTCAACAAAATGCATCGTATAAGCTTTTTGGCTTTTCACAAGAAGTTTTCTGGAAAATAAAGGATAAACACCTGCTCAGTGGGAGAGTCTGGTACAGTCAGAATGACCGGAATCTTCCTCCAACAAATAGTACCATCGGGAAAAACTCCACGGAAAAGCAAATGGACAATGCGCTTAGGGCAGTATTGGAATACAAATATGTGGAAAGGAAATATAACCTTATGGTAAGGTCAGCCCTTGTCGACCAATTTATGAATTACCTGTTGAATGATAGTTTAAATAACATCAATTCTCACCATCATTCCTACTCCTCTATCAATCGAGTCAGGTTCACCTATCATGGAATCCCAAAACTTAGCATTAAACCTGGTTTTGACCTTACTTATGATTGGGTCATATCGGATGGGTACGCCGGTATGAAAACCCGGAATACGGTAGGACTCTTTTCTGAAATCATCTATGATGCTCATAAAAAAGTAAAAATGTCATTGGTGCTAAGAGAAGACCTGTTGAATGGAAAATTCATGCCCTTCATTCCTGCCTTTGGCATTCAATACGACCCATTCAATAAAATTAACCTTTCATTTTCATTCAATCTGGCTCGAAACTACCGGTATCCGACACTCAACGACCTGTATTGGGTTCCTTATGGAAATCCTGAATTGAAACCCGAATACAACTATTCTGCGGAAATGGGATGTACTTTTAATATCTTGAACCAAAATAAAAAAATATTCTTAGAGTCAACCCTTACCGGCTACTACTCCAAAATCTTCGACTTGATCATGTGGGCACCCATAGAGTCGGATCCTTCGAAGTGGAGTCCTTTCAATATAACTGAAGTTCTTGCCAGAGGAATCGAAGCAGGATTAACCCTGAAATTTGATGTCGTTGGCTTTGAGATAGGCCTGGAAAACAATTATAATTACTGCAGGTCAACCTATGAGAAGGAAAAATCGGAAGGAGATAACTCAAAAGGGAAACAGCTTTTTTATGTCCCGATCCACCTTTTTAACTCAACACTGTCAGTGGAAAAATACAGGTTTTTTTTATCCTATAATTTCTCTTATACCAGTAAACGTTATACAGGGTACGATAATGTAGCTTACATGCCTGCTTATTCAATTTCGAATATATTTTTTGGAAAGAACTTCATTTTAAATAAATTTGCATTATCTTTGTTAATTCAAATTAATAATTTGTTTGACCTCGATTATCAATCAGTTGCCAATAGGCCAATGCCTGGATTGAATTACTCAGTTACCGTTAAAATAAAATTTAATAAATAGCAAAAATCGATCATTCACAAACGTCACATTCGTGAAAATTCGCCAAAGATCGTACATTACTCATATTCTTAACCTTATTCTGATTCCTTTTATTGGTCTCTTCCTCGCAGTTTCATGCAGCAAAGAACCCATTCGTGAGAATCCCGGTGATCCACCTGAGCCACCTATCATCACTTTCGATGATGGTATTTTCATCATAAATGAAGGAAACTTTAATTGGGGAAATGCTACGGTCACCTATATCGACAGCAAAACAAATGCTACCGAACAGAATCTTTTTGAACGTGTAAATCTTCATGGTTTAGGAGATGTTGCTCAATCGATGAAAGTATTCAATAATATGGGATTGATCGTGGTCAACAATTCCAACAAACTGGAAGTCGTTACAGTTAGTGATTTCAAATCGGTTAAATCCATTTATGGATTTTCATCGCCCAGGTACATTGAAATTGTTGATTCTGCAAAGGCATACGTTACCAATCTTCGAAACGACATTTCTGTGGTGAATCTTAAAACGCTGACCATTAGTTCAGTTATTAAAACCCATGGTTGGACGGAAGGGTTGATAAAGTATGGAAAATACATGTTTGTTACTTGTGTCGGCACCTTCAATGAACCCAATGCGAGTCGCCGCGCACAGGTACTGATCATCGACACAGAAAAAGATAGGATTATTGATAGTATTCAAACTGGAAAAGAGCCTCTGGGTATTGTGGTTGATCGCAAGAATTCAATGTGGGTTCTTTGTACCGGAGGGTTCGATAATTATGAGCCTCCATCCATTTTACGCATTAATCCTGATCTTCGGATTGTAGAAAAATCTTTTTCATTTCAGGGAATTTCGGGAACACCATCAAGACTTTGCATAAACCCGACAAAAGACACACTTTATTTTCTTCATGGTGGGGTCTTCCAGATGCCGGTTTCTTCTTTATCACTGCCATCAAAGCCTTTGATCCCGGGCAATGGACATCTCTTTTATGGACTTGATATTCATCCGAAAACCGGGCAAATCTATGTCTCCGATGCAGTGGATTATGTTCAGAATGGCAAAGCATATCAATTTAGCCCTAAGAATGGACTTTTGATTCATGAGTACACAACCGGAAGAATCCCAGGTTCCTTCTGTTTTACACAGGAGAAATAGCAATCAAATTAACCATTCTTTTCAAAAACATTCCTTAGCTACCTCTCTGAATTCACTCAATATCATTGCTGTTGCGCCCCAGATTATTACATCATCTATAACGTAACAGGGCGTCTTGATAGAAAACCCCAAAGGCAGTCTGATCTTCTTTTCACGAATATTCCTTTCGTCAAACAAATCCATTAAACGAATTTCAATAATTTTAGCAACCTCCTTTGAATTAGCAGAAAATTCAGGCCGGTAATGAATAAAACCAACGATAGGAGTGACCAAAAAGTTGCTGGGAGGAATGAATAACTCAGTAAGCTGACCAAGAATCTGAACCTCAATGGGATCAATTCCAATTTCCTCTTTTGCCTCACGCAAAGCAGTAAATATCAAACTGTCATCACCATCCTCATACTTCCCGCCGGGCAAACTAACTTGCCCGGAATGAATGCCATTATAGATAGGTCTTAGCATCAAAACCAGCCATATCGAGCTTTCATGCGGGTATAGCAAGAGAAGTACACTGCTTTGCTTGGTGTCGTTTGGAACAATGAAACTCATCAGCTCCCGTATCCTCATCATGGATGACATCTTTACCTGAGCACTGGTTCCGGGTAAGGGTTTTTGCAAGCGAACTTCCAACCGTTCTGTAAATGGTAAAAAATCCATGACTTCATCGAAAATCTACTCAAAGATAGTGTTTTATCTGGTGAAGATTTAGTAATATTGCCATCGAAAAACGATCTATAATGGTTAAGGAAAAAGTAAGACCATCTGTATTTGAAAAGGATGACTCAAGTATTATCCACGAACTCATACTTTTCAATGATGATGTAAATACCTTTGAATTCGTCATCCAAATCCTGATCGAAGTATGTGGCCATGAACCACAACAGGCTGAACAATGTGCAATGGTTGCTCATTTTAAGGGGAAATGTGGTGTAAAGAGCGGTGGCTATCAGGAAATAAGACTTCTGTATGATGAAATGACCATTCGTGGACTGACTGTAACCATTCAGTAATTAACAAGTTATTAACATTATATTAACAATCGTTTTTCAGCTATCCTGAATCCTGCTATTGACAATACTTTTCATCACCAAGGTTATGAACAAATTGTTCATAACCTTGGTGAACAATTTGTTTGTATTTGGAGAAGGAAAAAATTGCTTTAACAATATCCAGTGATGTATATTTGTCTTTCAAGCGAGCGATAAAAGGTCCGCAATGGAGTTGGACCGGTGAAAGCAGAAACCGCAAGGTGACAGCACTCCCGGACCAAGCCTCAAAAAGGTAGAATCCGCAAGGTTCAACCAATGAAAGGTACACACCAGAGCGGGGTCCCCAGCGAAAGCAACCCGCAAGGGAGGCCAAGATCGGGACCGGGGAGAAAGGGAAGGGGTAACCCGGAACAATTAAACCAGCTTCAATAACCGTAACTTGAACGCTCCCTGCGGCTACGGCTGCAAGGAGGACGGGATGGGAACCACTTCGGCCAGAAGCGGTTCCCATCGGTGTTTTTAGGCTTGTGAACCCGTACCACAATCCTAAAGAAAAAATGGAAATAGGGCTTTCCTGGTAACCGGATAATCGGCAAAGGTCTCTTTATACCATTTATGGTGATGCAGTGCTCTTGGCAATAAATTCACCAATGTCCAAATGGCAAAGGCAAGTGCCGGTGAACTCCAGGTCATTAAGGCAAATCCTGACCATTCCAGTATCTCCCCAAAATGATTCGGACATGAAACAAAGCGAAAAAATCCTGACTGTGGAATCACATAGCCAGTTTCGCCAGGTTTACGCAAATGAATGAGAATGTTATCCGATTGCCAATTGATGGACATACCGAAAAAGTAAATCACTATACCCGAAATAAATCTCGGATCAGTAAGCCAAGCTATGGTGTATTGATCGGCAATGGAACCTAAATAGTATCCATTGATAAAACCATTCATGAAATTAAATCCAATAGCCATAAATACAATGGCAAGAGGCATCTTCTTGCCTTTAGTCCTAAGACGAAAAGGAAATATCAACGTACGGTTCACATAATGAATCATCCATAGTGTGAAAAAAATCCATGTCACGATATTTTGTGTCTTTGATCCAAATAGAAAAAAACCACAAAAAACAAGCAATGCCGGCAATTCCATAAGTATCCAGCCAACACGGTTATCAATTAGTGCTCCCCATTTCCTGGTGGTATGACGTCCATAGGGAGCAATGATCCTTATAACGAGGGGGAAAATAAAGATTGCAATAGCAATCCACGCATAAACAATAAAATAAAACGTTGAGGCTTGCAGCATGAGATGGTTATTACTTGATATATCCATTTTCCCTGAACCAGACAAGAATATCCCTGATCGTCTCTGTCAATGGTCGTGGATGGTAATTGAGTTCTTTGATGGCTTTGGCATTAAGGATCTGTCGATTACCTTCTCCGATAATGGTAAGCGATTCACTGGTATACAATGGTTTTGCACCGGTTATCTTGCTGTACATGGTAATAAAAGGCAGCCCAGCGCGTGCAAGCCAGAAAGGTAAAACCAACTTCACGGTTTTTCGTCCGGAATGCACTTCAATAAGCTGAGAGAGATCCATCAGGCTATGCCAATGACCAGAAAGCAGGTACTTTTCTCCTGTTCTTCCGGATTCGATGGCAGAAATAGTGCCAGAAACAATATCCCGGACATCAACCCAGTCATATCCCCCGGGAACCAATGCTGGAATCTGGTTATTAAAAATCTCTAATATCGCATTTCCAGTAAGGGATGGTTGCGGATCAGCAGGACCAATAATTGCAGTAGGGCTGAGAATGACAGCATCCAATCCTTTGTTGATTGCATCGAGAACAGCTCGCTCTCCTGCAGCTTTTGACCGGTCGTAAGCAAAACCATCAGAGATGACAAGAGGACGGGTTTCATCCAATGGATGATTTAATGGATTTTGCTGAAATGCATGTATGGAGCTGAAATGAATAAATCGACGAACCTTGCAATCCAGGGCTTGATTCACAAGATTCTGAGTGCCATAAGTATTTATTTTTGCAACTTGTCCATCGCGATCACCCGTAATGGAAATCTTTGCAGCTAAATGAATAACGACTTCAACATCGTTGAGTAATTTTTTTAGGGAAAAGATGTCGAGAACGTCACCCTTCACAAGTCTGACATTCATCCCTTGCAACCCTTTTATGTTTTTGTGTGATAGCGCGTTTACTTCATGACCACAAGAAAGAAGTGACTTACATAAGTTAACACCGACATGACCATGGGCGCCGGTTACGGCAATTCTCATTGGAAAAATTTAGGTTGATATGCAAAAATAGTAATATTTCAACAGGCAGCTTTGCAAATAGAACTTTTTAAATTATTTTTACACAGAATAAAAACAACTGAACATGAAAACATTTATAAAAATAGTGTACTGGCTACTCGGCATCTTAGCCGTATTGCTGATCATTGCCTATCTTTTACCGAAGACATACAAAGTCGAAAGGAATATACAAATCAAAGCAAATAGCGATGTGATTTATAATCTGACCTGCAATTTTTCGAACTGGCATCTTTGGGTTGCATGGACGAAAAAATTGGATTCAACAGCACAGTTTGATCTGATTGGCCCAAATTGTCAGGTCGGAACCACATGGAAATGGAATGGGAAGATTTTAGGCAATGGAGAAATGATTTTGACAGAAACTGTCCCTGGTCAGCTTGTTGCATATGATCTGGCTTTCAACGAGGGAAAATATCGTTCCCTCGGAAAAATTGTGATTGAAGCACAAAATGATTCATGTAAAGTTAGCTGGATGGATGAAGGAGACCTCGGGAATAACCCATTGAACAGATACATGGGATTGTTTATGGATAAAATAATGGGACCCGATTTTGAAAAGGGGCTTTTAAAACTTAAAGCAGTCGCTGAGGATAGAAATGATTGGCCAAAGATTGAAGAGACACAATTACCGGAACAGGTTGCATTGTTGATTCGGGATTCGGCAGTACCTGAAACATATAATGCAGTAATGGGAAATGCTTATGGAGAGCTAATGTGCTATGTTTTTTCGAAAGGATTGAAAACCGCAGGGTATCCATTTGCCATTTACCTCACCTGGGATTCTGTAACCATGAAATCTACAATGGATATAGGTATTCCGGTTGAGAAAGCAGCAAGCGGAAAGGGGAGAATCAGGGTTGAAAAACTCCCTTCCCGGAAAGTGATAATGGCCAATTACTTTGGACCATATGATAAAACAGCAAATACGTATTATATCCTTGAACAGTATATCAGGGAAGCAGGTATGGAAATCAATGGAAATCCCTGGGAAATATATGTAACAGATCCAATGAAAGAAAAGGATACCACAAAATGGCAGACCAATATCCTGTTCCCTGTTAAATAAACACTAGCCTGAAATTTTTTTAACAAGAATTTTATCGATTCTGTTGCCATCGAGATCCACAATCTCAAACTCAAGGTCACGCCAGATAAATTGTTCACCTACTTTGGGGATACGTTTCAAATGATGAAGCGCAAAACCTCCAATGGTATTGTACTTCACTTTTGATTTATCAAAGCTTTCAATTTTAAATTCATACAGAAATTCAAAAAAGGGGAGTTGACCATCAATTAACCAAGTGCCATCTTTCCGTTCCACAATTTTCTGATTCTCTTCCTGCGAATCAGAAATATCACCGACAAGCGCCTCGAGAATGTCGTTTAGGGTTACAATACCCACAGTAGTACCGTATTCATCAATGACTAAGGCATAATGAACCTTTGAAGCCCGGAACAGTTCCAATGTCTCATATCCACTTAAGGAATCCAGCACAAAATGCGCAGGTTTGATGTGCTTCCGGAGTGCGAATTCTTCGCTGTTCAGTGAACTGGTAAATAAATCTTTAATGCTGACGATCCCCAGCAACTCATCGAGGGAACCATCACAGACCGGGTAAACAGTATGTAATTGCTTTGCTATCAAATCTTTGATTGTTTCCAAAGCTTCGTTGACATCAATCCAGGCAATATCGGAACGGTGGGTCATCAGGGATTCGATTTTCCGGTCACCCAGATGAAAAACCCGTTCAACGATACTTTGCTCAATCATCTGAACTTCACCTTCTTTGGTTCCTTCATGAATGATTGCCTTGATCTCTTCTTCAGTAACTTTTGCATCCCTGTTGGGCGTAAAATTGAAAAGTTTGAGAAACAAATCACTGCTTTTAGTCAACGTCCATGTAAAGGGATACATGATGGAGGAAAAAATGAGGATCGGACGAATCATGATCCTGGTGATCGTTTCCGGATACCTCAGAGCGATTTGTTTAGGAATCAATTCGCCAAAAAAAAGGGATAGGAAAGTAATTACCATTACGACAAGGATTATTGAAACAGTAGCGCTGTATTGAATCAGAATTGGAAACTGGGTGAGATAATGAGAAAATTTATCTGCGATGGAAGCACCGCTATAAACACCCGTCAAAATTCCAATAAGGGTGATTCCGATTTGTATTGTTGATAAAAACCTGGAAGGTGAGGAAATTTGCCCAAAGATCAATTTTGCTTTCCGGTCACCTTTAACGGCTTCAACTTCAAGTTTTGATTTCCTGATGGAAACAAATGCAATCTCCGACATGGAAAGAATTCCATTTATAAAAATTAAGAAAATGATGAGTAATATCTCGGGCATCATGGTCTTGTTTTTTCAATTTAAGGAAATAAAGATAATGTACTTTTAGCAATAATTGGCCAGAATTTTGACTTCTGGCTGATTTATAATCAATTATTATTTCTTATAATTAATAGTATGTTGATATTTAATCAATTACAAATAATTACATGAAGTGTTTGTAGAGGAATTATTATCAGCTTTTTAGCAGGTTATATTGTAAAAAGCTACATATTAGTTACATTTTTTTAGGAGGGTAGTCCGGAGCACACATTATTTTTTATTCCGTAACCTTTTGTTATTCTTTACTTTCAAGAATAACCTTTTTCCAAGTAACTGATATTCGTTTTATTGTATGTCTTTTCTT
>Ga0247841_10003299_pt1 | contig 30289 bp, 29 predicted proteins | sample LaCruzMarch2015__2_FD_192410 | JGI IMG/M metagenome (GOLD analysis project Ga0247841, IMG submission 192410) | Freshwater microbial communities from meromictic Lake La Cruz, Castile-La Mancha, Spain - LaCruzMarch2015_18m | ecosystem: Environmental > Aquatic > Freshwater > Lake | place: Spain... | reverse complement strand
CTTAACCCTGCTGTAGCAGTACCATTGTTACTTGGGGTACTGTTGGGACTGGCTAACCCAGAGAACTTAGTAGTGGTTGGTAATATCTTATCTAGATTAACTGGGTTCTTTGTGAAGGGGAAGGAAAGAAAGAGAGGTCCAGGAGTTGTTTACGAATCAACCTCTGGCGTTCCAATTACGAACGCTCTCGTTTATCTTTTCAGATTCCGTGACCAAAAAGTAATAGGCGTTACCAAATCGGACAAAAGTGGTCATTTTACACTTAGCGTCCCCCCAGACGAAGAGTGTTATCTTGATATAAAAAAGGACGGCTACAATTTACTAGGATCAAACACCATAATGAGCAGAAAATTAGCTTTGGCCTATGAGAACAACTACTTTTCTGGAACAAAAATTGCTGCTGGCGAGCAAGAAAAATTGTTTGACCAGGCAGTGCCGTTATCAGTTACCGCCGACTATGACAAAATCGGGGCAAAACTTTCATTACTTGAGCAGATTTCAAAAATACTTCGGGTTATAAACATTCCAATAATGCTGGTTGGTTTTATTTTAGCTATTTTTGCCAATATCAAATATTATTCGAGCATTAATGTTACAGTAATCATTATTTATCTGATCTTTTTCGCTTACCAATTGTTTAGATATCTGACTATTGCTAGAAGTCACGGTTCAGTAATAAATTCGGCAAATCAAATGCCAGTTTCTCTGGCAACTGTAAGAGCAATATCAGAAACAAACGGGAAACTAGTAAAAACTGTTGTTTCCGACTCAAAAGGTCGTTTCTTGCTTGCTGTACCAAAAGATTTTTACAAAGTTATAGTAACAAAAGCTGGGTTACTGCAAAATAATAGTGCACCAGTGCGAATTCGCTCAACACTGCAGCCAACCAAAATGAAAATTACCATGAGTGAATCCCAGCGTCAACAACTCGAAATCACTAATCCAAAATTTTCAGCTGTTACAAACTCTTCGAAGCGGATATTTGAAAGTTCATCCGAAATTATTGATAGATACACCGGGGAAATTAGAGAAATTCAACATGATTCAACTGAATTAGCCGCTACCCCAGCAACAGCAGAGATTAGCCATCCAAACTGGAAATTTAATTAGCATCGATTTACTTACTATCTAATATTGATATAATAGAATGGTAATCAAAGAATTTGGAGGGGTTTAGATGGGAAAGCTCCCTGGCTGGGATATTCTTATTGCGTTAACTTTTATCCTAGGCGTTGCCTACGGATTTATTCTTAAACGCGAAAAAGTCATCACGATCTTATCGTCTATTTACATAGCGATTGTAATGACGACTAGTTTTACTGAATACGTTTTTCAATTTTTCCAGGGCAATAAAGTAATTGCAAATTCAGTATTTATTAAAGGCAATATGTCGACTGGCACAGTGGCAATTGTCTTATTTTTATTGGTAATTTTCTTTGTTTCCGGCGCAATTAATACCGCTTCCTCCAGAAGTGGTGACACGTCGGTGATAGAAGTTATTGTTTACATGGCACTTTCAATGGCATTAATTATTTCATCAATTTTAGGCTTTCTACCGGAAGCGACAAGGACTACAATAATGTCAACTTCGCGCGTCGCCTCAATTGTTTATAACATGCGAACACTTTGGATTATTGCTCCACCGATATCATTAGTAATTTTAAATTTTAGGAGGAGATAATGTGGTTTCTACGCTGGTTACTTAATACTGTTGTCTTGATGATTGTTGCTTATATTGTCCCTGGCGTTAGCTTTTCCGGTTTTTGGCCAGCATTAATTACTTCAGCAATTTTTGGGCTGATTAATGCTGTAATCCGTCCAATTATGATTGTCCTAACTTTGCCAATTAACATTTTGACGCTTGGATTGTTCACTTTAATAATCAATGCACTGATGTTCTGGCTAACGGCAACAATTGTTAAAGGTTTCGAAGTGGCCAACTTTGGAGCCGCCTTCTGGGGTGCTTTGGTTTATTGGCTAATTATTACTTTCATAAATTATCTGTTTGAAGACCACCCAACCAAAGTAAAAGTCAAATCAAGGAGATAAGCAAAGCTTTTAACGCTTTGTGTTCGCCTTCGGCGAAAATATTTGTATCTTGTTATAATGAATTGACCTCAGCTTAATATTCTGCTAATATATTTTCGTTATGCACCGCTACCTGCCTGCCGGCAGGCAGGGCTCAATGGTAGCGCTTATAACACAATATGCACCGCTAGCTCAATGGTAGAGCAGTGGCCTTTTAAGCCATTGGTTCCGAGTTCGAGTCTCGGGCGGTGTACCAGCTCGTGTTGCTCAATTTATTTGGGCAATGAGAGCTGGTATTTTGTTTTCTGGAGAGACTCGAACAGAAGTGGGGGCGGGAGAACATTTGGTCTCCCGTGGAGGAAGATAATAGAAACCGTGGGTTTCTATAGAGCGAAGCGTGTTCATATGTCTCGGGCGGTGTACCAAAAAACATCTCAACTTTTGTTGGGATTTTTTTTGTTTAGAATTGAAAAAAACTAGCAAATCTGCCATAATTTCATCTATCGCACCACTACATCGAAGCAGGTAGAGAAAATGATCCCGAGACTCTACGCCGCAACAAACACCAAGACTAACAAGTTAGCGGGGGCGCTTGCACATTCCTTCAGAGAAGGTAACTCCCTAGTTGAGATTTCGGCTATTGGTCCAGCCGCAGTCGCCGTGGGAGTCAAGGCGACCTTCGTTGCATCCGGCTTTCTGGAACAGCAGCTGGAGTTTCGCACGACGCTTTTCGACACACGAAGCGGCAGCCAAGAACTAACGGCTACGATACTGGAAGTGAGAGTACAAACGGCACAGCCCACAACCAGGGAAGCGCAAGTCATCCCCGTCAAGTCGGCAGACAAAGAAGGGCAAGTGGCTGCCAAAATCTGTGCTTATGCGCGGGTTGACGGTGCCACTACCTTTGAACTGCGAGGAGTAGGCCCACAACCAACCTACAACGGAGTCAAAGATATCCACTTCATTCAGTCCAAGCTATATCGGAATCAGCGGTTCTGGTCGACCGCCAAGATGGTGGACGGAAAAATCGGCACCCGGGAGGTGACGGTTACGGTGGTCACTACTAGACTCCGATAGCACCTAGAGAGCGCCAACGCGGGCTCTCGTTTTTTTACTCATTTTTTAGAACTTTAATGAAAATGTCGCTCGGCATGTTAACTCGGCCGATCTGTTTCATTTTTTTCTTACCTTTTTTCTGCTTATCAAGCAGTTTGTTCTTTCTGGTTACATCTCCACCATAGAGCTTTGCTGTAACGTCTTTGCGCATGGCCGAGATTCGCTCAGATGCAATGATCGAGCCGCCAATTGTTGCCTGAATTTTTATTTCAAAGTTCTGACGGGGGATTAACTCTTTTAGTCTCTCAACAATCCTCCGTGCCTCAGATTGCGCTTTCGGGGCAAAAGCGATAAATGATAGGGCATCAACTTTATCCTCGGCAATCAAAATATCTATTTTCGATAAATCGGCCTGCCGCCAATTTAGAATTTCATAGTTCATGGAAGCATATCCGGAAGACACTGTTTTTAATTGGTCATAGAAATCGACAATAAGTTCAGCCAATGGAATTTCATATTTCAAAAGTGCCCGGCCATCATCAAAGTACTCAGTATTTTTATATGTTGCTCGCTTTTTCTGAGCAATATCCATAATGTTGCCAATGTAGTCTTTGGGTGAAATAATTTCCAGAGTCGCCCATGGCTCAGAAATCTCCCTATAAGTATTGGCTTCAGGCATATCAGATGCCCGTTCAACTATTGTTTCCTCGCCATTATTTTTAACAATGTGATATTCAACAGTAGGTGAGGTAATAACAATATCAAGATCAAATTCACGTTCTAACCGCTCACGAACAATGTCCATGTGAAGGAGCCCCAAAAAACCACAACGGAAACCAAAACCCAGCACTTCCGAACGCTCCGGTTCATAAGATAGGGAAGAGTCATTTAGTTTCAACTTCTCAATTGCGTCCTTGAGCTCCGGATATTTATCCCCTTCTGAAACGTAAATTGAGGCAAAAACGTAGGGCTTAACTTTTTTATAGCCTGGGAGAGGGGATTCAGCAGCCTCTTTTTTCGATGTAATTGTATCTCCAACAGCAGCTTGTGAAACTTCGCGAAAACCGGTTACGCAGTAGCCAATTTCCCCTGCCGAGAGGGGAGAGCGGGAAATTAATTTCGGTTTAAAAACTCCAACATCTTCTGCCCTACCCTGACTATTAGTTTGCATTAGAATAATTTCATCAGTAGTTGAGAGTTGTCCATCAAGGACTCGCAGATAGGCGACTACTCCACGATATGGGTCGTAGACCGAATCAAAAATTAACGCCTTAAGTTTTCCACTTACTTCCCCCTTTGGTGGTGGAACACGTTTGATGATTTCGTTTAAAATATTTTCCACACCTTCACCAGTTTTGCCGGACGCGAGTAAAATATCTTCTTCGCTGCAACCCAAAAGTTTTATAATTTCATGCTTAACTTCCTCCGGACGAGCGGCTGGCAAATCAATTTTGTTTAAAACTGGGATGATTTCTAAATCATGCTCCAGCGCCGAGTATAAAGTCGATAGTGTTTGAGCCTCTATCCCCTGAGCGGCATCAACTAATAGAATAGCACCTTCAACAGCGGCCAATGACCGAGAAACTTCGTAGGAAAAATCAACGTGACCAGGGGTATCAATTAAATTCAAAACATGTCCGGAAAAGTCCATCCGAACAGGTGCAAGTTTAATTGTAATTCCGCGCTCTCGTTCCAAATCCATTTGATCAAGAATTTGGTTTTGCATATTGCGCATTTCAACCGTGTGGGTAATCTCCAGCATTCGGTCAGCTAGTGTGGATTTACCATGGTCAATATGGGCGATAATACAAAAATTACGGATTTTTTCTAGTTCCATAGTGCAATTCTAGCATCTTCGAGCTCAAAAAGCTACCGAAAAAAGTTATTTTCCTAATATCTTTTCTATGAGATTCTTCGGAGTTTTCTTATAAATCTCTGCCATTAGATCATCAATGTGATCACCAGCATAGACCCTACCAGTGTGGAGCATATCTTTGGTATGTTCAAAATCGTACCACTTAAAATTGTTTAGCGGCGGAAAAAATACGTAATCACAAAACTCAACTTGCCGACGGTCAAAGTCACTGATCATAATCTCTATTGAACGGCTGAGTGTTGCAGTCCGCCCTGTTTTTTCTTCATCCATGGTTGCCAAAGTATTTAAACAAGAGCCAATGACAAATTCAGCTCCGTTTTTTCGCAGCAAGTCAGCCGGCATGTTATTTAATATTCCTCCATCAGCCAAAATCATTTCTTCTTTTTTAACCGGTGAAAAAACTCCGGGATAAGAAGAGGAAGCCAAAACTGCGGCTATTGGGTCACCGCTATCAAAAACAATCAGTTTTCCTGAAACTATATCGGTAGCGGCAGTTATAAATTTTATCTTTAAATCTTTAATATCTTTGGTTTCAACCAACTCTTTTAAGAGTTCTGCAATTTGCGACAAGATTTTATCAGGATTTTTCTGTCTAAGTAGATTTTTTCGACTAACAATATTTCTGTATTCTAATTCTTGAAAAAATCTATTAACCAACATACTTCCGCCTTCACAGTACAAAAGGCCAACCATCGCCCCGGCCGAAACACCAGAAACAATTTCTGGTTTAATGTGAAATTTTTCCAATTCTTCCAAAATCCCAATGTGTGCAGCACCTTTAAACCCACCACCGCTTAAAGCTAGACCAATTTTCATTTTCTTAGTCCTTTCAAAATTTCAATATCAGATATTTCATTTGCAGTTTTCATACCAGGAGTTTCAATTATGCCTGGCAAATCTTTTAATCTTGGATGATTTACAATTCTGGCAAATGCATCACGCCCGATAAAACCTTTCCCAATGTCAGCATGGCGATCACGATTTGAAAACAGCGGCGCTGCTGAATCATTTAAGTGCAAACAAACTAAATGTTCCAAACCGATATATTTATCAAATTCTTTCAAAGTTTCTTCTAACCCGTCTTCCGTTGCAACATTATAACCAGAGCCGTAAGCGTGAGCAGTATCGAGAGTAATTTTGAGTCGCGGAGAATTTACCTTTGTCATAATCTCTGCTAACTCTTCGAATTTGTCGCCAATGATATCACCGGCGCCGGCAGAATTTTCCAAAATTAAGTAAGGTTTGTCACTGGCAGCCAGGATTGTTTTAATACCAAGAGCGATTTTGTCTATTACTTCTGAGAGTTTTTTTCCTTTGGTTGATCCAACATGAAAGTTGGCACCAATGGCGCCTAAAGCTTCAGCTTTTTTCATATCATCGATTAGAGTTTTGATTGATGCTTCGTAGAAAAATGAATTACTCGATGCTAAATTTATTAAGTATATACTGTGGATAACTATTGGGCCGATTTTAGCTTTTTTGTTTAAATCGTTGAACTTATCGATTTCTTTTTCTACAATTGCAACCGGGTTCCAGCGTTCTGGCGGATTGACAAAAATTTGCATGCATTCACAACCAACAGACTCGGCACGATTTATCGCCTCAGAAAATGGAGCTTCAGTTGAAATGTGTGAACCAAGCCGCATAATGTTTACCTTAAAATCACTTTACCAAGCTTATTGTAATTGGATAAATCGATGAATTCAACTTTCAAGGTCTTGGTGTCTAATTTTGCAGCCATCAATGACAAACCGGCCGGCAACTTAAGTATTTTAGTTTTACCAATGTAACCCACGCCCCAGTACGAGTGTTGGTGGCCACAAATTTGAATCTTTGGGGCATTTTTTAGCTCAACACTTTTATCAATTTCTTTGTGATCAAATTTATTTAAATTCTTGAAGTTTTTTGGCGGTATGTGCGAAAGCAGAATTGATTCGGCCATATCTAACTCTTTGACTTTTGGATAGCTTATACCGTGTCCCCACAAATCTGGCACTCCGTTCATACCAACAATTTTTTCCGTTCCAAATTCCTTCATCTTTCCTTCAACAGAGTATTTTCTTTTCCGCATGAGTTCATAAACTGGACCAATATCATTGTTTCCTGGCACCCAAAAAATCGGAATTTCAGATTCGGAAATAATTTTATCGAATTTGGCCAAATAATCGGTTTCTTGACCCTGATTGACAATATCACCTGTAAACAAAATTAAGTCTGGTTTCTCCGATATTAAGTAGTTGCGAAAAACTTCCAAAAAACCAACCTTAGCATGGACATCAGAAATACACAGTGCCTTCATTTTGGCTCCTTGATAACTTGAAACTCGATTCGATCATCAAAAACAGAAATACTCTTGGCAATCATGTTCTTGTCTTTTAGAACCTGGTTGATATTTTGGTTAAAAGTACTTTCAATTTTGTCTTTATTACTGCCATAGACGACAATATTTTCTAAGTTGTTTGGTGCAACAATAAAAATAAACTTTCCATTCGCAGCTACTGCATCGATTTTTACTTTAACAGAAATCGGGATCCAGGAGTCACGAATTTTCCCGGTTAGTAATATATTATCTTTTGATAAAATGAATTTTGGATCTTTAAGTGGAAAATCGGAAGATTGGGCGCCGCTTGCAGCGACAAACTCTTGGCTAGAGAACTCTAGAGTTGTTACGCCAAGGCTGGAAATTGATGAAATTCGATCCGAAAATGACAGACTTAGGTTGTCTGAAGACTCCGCAGAATTTGAAATCGATATATTGGCCCGCTTTATACTAATTGCCGCTGCAACAAATCCAATAAAAACGATTAACAAAATGATAATTGCTATAGACCAAAAACCAGTGAATTTGTTTTTTGTTTTATCTAACTCAGAAAAAAATGAACCTTCTCGCGCACTTGGCTTGCGGGTTAGGCCATCGACGTTTTTCTTTTTAGGAACTTGAGTCTGACTTAGCATTCACTCTCCGTTTTATTGCCCATTCAAGTTCTTCACAACCCAAGAGATAAGTAATTAAAATATATACCAAAGAACCGGCGATGATTGTAACCGCGGCCTGTTCTAATACCCCAAAAAACTTCAGCATATTGAAATAGCCATAGAGGAAATTGCCAAAGTAATGGATAACCACAGCCATTACTAGTGAGGCAAAAATGACTTTTAGACCAGACCAAATAATCGCCGAATCTAAAATTTTTGGCACTAATTTGTAAAGCCAAAAGTACAAGGCTAACGCGTTCAAATAACTACCGATCGAGAAAGATAAAGCTAGTCCAGCCACTCCCATAGATTTTGAGAGTGGGTAGGCGATAGCAATGCTAACTATGATTGAGCCAACTGAAATATAAGTTGGAATTCTAGTATCATGTCTAGCATAGTAAGCTTTAGCAAAAAGCGGAATTAGTCCTTGAGCAACTAGAGAAAAAGAAAACCATCCCAAGGTTAGTGCTGCCATTCGGGTGTCAGTCCAATTAAATTTTCCTGATCCCAAAATTAATCGAATAATTTGCGCTCTCATTAAAATAAAGATGACTGTTGACGGCGCCAGCAAGTAAATGATGACCCGCATTGACCGTGTTAGGTAGGATGAGTAACCTTCATCATCGCCGGCAGAAAATCGATTTGCCAAAGTCGGGAAAACAACAGTAGAAAACGAGGTGGCAAAGACAACTGTTGGCATAGTTTGAATGTTATTGGCCAAATTAAAAACCGCAATTGAACCTGCAGTCAAAGCTGAGGCCAGCGCGGTATATACCACCAACATTAAATTGTTAGCACCCATACCAACCGCTCGAGGAATCATTAACTTAAAAACCCGTCGAACTCCGGCGTCTTTATAATTAAAAAACGGTTGGAACTTCCAACCTAATTTTATTGCAGTTGGTATTTGAACCATTATGTGAAGAGCTGCTCCCAAAACTACAAACCAGGCAACAGCTAAAACCCCAAAGCGGCCAGCAAAAAAAACGGCTGCAACGATAATTGATAGATTGTAGACAATCGGCGCGATCGAATAGGCAACAAAGCGCTTAAAGGAGTTTAACATTCCTCCAACGAAGTAAGAAACAGAAAAGAATATCGGTGTCAAAAGTAATATTCTTGAAAGTTGTATTGTTTTTTCTAATCTAGCAGTATCAAAATCTGGGACTATTAAATGTGTAAGCCCAGGCATCAGAAAATATAAAATAATTGCTAGAACGATAAGTACTGCTGCACCAAGTGATATTAATGTGTTGGCTAATTTAAAAGCTTGGTTTTTTTCGTCTTTGGCTAAGTGAGCGGCAAAAACCGGGATAAAAGCGGCGGAAATTGCGCCAAAAATTAAAACATTGAATATTAAATCGGGAATTCGAAATGCCGCATAGTAGATATCAAGATCAGAAGTGGCTATATTTCTGGCCAAATAGTGATCTCGCAGAAGGCCCAAAACATTCGAGAGGGTAGTGGTAACAATTAAAACACCTGCCGCCCCGATTAGTGAGTTCTCCTTATGAACAAAATTTTGGAATCGCTTCCACATAAATTAGTCCTTAGACAACTTTTTCTTCAGCTTTGACCTTTTCTTGAACTGATTTCGGAAAATAAGCTAAGAATTCATCTTCAACAATAACCTCTTTTTTCAGCAGATCAGCTGCTATTTTATCAAGAATTTGCTTGTTTGAATTGATAGTTTTCTTGGCCAGGTTATAAGCATTGGTTATAATGCTCGATACTTCTTTATCAATTTGGGCTGCAACTTCATTACTATAATTTTTCGATTCGGTGTTCTCTCGGCCGATAAAAATCATGTCTTCTTTCTCGCCATAGGTTTGTGGACCAAGCACATCGCTCATGCCAAACTCAGTCACCATTTTTCTTGCCAGCTTTGTCGCTCGTTGCATGTCGTTTGAAGCACCAGTCGTAATTTCACCAAAAACAAGTTCTTCAGCCGCGCGCCCTGCCAACATTGCGGCCAAGTCATCAAGAAATTTTGATTTCGACATTAAACGACGGTCCTCCTGCGGTAAACTCCAGGTATAACCTAGTGCTGATCCTCGAGAAATAACTGAAATTTTATGAATTGGATCGGAATTCGGCAGAATATGAGAAACGATTGCATGGCCAGACTCGTGGACTGAGGTAATTTTCTTTTCCTCTGTTGAAAGGAGCCGCGATTTCCGCTCCGGGCCCATCATAACCTTTTCAATGGCATTATCTAAATTTAGCTGGCTAACTGATTTTGAATTTTCTCTGGCAGCTAAAATTGCGGCTTCGTTCATTAGATTTCTGAGGTCAGCACCAGAAAAACCGGCAGTTGAAACAGCAATTTTTCCCAAATCTACTTCTCCGGCCAATGGCTTATTTTTCACATGAACTTTTAGAATTTCAAGTCGCTCGTTTTTGTCAGGCAAATCAATGGCAATTTGACGATCAAAACGACCAGGACGCAGTAATGCCGCATCCAAAATATCTGGTCTGTTGGTCGCTGCCATAACAATAACATTAGCGTCGGTATCGAAACCATCCATTTCTACTAGTATCTGATTCAAAGTTTGTTCTCGCTCGTCATGGCCGCCTCCCATGCCTGAACCACGCTGACGACCGATGGCGTCAAGCTCGTCGATAAAAATAATTGCCGGCGCATTGCGCTTGGCTTTAACAAAAAGGTCACGAACACGTGAAGCTCCTACGCCAACAAACATCTCGACAAATTCAGAAGCTGAAATCGAAAAGAAGGGGACACTGGCTTCACCTGCAACAGCTTTAGCTAAAAGAGTTTTACCAGTCCCTGGAGGGCCAACCAAAAGAACTCCGTGGGGAATCTCAGCTCCCAGCTTTTTAAATTTAGCCGGCGAACGCAAGAAATCCACAACTTCATAGAGTTCCTGTTTTGGCTCAACCAAACCCGCTACATCGTCAAAAGAAGTTTTTGTATCACCAACAAGTTTGGCCCGCGATTTTCCAAAACTCATTGCTTTAGCATTATTGCCCTGAGCTGACCGTAGCATAAACCAAATAAACCCACCGATTAGTAGTACGGGGAGCAGTATCGAAAGAATGTTCCACCAAGCAACGTTATTAGTAGTATCAACAACATTAATTTGTACCTTGTCCGAGGTTAATCCGTAATCTTTAAGCGCAGAAGTTGTTTCCTTGGTGGCAATTTCTTTGCTACCATCTTTTAAATTAGCAGTAACTTGATTATCTTTTACGTCGATTGACGAAACTTTGCCATCAGTGACGTCAGTGACAATGTTTGAAATTGCAACACTTTTGGTTTTCGATTTGCTTTGAGTATAATAACCAGAAGCGATTACGCCAATTATTATTAATATAATGGCATAAAGTGCGACTCGGCTCCAAATTGAAGGTTTATTATTCATTTGATAAATTTATTTCTTAGATATGATAATTTTACCACTTTCGATCTCAATTTTCAATCTCCCAGCAATAATTTTATGTTTTTTACCAACGTTTTTGGCAATTAGGGTCCGAATCTCTTCAACCTGTGCATAAGATAGGTCGCGAATTACCCCAGCACTTTCGGCCAAAATCCGGATCATCTCAGATTGAAGAGCGGGGGAGAGGACAGAGAATTTTTTTCTGTCGATAATAATTTTGCCGTTTTGATTTTGAGAAATTTTCGCCAATGCTGTCCTAGAGGACTGGATGATATATTCATCAGCTTGGGAAGCAAGAAGCGAAGTCCGAGCGATCGCGGACAGAGCCGATGGATTTATCTTACTTATTTCCGGTAAAATATTATGTCGCATAATGTTGCGAGTATATACTAGTGTTTCGTTCGATTTATCGGTCTGGTACTTTAGCTTTCGTCTCAAAAGATAGGAGAGAATCTGGGTTTTTTCCGCAAACAAGAGGGGACGGACAATATAGCCCCGTTTTGAACGAAGCGAATATAGTCCCCTAATTCCTGCGCCACGAATAATATTCAAAAGTACCGTCTCAGCCGAATCGTCTAAATTGTGTGCTACGGCCACTACTTTTGCTGACTCCTCTTCCCTGACTCTCTGCAAAAAATTGTAACGCTGTTCTCTCGCCTCTTCTTCGCTTTTGATTTTAGTTTTGGCCGATGCTGAAACAAAAACTAAATTTAACTTTGCAGATAATTCTTTGACAAATTTCTCATCGGCATCGGCTTCCCTACCACGAAGTTTATGATTAAAATGTGCAACAATTAATTCTAAGTTTAATTCTTCGGCAAGATCAGTTAATAAATATAAGAGCGCGACTGAATCCGGTCCGCCGGAACAAGCAACGACGACTTTGTCCCCTGCCCTAAAAAGATCGTTGTCCGCGATATATTTTTTAAACTCAATAAATAAATCTTTTTCTTTTTTTGCCATTAGATATAAGATCCCCTTTCGCTTGCGCTACAGGTTATCTTTTAACGCATTGAGTTCGCCTGCGGCGAAAATATTAGGTCTTGTTATCAAAGAAGGGCTTTCGCCCGTTTTGTTTTTATTATTTTTTTTATTGGTAGCAGGGGAGAGATTCGAACTCTCGACCCCAGGCTTATGAGTCCTGTGCTCTAACCAACTGAGCTACCCTGCCATCTTTATTTTGTTAGCAAATATAGAATCGAATAATTTTTTGGTTGCGGGAGTTGGATTTTCACAAGTTGGCGAGCCAACTCTTCAAAACCCACGGTTTTGAAGTATTCCTTCGCGGGAAACTCCCGTTTCCCGACCCCTTCCCTGTTTCAAATCCAAGCACCAAATTTTTTATAAAAATTTGGTTGCGGGAGTTGGATTTGAACCAACGACCTCGAGGTTATGGGCCTCGCGAGCTACCGGGCTGCTCCACCCCGCAAATGAATAGTACCAAAAAAATGCCAAGAGGTCAACCTAAATTCAACTTTCAAAGCCCTAAACCTCTACTCTTCTTTAGATCGAAAATCGATAATATAGTAAACAATCAAAGTAATAATTTCTATTGCCCAGAACCAGTGACAGAAAATTGTTTGCTGATAGCTTTTATCAATAAAGTAATGCGCAACATACAGTACGCCAGAAAATAGAATTGGCCACAACCACCAAACTGCCACTTTCCCCGCTTTCTTTTGGTATCGATGATATAGAACCAAGGAAATAATTAAGATGATCAATGCTGCCAGCCACCAAAAGCAGAGCTCGCGAGCCACTGTTGTTGTGCCAGCAACTGTAGAGGCCCCAGCGACTTGACCGTTTGTGTCAGATGGGGTTGCGGTTGAAACAGAGTTTTGTGATTGATCTGATGTCGGCGGGTTAAAAGTAATGGCAGTTCTAACTCTTTGGCCTAAGGATGCCGGCGGCGTAGTAAAGCCACTTGGTTCAGCTTGATCAGTTGACTCCGTACCCATATTAAAATTGAAACTTACAGTTGCCTGTCCTTGCATCTCATTGCCGGTTGACGCCGGCAGAATTGCTGCTATTTGTAGATTTTTTGTTTCTCCCGATGCTATCGTTGGCACAATTACCTTTGTTCCATTTGGCAACGAGGCTAATTGTGACAATGTTTGATTCCAAATTGCCACACCTCCAGCTCGCGGCTCAATCTGCAAAACTGATGCCAAGCTACCAGAAACACCGCTGGTTGATATTGAAAATGAATGCGGCAACGTTCCGTTATTTTTTACCGAGATATCTTTTACGACTATACTGCCCGGAGCGATGTTTGGCTCGTTAAACAATTGATCGCCAGCATACGAAATCGTTAATGGCCCAGCAGATAAATTTGCAGCATAAGTCTTGTAGCTAGTCACTACCAACCCAGCGAGACCAACAACTATTGATGTCAGAGCAACAACCAACCCAATTTTCCTAGAATATATTCTTTTCATTATGCTCCTGGTGTTGGTACTGCCTGGTCTTGCCAGTCAGTAGCCAAATTATTATCTGCACCAATTAATTCCATTGAATGACCTTCTGTTGGGATAATAGGCACAAACATACCGGCAGTCCAAATTGGCGGCACCGCAGTAGAAGCCTTAACTTCCCCATCGTTTCCAGCAGAGCCATATTCAACATAATCAACGATTGTTGTGGAGTCTTTAGGCAAAGATTTAAAAAGGCCAATTGAGCCATAAGTATTTCCCATATTTGTACTATTCGTATCTGGCCAATACAAATCTGTAGCTGAATTTGTGCCTGTTGTCCTAGGGTGAACGACAACTCTAGATCCGGAGGCCAAACTAAACGCTGGAAAAATATAATCATAGGTAGAAACTAAACTATCAAAGTGGAGTACGTAGCCAGTCATATCTAGAGCATATCCACCAGTATTTTTAATTTCTATCCACTCTTTGCCAGTATCTGTTCCAACCGCATTATAGAAAACTTCAGAAATCGTCGCCTTACCAGGATTCCAAACACCAGTAGAAAAAGAGTTACCAGAAATGGAAACGGCATCAGAAAAATACGCTCCAGTATAAGTTGCCGAAACCATAAGCATAGCGCAAATCAGAAAACCTTTATGAAAAAACTTGGTCATTTTTTCTCCTTTTTTGGAGATTTATTCAATTTACTTTTAGCTCTAATTTCTTTAGCTTCTCGGGTAATTTTTTTAGCTTCCTCGTAAATAATAATTGTGGCAGGAATTACAATAATAAGAATTAATCCAGGCAATGTTTTTAAATATTTTAATAAATACCCCAATAGCGCAATACTGAACCGGTATTTGCCAACAATTTGTTTTTCGGTTACCGTCTGTGAATCAGCGGTATTGTTAGCATCACCTTTTGTCGTATATATTTTTGTGCCGTTTTGCTCAGATATTGACTGAATTCTGTGTGTTGTTGTCTCTTTATCGGATATTGCGTTTGGCTTTCCGAAGGTAATAATATCACCAGTTTGATAAACACTTGCAGGCTTAATGATTGCTAGGCTACCAACACTAATAGCTGGTTCCATTGATCCAGAAGTAACAGCTAAAAGTTTATAATTGTTATTAATAGGTAAAAGTGCAATACCAACGATGATACCAACAATAATTAGTAATACCAAAATAATGTTGGCAATGATTGATAAAACTTTTTTAATTTTTGATTTATTTTTTAAAACCATGTCAATCTCGGCAATTGCTTGCCGAGATAATATAGCTTCAAATTAGAACTGTGAAGCGTCTTGGTGTAGTGTCCAAGTGAAAGTAGCTGTAACAGTCTTGCCCTGCATAGCATCTGGGGTAGCAGGATCAAGTTGAGAATTGAACCAAAGAGTAGCAGAGGTACCATTAGCAATACCAGCATTTACTAACCCTGGAGTAATTCTTACTTTACCAGCAGCAAAATCTGCCAAAGTAACTCTTCCATCCAAATCACGATCCATACCATTTCCTGGGCCAGTAACCAAAGGTGCAACAGCATTTGGACCTGTAATATTCAAACCAGTCAAACCATCTGATACGCCATATTCACTATCACCGGCTGTCCAGCCAGCAACATCAAAACGTACAGAGCTTGCTCCGGCTTTAGCTGAACCAAATCTTGCTCCGTCAGAACCATTTAATACAATGTACGGGGCAAGCGCAACATCACCAGACAAAGTGACTTCTAGATCTAGGTGATTAGCATCCAAGCTTCCAACATTAGCAACAGTAAAAGTGTGCTCTGGAATTACATAGCCAGGAGCCATGTTGGCTTCACCAAAAACAGCTGATTGGCCAGCTTGATCTGTTCCATTAACATTCAAAGCCAAAGTTCCAGTTGCAAACGAATTACCGCTATTCGATATTGAGCTTGAAAAGTAAGCTCCGGTTGAACCAACAGCGATTGCTGCAACGGCAACGATTGTTAGCAAACTTTTTGCGATTCTTAACATAATTTCTCCATTCTTTTATAATTGTTCTAACTTTTATGCAGATTTTGGGTATCGACCAAAACCCATAAAAAAATCAGCGGCAGGGCAATTTAAACAACAACCCTTTCCGCTGAATTTTCATTTCCAATCTGCATATATACCATACTAATACTCTCCCTCAGATTAAGTAACTTTATACTAGCACTCCGTATATACTTGTCAAGTACTTTTTTACTGTCCGAAAAAGTACAATTTCCAATATTCAATATTGGGACGAGTTATTTCTGTGGGAGAAAAATCAGTTTTCAAATCTTGGGAAACAATAGTGTCATACGGAGTGGCAACAACAGTCTCTCCTGGAAGCGCGTATCGCAACTTTGCCCGAGCAATTTTTTCTTTATAGGTATCTGTTTTATAGTAAGCGATATTTAACTGCAAATCGCTAATTTCAGTCTCTAATTTTTCAATATCTGTTTCTTGGTTACTGACGGTTTTGTTTTCATTGTAGTTGTCGACAATCACCTTCCCGACTATAACGAAAGCATAGATAATGAAGCCGATAATAAGAAAACGCCAAAAACCTTCCGGCAAACCCTTTCTCGCCTTTGCAATTATGTTATCGTCAGACATATTATCTCAAGTATATCAAAAATCCCCCGATTGCTCGAGGGATTTTCTTTCCGAATTTATCTGTACTTTATCTGTACCAAGGATCTGTGACTTTACCAACGCTTGCTTTTCTTTGCCGATGGTTTTTCTTTGACAGAATCTTTCTTTACTGGCTTCTTATTCTTTTCAAGAACTTCAGCACTGATAATTTCCTCTTCATCGTCTTTGCCAAACCAGTAGAAGTAGCCGCCAGTTGCAGCACCAGCGAGAATAATTAGAATAAATAAGATAATCCAAGGTGTCCAATTAATCTTTTCCGACTCTGAGATTTCAGTCGTCTCCGTACCTTTAATCTGACCTTGCTCAGTTGGAGCCGGTGTAGTAATCGCTGGAGTGGTAACCTGCGGAGTTGCCGGCTCAGAAACAACAGTCGGGGCAACTGTTGAAACTGCAGTGGTAACTACCGGCGCATTCAATGTTTTGAAGCTTGTTTCTGACCCTACCGCTTCTGGCGATCCGTGAGAAATGGTTCGGAAATAATAGATAACCCCTGGAGTCAAACCGGTAATTGTTACTGAATGATTGATAACCAATGACGCATTTTCAACAGTTGAATATGCATAACCATAATTTGGAGCCAAGCCAACTGCTAGATGCGAAGCCGTGTCATATACAACTCGTGATGTTGAAGCATGATCGGTTGTCCAAGTAATATTAGCCGTAGTTGATGTGATATTTTGTACACTCTGAGCAGAAAATACTGGCCTCGTGTCCGTGATAACAATAGTCTGTTCTTCAGACTGAATCCAATTATCAGCTGCATCAAAAACTTTTACGTAGTAAGTGATTGGAGTTGTTGAGGCTGGAATCGATTTAGCATAGGTGAAAGGAGACGTGCTACCAACCATGTTTTCCCAAGCACCACCATCGAAACAGATTTTAGCTGAAACAGGACCAATATTATCAGTAGCGTTTACGGTAATTGTTGTTGATTCTCCAATATTTGCAGTATTGCCTGTAATTGAATCAATAACTGGGGCATCATTATCTACTGGCTGGATAACTGAAATTGGATCTGAAATTGTAATGTTTCCAGCAGCATCAACAACCTTGATTTGATATGTTACAGGATTCAAGCTATCAAGAGGCAGTACATAATAATAATTATAGTCCGACCCACCAACAGGATTCATTAAATTATATTCTGAACCATTTATGCTAATTCCAGTGTATGAAACTGGCCCAATATTATCAGATACCGAAACTGAGATTGTTGCTTGATCGCCAGTAGTTGTTGGAGTAGCTGTATTGGAAACAATTTTCGGTCCTTCTGAATCAGAATAATAAACCTTCATTGAAATGCTGTCGACAGAAACAGTTCTTGACCCTGTGCCGTATGTTCTGGAAGCAGAGAATACCAATCCAGACAACAGGTTGTTAATGTCAGAGTATTCCCAGGATGATCCCCAGAGATCTGTTGGTCCACCGTAGGTTGCCGTTGCCGCTGAAGTGGTCCAACAATTTGCTCCAGTCACAGGGGAAACACATGCAGTGTAACCAGTCACAGAAGCTGAAGCGTAGTTTGAGCCTGTGATCGTACCGTTTTTTACCAACCGAACAGTATCATCTTTGACCGACGTTGAAGTTGTTGTTCTAACAACATTAACTTCTATGCCATTAATTGTTGTGCCAGATGGAATGCTAAAACCAAAGCTAGTATCACGAAGATAATGTGATGTTTCAGGACCCGGGCCGGGGCTGGTAAAACTGGCATATACACTATCTGTGGCCGCAATGTTTGTGACTCCCGACCAACTCCTGGTGCCAATAAGACTATCATCAGCGACAGAATTGCCGTAGCTTGGGCCAGCTGTTATTACTGGAACTGATGCCATGGCTGAAATTGGCACCCACAACTTGGTGATCCAAGAAGGTGTCAACATGCCAAGCGCCAGTGTGACTACCAGAAATTTGTAAAAAAATTTCTTCATTTGTTTCCTTTTCTTTAATTAAATAGATAAAAACAATTTCTTGTTCAGAAACCTAATTTTAATCTCAAGTTTTTAATTTGCCAAAGATCCAAAAGAGAACTATTATCAGATCTTTTTACGACAAACTTCTGCTCAAGAGTAGATTAATCCTACTTTTAAGCGTCCTCCACATCCCTCACTTGGCAAATTATCCGAATATTTTCCCCTTAGAAATTTTGGTTGATGCTTCCCATAGCAGTATGTATGAATTGTTCATACTTTGTCATACATTTCGCCTGCCATAAGTCCTAGCGCATCCACGGCAGCAAATTAACAATAAGATATTTTCTTGTCAACAAATATTTCACTGATAAATTTTGTTAACTAAAAATGTCGCATCAGGTGCGACATTTCTCAATAAATTGTGTCATTGATTTTAGAGGATACTAGATATGGCATTCGTTACTCGCTCAAGGAACAAAGTTAAACCTGACTTCGGCGCTGCCATCATTTCGGTTGTTAGCGTTGTATCAGTCGCTTGACCATTTTCAACATAGGTTCCTTTCACAACTCCAACGCCAATTTCTTGATAATCCGGATTAAGTATATTGGCTCTGTGTGCTGGCGAATTCATCCAGGCATTTACAATGCCTTCAGAACTATTAAAACCTTTGGCCAAGTTCTCGCCGGCAGTTGTGTAATTATATCCGGCTCGCAAAATAAACATCCAGGGAGTTTGGCCAAAAGCGTAGTGATCAAAATAGTTTCTTAAAATCATATCTTTGGATTTTTCAACAGCAGCAGTTTGTAGCTCAGAATTTGCTCTTACTGGGTTCAAACCATAACTTACCCTCTGTTCGTTAACCAATTTGACAATATTATCAGGACTAATTTCTGAGGCGTTGGCTAATGCAAAAGTAATAATACCGAAAGCAAAAATTGCCAAAATTGCTACAGCAGGTACAATTTTGTGTTCAGTTTCCTCATTCATATGTCTATTTTCTATTAAATTAGCAAATTGTTCAAGTGGCACTCTCAACCGCTTGAAAATTGGAGAGCAAATTGATATTATTACTCCATAATACCCTTTGGGCCTGTAGCTCAGTGGTTAGAGCGGCCGGCTCATAACCGGTTGGTCGCAGGTTCGATCCCTGCCAGGCCCACCAACCATACATAGTTCGCCGTTGCGAACTATGCTGGGTGTTCCGCGAAACTTTCTTTGTGAAGTGGGACAAAATTCAGATCGAGTGAATAATACGAGTAGATATTTATAGTTTAGTTTTTTTGTTTCTGATAAAATATATCCAATGGGGCAAAATTACAAAAATAAAAAAGCAGTTTTGATCGCGATAGTCGCCATATTGTCCTTTGTTTTTTGCTTGGCGCTGTCGCTTTTCTTATATCAAAAAGCCTACGCAAATAAAATTGTACACAGCGTGTACTATGACGGCATTAACCTTGAAGGCAAGACTAGGGTACAAGCTAAAACAATTATTCAAAACAAAGCAGACAACTTACTAGATAATAAAATAGTCGCCAAATCTGATGCCGGCAAAGAATTTGAAGCTACTTTCTCTCAAACGGGGGTGAATTTTGATGTTGATAAGTCAGTTAAAACCGCCTTTGCAGTCGGCCGAAGCAATAATTTCTTTGAAACTCTTTATTCCCTATCAAAAACTGCTTTTGAAAAAACTGAGGTTAATCCTAACGTGACTTTCGATGATACTGAATATCAAACCTATGTAACATCAACCCAAAGCACCCTAAATTTGCCTCCGGTTGATGCCAGCTTAACAATTTCTGGTGGAAAAATAGTGACAAACACTGGAACTAACGGGGTCACCGTTGATTCATCAGGTCTTAAAGATGAAATCACTAGTCAAATATTAACTAAACAAGAAGTTGTTTCGATTGAAGTGCCTACCACACCAATTACCCCAACTCTTTTAACAGAGAACTTATCAAGTGCTAAATCAACGGCCGAGGGCTATCTTTCCCACCAAATCATTCTGACGGTGGCCAGTCAGTCATACACAGCTAGTTCTAGCGATATTGCTGGTTGGATTTCTTTTGGCTTGCAAAACGGTAAATACGCAGCTTGGCTCAATGATGCGGCAATCAAAACTTTTATTGGTAAGATTGCCGCCAAAAATGATATTTCTGTTATTGACACAAAAATATCTGCAATCGATAATGCTACTGTTTTGCAAGAAGGTCGCCAAGGTATTTACGTTGATCAGAACGACGCATTAGCAAAAATTAAAGTTGCCATGGCTTCTTCAGTAACAACGGCAACGATTGCTCTAATTCAAACGACAAAAGACCCACAAACAATAAAAGTTTTTCCTGACGAGGGCATTGTTCCTGGCAGATTTCCAGGAAAGTATATTGATGTAGATTTAACCAAACAATTAATGACGCTTTTCGACGGCACCACACAGGTTGGTCAATACATTGTTTCAACTGGTAAAGCCTCCACTCCAACACCAACAGGCACTAGAACCGTCGAAGGGCACAGTGGCAGAGCCTGGTCAGCGCCATTTGGACTCTACATGCCTTATTTTATGGGTTTAGGTAGCGGATATGGTATCCACGAACTTCCAGAATGGCCAAATGGTTACAAAGAGGGCGAAGCTCACTTAGGCACGCCAGTTTCCCATGGTTGTATTCGCCTCGGTGTCGGCCCAGCAGAGTTTGTTTATAATTGGACTCCAGACGGAACTCAGGTATATATTCATAAATAATTTTTCCGTTTGACAACATTTGATATAATTCCATTACATGAAAAATAATGGAATTTTTAATTTTCCCGAAACTGTAACATGGCGCATCCTTTCTGAATGCATAAATAATTGTCTCTATTGTTATGGACCAAAAAATATTCCACAGATGGCGACCGCAGATATTTTACAAGTCATTGAGCTTTTCTCACTACGCGGTGTAAAAAATATCGTTCTCACAGGCGGTGAACCGCTACTTCTTCCAAATTTCTCCAAAATTATTGAAAAACTCAGCGAGAAAAAAATCAAAATTATTCTCGATACTAGTTGTTTTAATTTTTTCAAATACAACTTTCTGATTGATGACAAAATCTCTGATCTTGGGGTTCCTTTTGATACGACTGAAGAAAAAATGGATTATCGCGCTAAAGGAAATTTCGCTCAGAGATTGGCAACGATGGATTATTACCGAAAACATCGTGGCAAAAAACCATTACTGAGAATTGGAACCGTGGTTTCAAAACAGAACGTGGATCAACTAGACAAAATAGCAAAATTTATTTCAAATTTTGACGTCACAACCTGGAAACTTTACCAGTTTATTCCGATGGGAGAAAATGGCAGACAAAATTCAGATGATCTGCTTATTTCGGATGGTGATTTTTTACGTACTGCATGGGAAATACGAAACCGTTATGGGGGCAATTTGAATGTGGTTGTCTCACCCAAAGCCAGTCGAAGCCGAGCCTATTTTATGCTCGATCCCGACGGTAGTGTTATAACGCCGGAAAGCTCTAGCAAATACTGTTTCTATAAGAAAGTTGGATCGATTTTTGATCCGCAAATTATGTCAAAGTGGCAAATCGAAACTAGAGATGACAACTATCTAAATAATTTTAATAAAACATTTAAATTGGATAATTTATCATTGCCACTTAACCCTATTCAACAAAAAATTCTCGCAAAGTCACTGCCATATTACGAGAAAAGCCAGTCTTATCAGTTGCATCACATTGCCTGGATGTTAAAACACGCGTTGCCGATCGCCCGCCAACTAAATCTAGATACTGATATTTTACTTTCAACAATAATTCTGCACGATGTTGGCCATTATAATTTCCGAAATAATCCATATTTTGCCGAAACACGAGTCGGCCATATGAAAGTTGGCAAAGAAATCTCAAAAAATATTTTGGATTCATTAAATTTTGATAATAAAAAATTATCGGTTATCTCCGATCTCGTGGGAAAACATGATTTGTGGTCGCTGGGAGAAACAGAAGTCTACAAATCCGATCCTATCATCGGAGTATTCAACGACCTAAATTTCGCCTCAATCCTTGAGGATAATTGTTTCGAGGAGAACAAAAAATATCTAAATCTCGACGATGAACAAATGGTCAGCTACGCCAGCGGAAATACAACAATAAAAAAACATTCTTTTTTCAACAAAGTTACAAAAAAACTCCACCATCAGGAGTTGTTAAATAAAGAATTCCAAATTTTGTCATCGACTTAGATCGACTCAAATATCTAATTGGCTTTAATGTCCGTTACTTTAAACACCACCTCCGAGCCTTTGACAGCCTCGCCGCGAAGAATTTTTTCTGCCAGTGAGTTCTCAACTTGTTCTTCGATTACACGGGCCATTGGTCTGGCACCCATTTCTGGGTCATAACCAAGTTCAGCCAGTTTCTCTAGCGCTGCAACTTCAACCTTTAGCATTACGCCTTTAGTTTCTCCAATTTCTTTGGCCAGTTTGCGAATCATCATCATGGCTACCTGTTTAATTTCATCTTTGGATAACGGAGAATAGTAAACTACGTCGGTAAAACGGTTAATAAATTCAGGGCGGAAAATTCCCTGATCTTGAATAAAATCCACCACCTGTTTTTTAGCTGCAGAATATTCTGCATTTTCTGAGGTTAATTTACGAATTAGATTTGCTCCAGCGTTTGAAGTGGCAATAATAATTGAGTTTTTAAAGTAAGCTTTTCTGCCAGCAGAACTAGTGATAAAACCTTCGTCCAAGATCTGTAAGAAAAGATTTAAAATATCAGGACTAGCTTTTTCAATTTCATCAAAAAGAATAAGTGAAAACGGGTTGTTACGTACTTTAGCAATTAATTCCCCTTCTATTTTCTGGCCATAACCAGCCGGAGAACCGATTAGGCGATAAACGTCTTCTTTGTTCTGATATTCGCTCATATCAAAACGAAGCATTGAATTTTCTGAACCAAAGTAAACTTCAGCCAGTGCCTTAGCAGTTTCAGTTTTTCCAACACCAGTAGGTCCCAAAAATAGAAAGCTGCCAATTGGCTTTTTAGTCTCAGTAACACCAGCCCGAGACCGTCGCAGCGCTCCGGAGACTGCTTCAACTGCTTTGGCTTGCCCAACAACTCGTTTGCGCAATTGTTCTTCAAGATTAACCAAAACCTCTTTTTCGTGACCAGTGGCATCCTTAACTGGAATATTGGTTTTTTGCGACACATAGCTATCAACAACTTCAACATCAAGTAATTTATTTTTACTTGAGGATAATGTGTTAGCTGCATTTTCCAAAACTGAGATTGATTTTTCTGGATTCGGCTGATCTAAAATATATTTTTTTGCCAGCTTTACCACCTCTCGAATTGCCGAGTAAGTCACAGCAATTCCAAAATGGCCTTCAACTCGCGGAGCAACATCTTCGAGAATACGAACCATTTCCTCCTCGGTTGGTTCCTGAATTTCAATTTTTTCAAATCGCTGGACTAAAGACGTGTTGCCAGCGATTAAGTTGCTGTAACTAGACATATCAATTGAGCCGATAAAACTTAACTCTGGATACGATAGATATGGAATTAGAACCGAGGTAGCGTCAATTTGGCCACTTTCGCCTGACGTCAGTATTTTTTCAATTCCATCAATATAGATGATAATATTTCCAGCATTTGCAGCTTGGGAAAATACTTGAGTAATCCTTTGGGTAAATTCCCCGGGGCCGGAAAGACCAGATATTAGAAGATCGACATTCAACTCAATCACATGTTTATGGGCTAAATTTGGCAGCGTTTTTCCCTCATCAATTTTTCTGGCAAAACCGAGGAGTGTTGTTCTTTTGCCGATTCCTGGTTCACCGACAAGAATAGCGTTGGCTCCAACATTACGATTTAACGCCTGTTCCAAGAGGTCAATTTCTTTGTCGTGGCCAATTAGTTCGAGTCCCAAACCTTGACGTTCTAACCCCTCCGTAATATCAATTGAATAGCGGTCTAAATCCGGAGTATATCCATAGGCCCAATCCTTGCCTATTCCGCCAGTTAAGTGCAAGTGATTTGGATCAAAGCTAATATGATGTTCCTCATACTTTTTCTCGACCTCAGTTTTCCAATAAACAACGTTGGCCATATCAGTGCTGGTTAAGTTTAGTTTTGATAAATACGAAGAGAAGGCAATATCAGCATCAGCAAGGGCAACCAGCATATCACCGGTTTCAATTTGCTGATGATTTTCCAAAATAGCAATCTCAAGTGTCTGCTCAACCAAAGTTGCAAAACGGATGCTAGATGGCGCAGTTTGTTTTTCTAGTAGCGATAAAATATCAGATTTAGATTGACCAATTCGGTAAAAGATAAAATTTGTGTCTTTTGATTTTATAATTTCACGAAGAACGTCAGTTAGATTAGTTTCTTCCAAGTCAGGGCCAAGAGAAATTAGTGCTCTGCCCAAAGCTACTGAAAATGAGTCGACAATGTTTACAGTCTGGCCAGACGCTGCCAAACTTTTTAATTTTTTCGGCGTCAATATTTCCGGGCTGTGAACAAAAAATCGAAGGAATGACCTAATAGACAGAAAAACTAAAAACAGCGCTAAAAATATTTGATCCAGACCAAAATACTGGCTTAGGCTCGCGTAGTTTAATAACCAAGAAATCCAGATCAAAAGTGATATTGCTCCAAAAAACCAGAAAATGAACGAGACAAACTTGCCGACAAAACTTGAAGCAAATTGGTTAACTCGAACCAATTTTGCAATTCGCGAGCCAGCAAAATTAATTTTTAATTTAATATTCATTTATTGTGCTCCGGAAAGATTGGATAAGCCCAAAATAATCAAACCGATTATCGCAAGTGGGAAAGCGATCCACAGACAAAATAGGCCAGCGAAAGTCATAACAACTGCGGCAGTAATAATAACAAAGGTAGCAAGAACGATAGTTTTAATTATGAAGCCAATGAATCTAGAAGCCAGGTTCATCATCCAAACTTGAAACTTTTCTTGCAAAGATAGACCGTCAGTAGAAATTGAATCACGTTTCCAAGGTGAAAACAGTGTCCCAAGTAATATCTTTACAGAGAAAAGATCCAGAAGTGTAATTATCGATGCTTCAAATGCCAAAAACAGCCGGCGCGGCAGGTAGCCGTACCACCAGCTAAAGTATAGTAACACCAGACTGTTCGTCCCCTCCCTTACCATTTGAATTCCCTTAGGCTGCTTTTTTTAATTCTTGCGATTTAACTTCTGAAATTGCGCCCTGCGGACAAATATCAATCACGGCTTTTATTTCACAATCTTCGCACTCGCCGGATTCAATCACATCCGATTTACCCTCTTTATCGAACTTAAATAGTTCTTCAAATGAAGATACACACATTCCACAACCGATACATTTGTCCTTATCAACGCTCAAATCACTCCCTTTAACCATGGGTTTTCTCCTCTATCTAATTACTTTGATTCAATTATACATTCTAAGGGCAAATAGTTCAACAAAAAAACCGCCTTGATTGCTCTTGGCGATTCTTTTGGGAAGTACTCCACTTTTTTCAAAAGAGTACTGTTCCGTAAATGGTTCCTACTGCGACTGCGAGTATTGCTACAATGCTCATTGTTACTGCTTGCCAGAGCGTAAGGTCAGACTTTTGCTTGACTCTACCCTCATCTTTGATAGCAGTTTCCTGAACTTGAAGTTCTTTCTCAGTCATTTTTCCCTCCTCGCCCCGCATAGCTTATTGCAACGTGGGGCATTTTTAATGTACTGATACTATTATAGCATATAAAAACTTATCTGTCAAACTTGATCTTAATTTGTTGCTAAATAATACCCCACCCTGGTATAGTGTTAATAACTGGGGGTATGGCTGTGGAAAAGTCTGGCGACTTTTCTCACAGAATTTAAAATTTAAAGTTCAAAATTAAAAACTATGGAAATTAATAAAATCCAGAACCGATTAAAGCGGATAGAGGGCCAAATTCGTGGTGTTGAGAATATGGTCCAACTACTTCGGTCCTCCGACGAAATCATAGTCCAGCTTTCTGCAATTAAATCAGCTGTTAATTCCCTTCTGTTCGAAATTATTGATCAGGAAATTGACCAGGCTGACTTGGAACGAATGCAAGAACTAAAAAAGACGCTCAAGCGTCTATCAAAATAGTTTAGTTAGATGTCTTAGACTAAGCGGCTAGCGACGAAAACCAAAACTACACCAAGAATGGTAGCGAACATTAAATAAATTGAATTGCCTCGCTCATGTGCTTCTGGCAAAAGATCAGATGCCCCAATATAGAGGAAGAAACCGACAAAATATGCCAGGATGTAAGTTAGTGAAGTTTCAGTAATGTTTATCATTCGTGGTAAAAAAATGCCAACCACCGGCGCTAACGCAACAGCCAAAAGCAGCCCGGTGATTTTGGCTCGATCATTTTTGTTGGTTAACATTAATGTTACCGTACAAAGTCCGTCTGAAAACTTATGCAATATTACGCCGATAGACACCAAAACGCCAATTTGTGGATTAATTAAGAAACCCGCCCCCATAGCCAAGCCATCAATCAAGCTGTGGAGTGTGATGCCGACTCCGCCTAATAGACCAACGCTTTCATGGTGCTGGTTATCACAACCGTCCTCAGTACAAGCGTGGACAATCATAAACTTTTCTAGAATATAGAAAGACAGGAAACCGACCAAAACGGCAATCATTGGCTTGAATAACTCTAAATTATTTTTTGCTGCCAAATCAATTACCTCCGGCAAAACTTCAAAAAACGCCAGAGCAACCAGAACTCCGGCAGCGAAAGCCATAACGAAATGCAATCGATTTCTAAATCTGAAAGCAAAATAACCACCTATAATCGTGGCAATAAATGCGAGAATTGCAAATAGTATTAACATAAGGCGATTATAGTTTATAAAAATATCGAAGTCAAAGATTTTAGCTACAACAAATTCCCATATTATTGGGAATTTGTTGTAGCTGCCGTAAAAAACAAGCCGCTATAAATCTTATAAATAGAGCAGATATTCTAAATTAGCACTACTTTTTTCTAAATTAGAATCAACTGACGGAGACGACACCTCAACCTTTATTGTTCTATTAACAGATGTAGTTGTATTTACATCATAGATTAAGGGGCCCCTGACTTCCAAAAATAATTCTTTTTCCATAACATCACCTATGGGAACATCGTAATAGTTTATGGTCTGCCCACCTGGCTCAAAATGAGCCGTGCCCATATCTATAGGAACATTTTTGCCATCTTTTTTTGTTGTTAACGAAATCAAAGTGATTGGGGCGGTGAAAAATTGCGTGCTTATCTTTAGATTTACATTACCGACTACACCGCTTTTTCCATTGTTTGACCCTTTAATCACAATCGGAGTTACTTGATGCGACCCAGGTAAAATTTTCTGGGGGCCGACTCCGTGCACATCACCTCTATAGACCGTTAAATTTGCTCCGGTTTTATTGTAGGCAATTATTTGGGTATCAACAGCCTCCGCAATTTTGTTCAATTTGGTTGTCGAGCAATTCTTGCCTGCGTCGCATCTAGCTATCCTAGCGATATTGTAGATTTTCCTATCTTTCAAGGCATTGTATTCTGGTGCAGTCGCCTTACCATGGTAAGTCACATAATCTGCAGTTTTATCAGTTACAGTCGAGTAAGTAAGTTGCACTTCATAATTTGGTAAATTAAACAACCATTTACCAGTTGTTGAGTCGAGGCCATCAGCTAACCAACCTCTTAAATAATATCTATCATTTGGATGAGCCGTCTGCCAAGCCTCGATTTTCTCTTTTGTTGGCTGGGTATTACCAAGAACAACCTTCCAAAACTCATCATAATTAACTGTTATGCCGTACTCTATAGAAGAGCCTGTCGGGACTGGCTCAGAACTTACGGAATTAATCTCCAGAACCTTGGCGTTGTAATCTGAGCCAGTCGGAGCGTCGGCAGAAGCGTCAAACACTGACTTGCCACTACTATATTTGCTGTAAACCCAAAAACCTCCTGCTGCCAAAACCAACACTACCAAAGTCATAACCAATGCAAGCCTTCCCTTGGACATGTTAACTTCCTCCAAAATATTATTTTTTTTAAGTTATATTATTCGTATCGCAAAACATCAAGCGCGTTGACTCGAGCCGCTCTTCGAGCCGGATATATTCCAGTTACAAAACCAACCAAAATTGCAGTTAAAACAATGGCACCAATTAGACTCATTGGATAATAGAAGACTGAAACTGCATCCCCGCCGGCTCGAGTGGCAAAAATATTTAATATCCAGTTAGCAATTTTACCCAGAGCCATGCCCCAAACAATGCCGACAATTCCACCGACAAAACCGAGCGCCACTGCTTCAGCAACAAAAAGATTTCGTACATCACGCTTATTCATGCCGAGAATTTTCATTAACGCCACTTCTTTAATTCTTTCAAGCAAAGAAATAGTCAAAGTATTGAACATACCCAAAAGTGCGACAAGAAGAGCAATGAAGCCAAAACTTCCAAGGACAATTTTGAATATTGAAAAAACCTGTTCCACTTGATTTACTGTGTCGCCAACATACTCAGTTTTTAATCCATATGCTTCTATTTGTTTGCGAACAGTACTGGCTTTATTTTGATCTGAAATTCTAACTTTGGCCTGTGAATAACTAGATAAATCCCAGCCGCTGGCTGCCGCCGTATTCAGATAGACCGAGGGCGAAGTATCATCTTTAATAACACCTGCAATTTCAAACTCCTGGTCGGTATAAGTTTTCGCTTCGCCACTCTTAGCGAGTTCTTTTGGCACAATGACGTCAAATTGGACTTTTTTGCCAATTGCGGTTTCAGGCTTGTCATTAGTGATGAAAGTTAAATATGAGGTATTTACAACTATTTTTGATTTATCAGCACTCAGATTACTTCCATAACGGATTTTCTTGCCAGACCAATCAAGGTAGTTTGCGCTAGTCGTAAACAAGGCGGTATCCATGGTGTTGTCGTTTTTTTTCGCTTTTGCCCCTAAGTTTGTAATTACCTCAGTGGAGAAAATATTAGAAATCCCAGAAATTTTCGAGACTGTTTCACTATTTAGCTTAACAACCTGAGAATTACCAGTTCCAACATCAATCAGCTGGAATGCGTCTCCACCAGTAATTTGCTCAGTCACTAGCTTTTGGATACCTGAACCAAATGAAATCAAAAATACCACGGCTGAAATACCAATAATGATACCGACGAGGGTTAATATGGTTCTCATTTTATGAGTAACAAGATTTCTGATTGCAAGTTTTAGGAGAAATCTTTTATCCATTTTTGCTGTCCTTGATTATTTCTCCGTCCTTCATCTCAATTTTTCTAGTCCCATAATTGAAGTATTGTTCATTATGCGTAACCATTAAAATCGTTCTCTTATGTTTTTTATTTAACTCACGGAAAATCTCCATAATTTCATCGCCAGATTTCGAATCCAAATTACCCGTTGGCTCATCCGCCATTAAAATCCAGGGGTTCGACACCAGCGCCCGAGCTAAACCGGCTTTTTGTTGCTGACCACCAGAAAGCTGAGTTGGCATCTGTTTAGCCAAATCGGCAATGCCTAAATCAGTAAGAATAGTTTTTGCATGCCTCATTGCCTCACTTTCCTTGACTCCTTCTATAATCAGTGGCAAAGCAACATTTTCGACAACATTTAATGACTTGATCCAGTATGGCATTTGATAAATCATACCAATTTTTTTTGACCGAAACGTTGAACGCTCATCGTCGTCCATGTTATAAATTTTGGTGTCCCTGATAACGACCTCACCTTTGGTTGGCTTATCTAGGCCAAGGATAATATTAAACAGTGTTGATTTACCACAACCAGAAGGACCATAGAGAATAAGGCATAATAGCTAAATCTAGGTGATGAAAGTGGTAAATTATGCTATGCTGGAGCTACAAATTGATCAATAATTTACAAAGGATTGTAGAAATGAACAAAAAAAGTGTAGATTTTGTGGTTCCAACA
>Ga0247841_10003298_pt1 | contig 30303 bp, 27 predicted proteins | sample LaCruzMarch2015__2_FD_192410 | JGI IMG/M metagenome (GOLD analysis project Ga0247841, IMG submission 192410) | Freshwater microbial communities from meromictic Lake La Cruz, Castile-La Mancha, Spain - LaCruzMarch2015_18m | ecosystem: Environmental > Aquatic > Freshwater > Lake | place: Spain... | reverse complement strand
GAACGTCGTGTCGTGTCTTCTGCGTTTGGCTTTCATTGTGATGGTCTTTCAGGTTGTGGTTTTTCACACCTGCAAGCCATCGCTTTTTATAGCTTACCAACTGGTCCGAATTCCGGGGTCCACCTCAATCTTCACCGCCTTGCCGTCCGTATCGAAATGGATCGTATTGCCCAACCGCTGCTGGAGCCGATACGTGGCATCCACCGCCTTCGTGAGCGTCATCGTCGAGCCAGGCGGCGAGGTAAACGTCCCATCCGGCTGCCCGATGAATTGAAAGAGGTCCTTCCCGATGCGGATCGAGACCGCATTGTCCTTCATGCGATCCACAAACCATGCGACCGCCAATGTCGCCGTGCCCCATTCCTTCGGCGTGGCGTCTTTGCGGTAGAGATCTGATGCCGCCACCACCGCCGCGAGAAAAGCAACGGTTTGTTGCGCACTCCCGAGACCGAGCGCGGCGTCAGCCGCCGTGCGCTTCTCCGCTCGAATGTGCAGGCTGTGCGACCAGCCATAGCCGATGTTTTGCTCATCACGCGTGGCAATGTTCGACGAGTAGTTCCGCGAGAAACCCAGTCCGCGCGATGCCCCCTCGATCCCCGTCACCATATCCTCCGAGGCGTAGATGAATCCCCCCGTGGCCATATCCACGGGATCGCTCCCGTAGTTTCGCGGAGCCGTCGGAGCGGGTGGAACATACGGTGCCACGACTGGCATCACCGGCGGCCTGTAAATCGGTGTCGGGTTGTATGAAAAACTCGTTGTAATCGGCGGGGAAGTCACCGTGCCCACGCTCGTTGCGTATCCTCCACTGTATCCCCCGCTGATGATCATGCCAGCGATGCCCGGCGAGCGGATCACCCATCCCGTGCCTGTCCAGATCCCCTTGGTCACACTCGCACTCTGCGGCAGGAATACCTGAGCCTCTCTGTTATTGATGAGCCACTCGAGGTTTTGCTTGATGGTTTGGTCGGTAAAAGGCTCGCCGGGATCATAGGCGCCGTTGCCATTGCTGTCGGTAAATTCGCCGAAATCCGGAACACCGTTGTAGACATCGTATCCCGTCAGGCTGGACTTGATCGTATTCCAATTCGAGAGGCGACCGAGATACAATTTCTGCGACCCTCCGGCAGCATTTGCGGTGCGGAGGATGTCCACGGTCGATACCGCATCGTAGGGATCCCCATTCGCTTTCACCTGCATCTGCTGGATCACCCCGTGCTCCATCGCACTCCAGAAGAGCGAGCCAAGGTGGAAGACATTGTCGTAGCGCCCATCACTGAAAACCCCGTCGTCGGGCTCGTTCCCCGAGAGTTGCAACGCGACATCCACGTAGAATCCCGCCTCCTGAGCCATGCGCCCAAAGCGGTGGTGGCTCAGCGGAATCACTCGGTTTTGACTGGCAAGAATCCTGTTCGAGAGTTCGCTCTGGTAAAGCCAAGTGAGTCCCATGATGTTGAGAAGCTCGGTGCGCACCTCCCGCGAAGAGTCGGCTTTCCCTGCGTCTTTGTAGCTCTTCAATTGTTCTTGGCGCTTCGCCAGCAATCGTTCCGAGGCCGTAAACCCGTAGATAATTGCATAGGAACAAGGATCGCCAGCGGTCGTTGTTTTGCGATACGCCTTTGTCTCGCTATACGTTCCACGCGTTCCGGGGTGTGTGACGGTGATGGAGAGATCCATTGTCGCCCCCGTCACCGTTCCCGAGGCGTCCCGCCCACTCCCGCTCTCCGGGGCGGCATCATCAAGTCTCAACTCCGCTGTGTTGCCTGAAAAAGTCAGGGAAATTTTGCGACCCTTCAGATCCGATGTCGGAATCGTGTAATCCATTCCATCAGTGCCGGAATACCGGAACCGGACAGTCGTTTTGTAGGAGGCGAACCCGGCATCTGAGATCGCGTTAAAATAGGCGAATGTCGGATTCGCTGGAAAGCTCCCCTGCACGATAGCCTCGTAGAGGCTGGTGATATCGCTCCGCACGATCGAGCGCCCGCTCACCAGTGCTTCCAGACTCGCCCCCGGCAAGTTGGCGGAAAGATAGCCCGACAACGCCGTGGCCCGCCCATTGAGATACGTTCCAATTCCCGAGGCACTCAATCCCGAGGCCGAATTCGTATCCGCCGTGCCAGCGGCCTGAGAAAGAATCGTGCTCCTCGCGTAGCCGGAAGCCGAAAGCAGGTTCACGCCTGCCGTGCTCGCATAGAGCTTGTAGGAGGGATCAAGATAGAAGGTGTTCCCACCGATCTTCAGTTCCACGATCAGTCGGTCAAAAATAAGCCGCGCCTGCCCGGGGACGGCTGATCCGTCATACTGCGAACGCCCCTGATTGCTTGCCACCCCGCATCCCCGTCCGTTCAAAAAGGTGATTCCCCAGAGAATTTGCTTCGCCATCTTGTCCGGGATGGTCATCCCAAAGACGCTCTGGATCGAAGCCCCGTAAACCTGCTGAAAGGTTTGGCCTGGATACGGGTCATCCGCCAAGCCCATCCAACTCTTCATCGATTCATAGTCCACACTGTTGCTGAACAGGAGAAGCCGGATGTCGGAGGAGGGATACCCGGCAGCCTTCAACAAATCCACCAGCAACGTTGATTGGTCGAAATCATTCCCCGATCCCTCCAGCAGCGTTAACGCGGCCCCTTTGCGCAAGCCGTAATAGCACTCGTAAGCAATATTGTTGCGCACCCAGTTGAAGATGCGAACGGCCTTCTGTGTTGCATCTTCGCCTGCCACCGCGCTTCCACTGCCAAGTGCCGTTGCCAATGCCGCGATCTCGGCATCCACCGATTCGGGCACGGAAAGCGATAATGCAGAAAATTCCGGCGCGTTCTGTGCGCCGCCGCTCTCAGGCACACCGTCGCGAATGTCGCGTGTCTCACCCGAACTTGCGGCAAGACTCTCCGGCATCTCACTCACCACATTCTCCCACATCGGGTAGCTCTGTGCCTGAGAGGTGATATTGAGCAAAATCGCCACCAGCGCACAGGCCGCCGCCTTTCGCGCAATCTGACGACGCATCAAGAACAGCAACGCGACTGCTAGAAAAGCGTAGGCCCAGAGAGGCATTGCCGGGACACCGGGACTCAGCGACACGGGGATAAAGTCCTGCCATGTCCGGCCCAAGCTATCCGTGTAGGTCACCGTCAGCATCTGTGTGCCCAGCGGGGTATCCGGGCCGATGCTGACGAGCCGGGAAAACGTCCCATCACCCGAAACAGTATCGCCGTTCGTGCCGGAATCGTTCAATGCCGTCGTCGCATTCCCACCAAAACTCGCCAAGTCAACCGTCGCCGTGATCCCCGTGCTGGCCGGATTGGCCAAGGGAACCGGCGTGGCCGTGATAAGGATTTGCCCGCCCGGTGCACCCGTGAGCGGATTTGCCGTCGACGCTCCCGAGATGTTCATCCCAGCATCCAGCGAAAATGCCGCAGCCTTGCCGTCATCCCCCAAGGCCCGGACCAGAGCCCCGGTCGCGTCGTATTGATATGTCTCTGCCGGTGACGTGCAGAGGCTGCAGGCCATGAGTCCGATCCAAAGAAAATAAGGTTTCATAGGTTGCGCGTTAAGACGACAACCCAAGTGAGGGACCCACTTTCTGACAAGATGAGCGATGTAACATTTTCGTCACAGACGACACGTCAACTCGTGGCGTGGGACAATTTTGCTCAATCGCCACAATCCCACGTCGAGCATTGGCGTGAAACCGTTCCCACACAAATCCCTAGCCCGGTTTTCCCGGAACCTCCGCAGACAGCGGAAGCGAATGGGATTTACCCAAGAGCGCCTCGCCGAGAAACTTGATATCTCCCCCCGGCATTACCAGAAACTGGAAGCGGCGACCGTTACCCCGACCTTCGGCGTTTTGGTGCGAGTGAAAAAAGTATTGAAATCGGCTTGGGATGATTTGCTAGGCGGCCTTTGAACAGGCTCGATGCCTGTTGGAAATAGGTTGTGATCGAGGTGAAAAATTCGCCCTCCTGAAAATCCTGTGAATCGTGTCATGCTCCGCTTCGCTATGGTTGTGCTCCCGGCACCAAACATTCGAGTTGACCCATTGACGAAGCGCGGTCGCGCTGGTTTTCTGTCAAAAAAACTCTTACTCGGTGCTCTTAGCACCCTTCGCGCAAAATTCGCAGGTCCCTCGCCCGGAACGTTACGAGCAGCCAGATTATGACCGGAGAAACCAATGGCAGGTGACTCAGGATCACTTGTTTCAACGCTACGAGCAGGTCTTTTTGAGATGGTGAGAAATCTACTAACCCGATCTCGGCAGACTCCAGCCAAACGGCGAATCCAATAAAAACCAGCATGACAACCTGCTGGAAAAACAAGCCGAGACCCAGGGCCGTAAGCCTCCTTCGCCACGGGATGGACGACGCGAGAATCAAAGCGGCCAGAAGGCACGACGGACGCCATGCCAGCGAGCGGGCGTTAAAGTCAAGATGCCGCACAGGCCCGGAACCATCCTGCGCCATGAGCGAGCGGTTAACGATCTCCACTCGCGTTTCTCCCTTGGCCGTTTTGATTTCTTGAACGGAAAGCTCCCGTCGCGAATCTCCCGGCCCGAGGGAGATCGCCACCATCGCCCGGAAGCACACGCCGAAAGGCTCTCCCAAGACCAGCCATGCAGCTTGGAATAGGCAGTAGAGCACTCCCACCCGAAGAAGAAACCCGGCGATCTCGCGGGGCCCCATCATCGCCGGTGTTCAATGCGCGTTGCCCATGCTAACCAACATCCGAAGATGAGAATCGCCGAGAAATTGAGAATGCTCGGCCACATGCCCTCATGCAGGAGCGAAAAATTCTGCGCGGAATAGTGTCCCATCCAGAAGAGGCTTGTGATGCGCACACTATTCAGGATCTGGACCGCCGCCAACGCGACCACGACTCCCACGAGCTTCGATAGAATGCCTGATGGAAAAGCAATGATGGCCGCTACAAGAAAGAACCAAATCTCCAGCGCGCTGCAGCCGCCAATAACCGTCAAGGCATTCGACTCGGCAACAATGGTGGCATTCTGAACCTCCGTCCCGATCCCAAGGAATCCCAACACGGCAGCACTCGTCCTCGCATGGAGACCGACGAGCCAATCTACCGAAACCTGCCCGGGCGGAGTCAAAATCAGGAGATGCAACACCCCAAGGACGATAAAAAATTTCAGAGCCAAAATCCCCGCATCCTTCCGAGAAAAACAAACGTCACGAACCCAGCCAAGGAGTCGCCAAACCCAATCCCATCGACCCGCCCGCAGACCAGTCGCCGGTTGATTCCTCTTCCGCTTGGAGCTCTTTTTCATCCGACCGCCGACCCCTATCGCCAACATTCTCGCCGGTCAAGAGGAACCACGGCGTGATGCCGTCATGCTTGCACGAATCATCCGGCTTATTCAATATCCGCGCGCAATGGGCAGCATTCTCCTCGCGATTCTGGCGTCGGCCGCGGTTTGTTATTATCTCGGCGGACGGTTTTACGCGTCGTATCTGTCCCACGCGCTTGGCCTGGATAGTGCGAGGCGGACACCGGCGGTGGAAAAGAAAGACGGATGCGATTTTGTTCCCGCCAAACCCTACGTTCTCTTCGCCCATCACTTCGCGGCGATTGCAGGTGCCGGGCCAATTGTGGGTCCCACACTCGCGATGGCCTACGGCTATGTGCCCGCACTTTTGTGGGTCGTGCTCGGGGCGATATTTCTTGGCGGAGTGCATGACATGACGACGCTTTACATGTCGGTTCGTGAGCAGGGCCGATCGGTCGCCGATATTGCCCGCGATTATCTCGGCCAGTCCGGCTACATTCTCATCGTTAGCTTTTTGGTCATCGGGCTCTTCATGATCACGGCGACATTTCTTAACTTGAGCGTTACCGCCCTCACGAGCATGTATCCCGCTGAGAAAGTTGGCATGGCTCCGGTGGCGGCGGAGAAACTGGCGGCCGCGACGACGGCTGCGGTCGACGGGACGGGACTTCATCCGTTCCGCGACGGGAGTGTGATGCCGACCGGCGTCGCGATCAAAGACGGCCAGCCGGTTCTGATGGCAAAGATCGGAGGGATCGCTTCGACCAGCGTGTTGTTCATTACTCTTTGCGCCCCATTGCTCGGAATCATGATCTACAAATTCCGCTCCCGTGCGGTCTGGAATTATGCGGTGGCGGCTGTGTTGTGCGTGCTTTCCGTGGCCCTCGGGCTTTGGTTTCCGATTGTTGTTTCGCCGGACGTTTGGCGGATCCTCATGTGTGTCTACGTTGTTCTCGCCTCCGCCATCCCGGTCTGGCTGCTACTCATGCCGAGAGATTTTGTGAACGTCCAAATCCTCTATGGCGGAATGTTTGCCGTCGTGGCGGCATTGATCGTGGCCGGCTTCGGTGGCGGATTTTCTTCTGTCCCGGCCGCGCCTCAAAGCCTCCAGGAAACCATCCCGCTTTGGGATCTTGAGGACGGATTGAAGTATGTCGGGATGCTTTGGCCGATGCTGTTTATCACGGTTTCTTGCGGAGCGATCAGCGGATTCCATTGCTTGGTCTCCAGCGGCACGAGTGCCAAGCAACTCGGAAACGAACGCGATGCCCGCACCGTCGGCTACAACGCCATGTTGCTCGAATCGACACTCGCCGTGGCCGTGATCCTCACGCTCCTCATCGGACTGGATTGGAAGAGCTACCTCGGAATCACCTACGGCGAAAACAACCCGATCCTCGCCATCGCCCTGGCGACAGGGAATCTCGTGAACCTTGCCTTCGGTCTCCCAGTCTGGTCCGGAGCCGTGTTGGGGATTCTTCTCCTCGAAGGGTTCGTGGTCACGACCCTCGACGTCGCCGTGCGTCTCAACAGATATCTTCTCGAGGAAGTCTGGTCGTTTCTTTTCAAATCCCCGCCGAAAATTCTGCGTAACGTGTGGTTCAATACCGCGCTTTGCGTGGGTCTGATGTTCCTGCTCTCCCGGTCCAATACCCTCCCTGTGCTGTGGCAGGTTTTTGGATCAGCGAACCAAATGATGGGCGCGATGGCCTTGATTGTCGTGAGTGTTTGGCTGCGTGATCACGGTCGCCGCTATTGGTTCGCTCTCGTTCCCGCGATCATCATGTTTGCCACAACGTTCACCTCGACCGGATTGGCCCTCGTGCTGAACTTCGGCAAAGCCAACTGGCCGCTCGTCGCGACGTGTGCTGTCCTCCTCGGCCTCGGGATCGGAGTGGCCGTGATTGGATTGCGTGTGCTCATGGGCACACGCCCAACCGCTACGGCGTAGCCTTCAGAAAGGTCTGCCAAGCCAGAGCGGTGGCTTCGTTCGGAAGCCAGACTGCCGTTTTCTTTTTTCCCGTGAACTTGGACGTTTCGGCCACCTCGAGGGTTTCCGGATTTCCGAGCCAGCCTTGAGATTTGACAAGGCGTTTCGGAGAAGTCGAGATCGCTCCGCTGCCGATCGCACCGGTCCCGAGGCGCATCGGTATGACGGCGCGGAGGAACGCGGCGATGAGTTCCTTCGACGCTCCCCCCTCGTGGCCCTCGACGGGATGGAGAGCGAGTGTCCATACCGCATTCTTCGCCTGGCCGGCTTCGAAGGCCTCGGTCGCACTCTTGACCCATTCGGGCTTGTCATTTTTCCCAACGATAATGAGAAAAGGAACGTCGTCCTTCCCCGGGGCGAGGCCGCCCGGGCCGCGCGGTCCTTTGAGATTGATGACGGCCGCGACGCGCTCGGGAAACCGGGACGCGTAGACCTCATTGACGCAGGCCCCCGCCGAGTGACCCCAGAAAACAAGGGGCGTCTTCTTCATGTCGGGAAATCCGTTCTGCTGAGCGAGCTTGGCGACAGCTTCATTGATTGTCTTCGCGACATCGCCGGTCGGATCGCTCTGGTATTTGAAATAGTCCGTTTCCCCAAAAAGGTAGCAACCGACAATTCCGAGATTCAGCTCGGCGGCGAGTGCCTGCCAGCTGGGATCGGCAACAAGCCCGCGCCCGTCGCCATTGCGTCCCGGAATAAGAACGATCACGCCAGAGAGCTTCTTCGCATCCGCCGGCGACCACCACCGAAACTGCGCCTTGTCAAGGGCGGCACCCTTCACCGGCCCGGCATCCCACTCGGACGGATTCGCCACCGGTTCCTGCGCGAATACGGGAAGACTAACAGAATGAAAAAGGAGGAGGGCGGAAACGAAGCGGCGCAGGATTTTCATGAAGACCTATCTTATCCAAACAGTCCGCAAAGACCGATCAAAATCCTTCCCTTAGGAAACGCTGCCGCTGAGGACGGGGGTCCTGGGCCAACGCGCCGGATTGATTTCCGCCAAATTCCTGAGCAGTCTCGCGCGATGCTCAATTATATCTGGCTCGGCCTCGTGGTGTCGGCGGTCCTCATGGGAGGATTCTCCGGGCAGCTGCAGGAGGTATCGAGCGCGGCGTTCGAGGCTTGCAAGACGGCCGTGATGAACATTGCGCTTCCTCTCGCGGGCGTGATGGCCCTCTGGCTGGGCTTGATGAAGCTCGCCGAGAAATCCGGCCTCGTGAACATCGTCGCGCGTGCCTTGCGTCCGCTCCTCACATGGTTGTTTCCAGAGGTGCCCGCGAACCATCCTGCCATGGGATCGATCGTGATGAACACGGCCGCGAACATGCTCGGCCTCGCCAATGCGGCCACCCCCCTCGGCCTGCGCGCCATGCAGGATCTGGAAAAACTGAACCCTCGGCCGGGCACTGCCACGAATGCGATGTGCACGTTTCTTGCGATCAACACCAGCTCGGTCCAACTCATCCCCGCCACGACGGTTGCGATCCTCGCGGCGGCCGGTGCCGCCAACCCAACCCAGATCATTGGCACAGCATTTTTTGCGACGTGCTGTTCGACCGCCGCTGGAATTATCGCGGTGAAATTTTTTGAAAAGCTGCCCGTCTTCGCGCTGCCTCCTTCGGAACAACCCTCGATGGTCACCTCGCACGAGAGCGAGACACCAGTCGTGCACCCGCCTCTGGTCTGGTGGGCCACCGTGATCCTCCTCACGTTCGCCGCCGCGTTTCTCGTCTTCGGCTGGGAGTTTGCCGCGTCGCCAGATCAAGCCTCACGGCCAACGCTTGTGCGGGTTGTGGATGCCATTTCCTATCTCGCCATTCCATTTCTCATCGCATTTTTTCCACTCTACGCCGCCCTGCGTGGCGTGAAGGTGTATGAGGAATTTGTGGAGGGAGCAAAGGAAGGGTTCGAAGTCGCGGTGCGAATCATCCCCTACCTTGTCGCCATTATTGCCGCCGTTGCCATGTTTCGGGCCGCGGGCGGGATCGACCTCATGACGCAGGCGCTCGGCCCGGCACTTGCCGCGATCGACTTTCCACCGGACCTTCTCCCCCTCGCCCTCATCCGTCCACTGAGCGGGAGCGGGGCGAACGGCATCTTCGCCGAACTCGTTCAATCGCAGGGTCCAGACAGCCTGATTGCCAAAATGGGGGCAACAATTATGGGCAGCACGGAGACGACGTTTTATGTGATTGCGGTCTATTTTGGATCGGTTGCGATCCGGCGAACCCGCCATGCGGTCCCGGCCGGCCTGTGCGCCGACGTGGCCGGAGTGACCGCCTCGGTCATCATTTGCAATCTCGTCTTCGGCGGCCGCTGACATGCCCTCCGCTCTCGAGTTGCTTCAAATCGTTCTCCCGGTCTTCCTCGTGATCGGTGCCGGCTATGTGATCCGTCGAACCGGAATCCTGACGAAGCACGCGGACGACTCGATGCTGAGCCTCCTCGTGAAAATCTTTGTCCCCTGCCTCGCGCTCGATGTTATCATCGGCAACGAGGCCTTGGTAAAACCTGCCAACCTTCTCCTGCCGCCGCTGATCGGCTTTTTCTCGATTGCTTTGGCGATTGGAATCTCGATTTTAGCCGCGCGGATTTTTCTCAAGGAGCCTGTCGTCCGGCGGACGTTTGCCTGCACCGTAGGGGTCCAGAACTACGGCTACATTCCCCTCCCGATCTGCGCCGCACTCTTTGATCGGGAAGTCACTGGTGTTCTTTTCGCGTTCAACCTCGGTGTGGAAATTGCCATGTGGAGTGTGGCCGTCGCCGCCATTTCTGGCCACGGTGCCGGACGCGATTGGTGGCGCCGCCTGGTCAGCCCACCCATACTCGCCGTCGTCGCCGGCATCGTGCTCAACCTCGCTGGCGCCGGGAATTGGACCCCGTCATCGGTTCATTCGGCCCTGCACATGCTCGGTGTCTGCGCCGTTCCACTCGCTTTGCTTCTCACGGGAGCGGCTCTGGCGGACTATGCCACTCCCCATATTCTGACATCCGGCTTGAAGACGACCACGCTGGCCATTGCACTCCGCTTGGGCGTTCTACCGCTCAGCCTCGTGGGAATGGCACTCCTCATTCCCGCCGACCCGGCGCTCCGTTCCGTGCTCCTCGTGCAGGCCGCGATGCCCGCCGCCGTCTTTCCAATCGTGCTGACAAAGATCCACCACGGCGACATGCCGACCGCGCTACGCGTTGTCTTTGGCACATCGCTCGCCAGCTTGGTGACGATCCCGCTCTGGCTCACCTTCGGGCTCCGCCTTCTCAACGCCGGGTAATCTCAAAAACTGTCCCGTGTCCGCGGAAATCAAAACCTCTAAGCTCGCGGTGCTCACATCGCTCATCGCGCTCGCCGCTCCGATGTTGCTCGGCCAGGCCGGTCAAGTTCTGCTGCAGCTGACCGATACGGTGATGGTCGGACGCCTCGGGCCGGTCGAGCTCGCCGGCGCGGCGCTCGCGGGCAATTTTGTCATGTTCGCCCTCTACTTTGCCTACGGGTCGCTGGGTGCCGTCGCACCCAATATCGCACAGGCATTCGGTGCTGGAGACCTTGTCCGTGTCAACTCGATCGCCCGTGGCGGAATGTTTCTCGGCCTCGCCGTCGGCACACTGGTTGCATTAGCCCTCACGGCGATCCTGCCATTTCTCGGACAACTCGGCCAACCTCAGGAAGTCGTCGAAGCGGCGGGGACCTATTTTCTGCTCATCGCGTGGTCGTTACCCGCCGCCATGCTGGCCGTCGTCCTCGGGCAGATGGCGGAATCTATCAACCGCCCATGGCCGGTCTTGTCGATCATCGCCGGGTCGGTCGTTTTAAATGCCGGCTTAAACTATCTGCTCATCTTCGGGCATTTCGGATTTCCTGCGCTCGGCCTCGAGGGAGCCGGATGGTCGACGCTGATCGCACGGTGCCTGCAAGCGGCGGCATTGATCGCGTGGCTAGCGAGGGACAAGAAAATCACGGCTCTTCGCCTTCCGACCCCTCCTCGCTCTGTGATGCCAACGTTCCGGCGGCTGTTCAAACAAGGCCTTCCGGTGGCCGGTCAGGATGTGCTCGAAGGCGGTTCGTTCGCCGTGGGAACGATCATGCTGGGCTGGTTGGGCACGACGGCGCTGGCCGCGAACCAAGTCACGATCAGCATCGCGTCACTGGCATGGATGTTTCCGATCTCATTGGCGACGGCGGCGAGCGTCCGGGTCGCGCAGGCAGCTGGAGCGGGGGATCTCGCGGGCGCAAGGCGGGTGGGCATTGCGGCGATTTGCCTTGGCACCGGGCTCATGGCTTTTTGCGCGGTCAACTACATCGTATTTGGAAAATTTCTCGCCAGCCTCTTTACGACCGACCCAGCCGTGGCCAGTCTTGCGGGAACCCTTGTGATGATCGCCGGGGTCTACCAGATCTCCGATGCGATTCAGTCGATCAGCCTCGGCACGCTGAGAGGGATGCTTGACAACAAGATCCCATTAGCCGCCAACGCAGTCTGCTACTGGGTTCTCAGCCTTCCTACGGTTTACATCCTCGCATTTCCGATGGGCTGGGGGACGGTCGGCGTATGGGTCGGCTTCCTGCCGTGGATGGTCCTGACCGGTCTATTTTTCCTCTGGCGATTCCTGCGGCGAACCTCCGGGTCTTGTGCTACAAAAGCGATCCTATGAATGAAGTTCTCGATCTTTTCCGCCAGACTGGTGCGTTGCTCCACGGGCATTTCGTCCTCCGAAGCGGGCTCCACAGCCGCGAGTTTTTTCAGTGCGCCCTCCTGCTCCAAGATGCCGCCATTGCCGCGAAGGTCTGCGGTTGGCTCGCGGATAAGCTGGATGTCCATGAGGCGACAACCGTGATATCCCCCGCCGTCGGCGGGATCATTGTCGGCCAAGAAGTGGCCCGCCATCTGGGCAAGCGTCACATCTTTGCCGAGAAGGATGGCGACGGCGGACTCGTGCTGCGCCGTGGTTTTCAGATCAAGCCTGGCGAGCGGTTCCTTGTCGCGGAAGATGTTGTCACCCGCGGCGGGCGTGTGCAGGAAACGATTCAGATCGTCCGCGACCATGGTGGGATCGTCGCGGCGGCGGGCTCGATCGTTGATCGGAGTGGCGGTAGCTTGCCGGATTTCGGCTGCCCGTTCGTTTCTCTCGTCGAGATGAATGTTGAGACGTTCGATCCGGCCGATCTCCCGCCAGATCTCCGAGGCACACCGGCGATCAAGCCCGGGAGCAAGTAGACCTCAGACCTCTTCTGGCGCGGCAGAAAGAACTTCATCGAGCATGCGCTCGAAGTCTTCGATCCCGGTGCTCGGAATGATCACCGTATTGCGGCGGCCATGCGCCTCTTCGGTGATCTTGAGAAAACGGCCGCGGTCGTTCTCACGGTATTCGATGAAAAAGTGTTTGCGCTCAATCTGCAACTCGCGCGATTCGAGGATGGTATCCATTTGTGCCAATGTAGGAGAGGCGTCCTATAAAATGCAGTCTGCGACCCAAGCACAACAGAAAACTTATGCGCGGTCCCCACGGAACAATCGGCGGGAAGCGTTCGTTCGCTGCCTGTTACGCTGTTTCTTCCGGATCTCCAACAACAACGCGTTCGGCAGCAGAGAGCGGTAGAATCCTAATCAAGACAAGCCCAGAAAGGATGAGGAAGCCGGCAAAGCCGAGCGTGCCCGGAATGCCAATTCGCCCGGCCAGCCATCCGTGAAAAATGCTCCCGAGCCCCATACTTCCCTGAAAGCAGACGAGAAAGAACGACATGGCCCGCCCGCGGAATGCACCCGGCACCGAGGTCTGCACGGCGACATTGAACTGCACCATCGCAGCCACCCATGCCAGGCCCCCTGCAAAGAGGCCGACCAGCGAGATCGGATAGCTTCTCGAGGTCGCGAGCAAAATGAACGCCGCCGCGAGAACGACGACACCGCACCCGACTATCCTGTCTGGGTGGAGCACCCGACGCAGGCCGGGAACAAGACTGGCGATCAAAAGAGACCCGACACCAAATGCCGCCAGCAAGCTCCCGTAGCCACCCGGACCCAAGTGCAGAATGTCCCTCGCGAACAGGGGCAGCACGGCCCAGACCGCGCTGGCTCCCAGACCAAAAGCCGAGACTCTCACGAGCGGCGCACGCATTTCCGCAGACCGCACCACATAGCGAGCTCCCTCCCGCAGGGCCTGAAAATGCCCCATTTTCTCACGCACAGGCTCGGTTCGCTTCCACCGGATCAGGACGAAGACCGTTCCGAGAAACGAGAAGGAATTCAGAAGAAAAACAAGCGCTGGCCCGGCTGCGGCCACAAGCAATCCTCCAACCGCAGGGCCGACCGCGCGAGCGGTGTTAAAACTCATGCTGCTGAGCGAGACGGCTGCCGTCATCTGCGGGGCCGGCACGATATCTTGAATCTGAGATTGCCAAGCGGGCAGGTTGATCGATGCGGCAAGCCCGATGAAAAAGGTCAGAAGAAGGAGGACCCACGGGGACATCATCCCCGAAAACGTCAGAAGCCCCATGGCCAGCGCCGCAGCCATCATGGCGGATTGGGTGATGAGGAGGATGCGCCGCCTCGGAAAAAGATCGGCCAGCACACCGCCCCACAGCCCGACGAGTAATGTCGGAAGAAGAGCCGCCGCGGGCACTAGGCCGACAAGAAGGGGCGAGTTCGTCATCGACGTCATCAGCCACGCCGCGCCGACTCCGTGCATCAGCGTGCCGATATTGGAAGCGATTGTCGCGAGCCAGAGAGCGCGGAAAACCGGGATCCGAAGCGGCTCAACGAGCGCAGAAAAATAGCCTGCTCTCACCAGAAAAAGCTGAAGACCAGCACCAAAAATACGAAGGCGCTGATCGCCGCGAAGAGTCGGTCTTTCTCAAAAAAGTATCCTATGCCCGCGAGCGCGACTCGCACGGGCGGGCCCGCCAGCAGGAGCACAATCCCAATCATGATGAGGCCGCGACGATGTCCGACCTCGTTCCATTCCAACGCGCGATGGAGCATGCCAACCGGGTCAGTAAAATACTTTGGCTCGCCCGAAAAAAGATGATCGCCGGGCGACTCTCCAAAATGCGCGGCGAGGAACCAGACCAACCCGATGGCAATGACCCCCGCGGCGACGAGCGTTCCGGTCACCATCACCCGCGCGAGCCATGTGGAAAAATCTTTCATCCGATCTGAACTCCCAGCCCACGGGCGATCATTTGCACCGCGATGATCAGGACGGCCGAAAGGAAAATCACCCTCAGGAGCGCAACTGGCGCGACGGCCAGCAGCCGGGCTCCGACAAAGGCACCGGCGAGGACGCCAAGGGAAACCGGGGCGACCAGCGCAGGATCGAGATATCCTTTTTTTAGATAGATTCCGACGCTCGCGGCGGCGGTGACTCCGATCATGAAATTACTCGTGGCCGTGGTGACTTTGAACGGGATTCTCATCACCTGATCCATCGCGACGACTTTGAAAGCACCGGACCCGATGCCGAGCAGTCCCGAGAGCACGCCGGCGACCCACATCACAGCGAATCCGGGCAGGACTCCAGCGACACCATACGCCCGAGGTCCGTCCTCGGACGGATAGGACCCGGTCAATCTCAGCCTCTGGGCGATTGGGTCGGATTCGTTTGGCGTGAGCGCGCGTTCTTTCTTTGCCCGCGCGGAAAGGAGGACCGTGATCAGGAGGGCGACCCCGAAGATAATCGAGAGAACCGATGGGTTCATGCGCGTGGCGGCCATTGCCCCGCAGACCGCGCCGATTGTCGTTGCGACACAAAGAAAAATCCCGATCCGCATATTCGAGATCCCATCGCGCAGATAGGCCGCTGCTGCCCCGCTGGACGTCGCGATCACGGAGCACAACGCCGCCCCCATCGCGTAGCGGATATCTATCCCGAACCCGATCACCAACAACGGCGTGATGATGATCCCCCCGCCGAGACCGATCAGCGATCCGAGGACGCCTGCCAAAAACGATGCGGCGGCAACAGCGAGATCAAATGTGGGCTCGGTCATGCAGGGAAAACGTTACACCTCGGGGCGCGTCCAGATCACGAGCGAAAATCCCTGTCGCGATCAGAAACATTTTCGCCATCAGCGAATTTCAATGTCCGGCGGCCTTCTCTGCGCGCGAGTGTTCGCCGCGAGAGCCGGATTTGGTGACCGGCACGATGAGGAACGATGCGATGAGGACTCCACCAGCGATGAGGCCAAGCAGAAGGCGCCACCATCGACCTCCTCCGGCAATTTTGCGGAGCCACACCCAGTTCATTGCAAGGTGGAAAACAATGAGGGCCACGACTCCATATCCGAGCCATGTGTGAATGTCGCCCCAATCGTGCCGACCAAGTCCCATCGCGCTCAGGCCTTGTCCACCACGGCTTCCGGGCGGCAGCCTCCATGCCAACAGGAGGCCGCTGCCAATCATTCCACAAAACGAAATATAGAGAGCAAGATTCAGGAATCGATGGATCGTATTTTTCAAAATGAAGGAGAGGTCGGTATCTTGTTCAGACAAACTGATCCCAGAGGACCGAGTCGCCATCACGATAGGACATCCATTTTCGGTAGGGCTGGTAGTTATTAGACTCGGTGGCAGGAAGACACCGCTGCTCCAGCGCGAGGAGCTCGGTGTGGGACATCGGCGAAAATGCGGCCGCAATCGCGCTGTTCTCTTCGAGTTGAGCGAGATTGGTGATCCCGCTGACGAGGGTCGTGAGCGGCAATGAGAGCGAGTAGGTGAGGCCTTCCTTGACCGTGATGATCCCGTCTTGCACTGGCTTCGCATTCCCGCCCAGCGACTTCATGCCAAGAGGCGCGATCCCCTGTTTCTTGAGTTCCGGCAGGACTCTTCGCACGAAGGCATTCGAGTTTGCCTCAATGGCCGAGATCGGAAGCTGGCAGGCATCGAAGGGATATTGGTGCGAGAGCATCGCCAAATGGACATCGGGATCCGTGTGGCCGGTGAATCCGACATAACGAACCTTGCCGGCCTTCCGCGCCTCGTCGAGAGCCTCCATGACGCCCCCCGGCGAAAAGGCCCGCTCGACCTGCGCCATCGTGGAGACAGCGTGGACCTGCCAGAGGTCGAGGTGATCGGTGCCGAGCCTTGCCAGCGACTGATCCAGCATCTCCATGGCCTCCTTGCGGCCGCCCGTGTCGTGCGTGCAAACTTTGGTCATCAGGAAAATCTTGTCGCGCTTTCCCCGGATGCACTCGCCCATCAATTCCTCGCTTTTGCCGCCGTGGTAGTCCCAAGAATTATCAAAAAAATCCAGCCCACAATCCAACGCCCGGTCAACAATGCGCTGGGCCTCTTCGTTGCTGGCGAGACGCAGAGAGTGGCCGCCGAGGCAGAGCGAGGAGACGGTAAAATCGTGGCGTCCAAATTTCCGCCGCGGGATCCGAATGCCCGACTCGCCCGCTCTGAGACGCCCGCCGAAGATGGCGGCGGCACCGAGGACGGCGATTTGTTTCAGGAAGTCCCGGCGGTTTGCCGGCAGCGTGGGGTTGGTTTTCATTGTGGAATCGCAGCAGATTTGTCAACGAGCCAAAGGCGGTCATCGTAGTCGCGGGCACTGAGGAATTTTGCCGAGCCGTCCGCAAAAAGATAGTTCGAGCCTTCGCCGTAAGCCTTCGGATTGAGCACGGTGTTTTGGTTTCCCTCCATGAAGTCCATGTAGAAATTTCCGGTCCCCGACTGACACGCCATGAGAATTGTTTGCGTGGGCTTTTGGAGATTGATGAGGCTGATCTGGATCGACTCGTCCGTGAAGGCACCCGTGTCGTTGAATCCATTGAGGATATAGCTCGTGTTATTCCGGCCATTCGTCAGCGGGTCCCTTCCCGTGCGGAGGAAGCAATTTCTATCATCCGGCTCGCCATAAACCTTCGGATCCTCGCCGACATACGGCAGTAAAAGTCGAGGCCACTTGTCCTCGCTGACAACCCGCCCGGGCAGGCGCTGTTGGTTGTCATTGGCAAATCCCAGCAGCCCAATGCCAATCTGCCGCAGGTTGCTCACGGAGGCCGTTCGCCGGGCGGCAAGCTTGGCGGACGGGAGCATGGCGATGACGAGCCCTGCAAGAATGCCCATCACAGAGATCGTGATCAGCAATTCGAGGAGCGTGAAGCCACCGGAGCCCGCGCGTTTCGAGCGGTGTTCCGCTTGATTCTCTTGCCGCGTGAGAATGCCGATGTGATTCATAAAGGACGCCTGTTCCTCCCCGCAACCAACGAAGGCTTCAGGCAAACACCGGGCACGCCTCGTGTCGATAAGGTTTTCGAGTCAGCTGAGCGCCGAGGCTTGGAGTTCCTCCAGAGAGACAAACTCCAGTGTCGACGTGTGGGTGGACTCCAAGACGACCGGAGGTGCCATACCGGCTTCGTAGGCTTCCTTCCAACGACCCGCACAGAGACACCAGCGGTCACCGGGCACGAGGCCTGGGAACTCGTATTCCGGGTGCGGAGTCGAAAGGTCGTTCCCGCGCTCCGCAGAGAAACGCAGGAATTCCTCCGTGACCACCACACAAACCGTGTGCACACCGTGGTCGCCCGCACCGGTATGACAATAACCATCACGGTAAAAACCCGTTCGGGGTTCAAAGCAACAGGCCTGAAGATCGCTGCCCAATACGTTTTTTGCCATGTCAGAGGATGGCATATCCGGTGCACGTCTGCCATGTCTTTTGACCAGACAGGCTGAATTCCAACGCATTCCGTCCGAAAGCAAAAATATTCCCATTTGTCGCAAAACTCGGCTATTTGTCCTCTGATGACATCCACCTCGCGCTCGCCGATCGCGGCTTACGTTGTGCCATTCGTTTTGTTCATGGGCGGATTGGCCCTCGTCGCCGCCGTGCAGGGACTCGCGGGGGACTCTGACAATCTCTTTTTAAAAAAGCCCGAGTATTGGGTGTATCCGCTCCAGACCCTCGTCTGTGCCGCCGCGTTAGTTTTTTATTGGCGGCAATACGATTTCGGAGCCCGGGGCGGGTTGTTATTTGGCATCCTGGCCGGCATCGCCGCGCTGGCGATCTGGCTTTCGCCGCAGGTTATTTTCGGTTTTCCTCCGAGGGTCGAAGGGTTCGACCCGAGTGTTTTTGAGTCCGATCCCTTGCTCTACTGGCTCACCGTGGTGGCGCGATTTGCCCGGTTGGTTGTCGTTGTTCCGCTGATCGAGGAGATTTTCTGGCGAGGATTTCTCATGCGTTATTTGGTCCGCGAGGATTTTGAAAAAGTGGCCTTCGGGACATTCCAGCCGCTCTCGTTTTTTGGCGTGGCGGGCTTGTTCATGTTGGTCCATGGGATGGCCGACTGGCCTGCGGCATTTCTTACCGGGGTCATCTTCAACTTTGTCGCCGTGCGCACGAAAAGCCTCACGGCCTGCATCATCGCGCATGCAGTGACGAATCTTGCGTTGGGATTTTACATCATGGCGACCCGCCAGTGGGGGTTCTGGTGAGCCGATGAAAATCGGATTCGTTCAGTTCAACGCGACCGTCGGGGATTATCAGGAAAATGCCGCGCGGTTGGCAGCAGCCTGTGTAGAGTTAGAGGCGCGGGGCGCCGAGATTGTTCTCACGCCGGAGCTCGCCCTCTGCGGGTATCCCCCTCAAGACCTTCTCTTCAAATCCGACTTTGTCCCGGCCGGGCTGCGCGCGCTTCAGGAGCTTCATTCGAAGGTCGGAAAGGCGGCGTGGATCATTGGCTGCGTGGACAAGAACCCACGGACGACCGGGCGTCCGTTCTTCAATGCCGCTGCCGTCCTCGAAGCCGACGCGCCGATTCGCATGGTCTATAAGTCGCTCTTGCCGACTTATGACGTTTTTGACGAAGCGCGGTATTTTGAACCCGCCACGGAGTCGGTTCCATTGCTCATTGGAGGCCGCTTGATTGGCGTGACGATCTGTGAAGATATCTGGTCGGAGGAATATCTTCCTCGTGGACTCTACGGCCGGGATCCAGTCCACGACTTAGTCGCCGCCGGTGCCGCTGCGATCGTGAACATCAGCGCGTCGCCATTTCAAATCGGAAAACCTGCCCGCCGCGTGGAGATGATACGGACACAGGCCGGAAAACACCGCGTGCCATTTTTTTACTGCAATGCGGTCGGTGGAAACGACCAGCTTGTCTTTGACGGCAATTCGCTCGCGGCCACAGCCGAAGGGACGGTTTGGCTGCGCGCACCGGCCTTTCAGGAAGGACTCTTCGTTGCGGACATCGGCGACATGAATCATCGCGCGACATTCGATGCGGTCCCGCTGGAAGCGACAAAGTCCCAGAATTTAGCAGTCACGCTCGATCCATGGGCCGCGGTCCCGAGCGACGACCTCCGCGATTTGCGCGACGCCCTCGCTCTCGGGCTCCGTGATTACATGCGAAAATGCGGTTTCCGATCGGCCGTGCTCGGCCTGAGCGGCGGGATCGACAGTGCCGTCACCGCCTGCCTCGCGGTCGCCGCGCTCGGACCGGAGAATGTCACCGGCGTGGCCATGCCGTCGCCATTCTCCTCGGACCATAGCATCGAGGATGCTCTCGCCTTGGCGCGGAATCTCGGCATCTCGTGCCTCCAGATCCCGATTCATGAGAGCTTTGAGGCCTTCCAAGGCCAGATGAGCGAAGCCTTCACTGGGAGACCTGCGGACATCACAGAGGAAAACATGCAGGCCCGCCTCCGCGGACTCACCCTGATGTCGCTCTCGAATAAATTCGGCCATCTTCTCCTCACGACCGGCAATAAGAGCGAGCTAGCCGTTGGTTATTGCACGCTCTACGGCGATATGTGCGGCGGTCTGGCGGTGATCTCGGACGTCCCAAAAACGTTGGTTTATGGGCTGGCGCACTTTATCAATACCGATGCCCATCGTGATCTCATTCCCCTCCGCACCATTGAAAAGCCGCCCAGCGCAGAGCTCCGACCGGATCAGACCGATCAGGATACCCTTCCACCTTACGATGTGCTTGATGAAATCTTGAGACTCTACGTTGAAGAAAATTTGGGCGTTGCCGCCATCGTTGCCCATGGTTTCGATCCGGTGACCGTCCGGTGGGTCGTCCGCCGCGTCGATCTCAACGAATACAAGCGCGAACAGGCAGCCCCGGGCCTGAAGGTCACCGCCCGCGCATTCGGCATCGGCCGCCGAATGCCGCTCGCACAAAGATTCATTGGCGGAGTTTGACGCCTTCCGAGGGATGACGGTGGAAGAATTTGGACAGGATTAACAAGATTTACAGGATTGGCCTGCCGCCATTCCAAGTGCTCTTCCCCGAATCTTGTCCATCTTGTTAATCCTGTCCAAAACTCCTCTACGTATTCCCTTTCTCCCTAGCAGAAAATATGGGCAGGACAGGATTACCATGGGCTTTGCCCATGCTCTGCATGTTTGGGCGCTTCGCGCTCTTCTCAATGCGCTATCGCGCGGGCAGTCGAACGGCGTTCTCATCCTGTGGGAAGGGATGAGTTTCTGCTTCGCAGAAAATATGGGCAGGACAGGATTCGAACCTGTGAAGGCGTAAGCCAGTGGATTTACAGTCCACCCCGTTTGGCCACTTCGGTACCTACCCGTTGAGGGAACTCCTTGGCAGGAGAATTATTGCGGAATCGCCTCTGGGGCGGTTCGCGGCTCTACAGTGATGGATTTAATCACGACCTTTTGCAATGGAAAATCATTGCTGTCAGTTGGGAGATTGCTGATGTAGTCGAGGACTTCGAGGCCCTCCAGAACTTCTCCGAAGACGGTAAACTTGCCGTCGAGTTTTGGCAGGGGCTGGAGGCACGCGTAGAACTGGCTTCCGTTCGAGCTCTTGGCTGGGTTGATTTTGTCGGGGAGGCCGGCCATGGCGACAGACCCTTTTTCGTGCCGGAGCTTGATCTCTGCGGGCACCGTGTAGCCTGGCCCGCCCGTGCCCGTGCGATCCGCTTGGCCCCAGCGGCTTTTCGGGTCACCGGTCTGGACGAAGGCGCTGGGGAATACGCGGTGGAAACGGAGGCCGTTATAAAACTTCCGTCGGATGAGGTCTTTGAAATTCGCCACGGTGAGCGGGGTCGTGGTGTCGTAGAGACCGATGACAACACGTTGGAGTTCCTTGGATTTCCCCACCCGGATCTGCATCACAGCCACCTCGGGGCCGAGCGGCGCAGCCTGGCCGGGAAGAATCGTGGCGATCAGTAGGAGCAGAAGGGCAAAAACAGATTTCATGAAATTGGAAACTCGCGCTTCTCGACTTCCCCGAGCATTTGCCCGGAGGGATCGGTCGCCAAAAAGCGATCGACATCTTCGAAGTTCCTGTGGAGATACCCGAGGGCGACCGTTCGCGCCAACTCAAAATCACGCTGGATGCTTGTCAATGTTCCAGCGGACTCGTTCGGACGGGCGACGGGCGCAAGGCGAACTGGCATCTTCAGGGTCTGCTGGAAGTCTCCCAAGAAGCCGTGAAGCCGCCGATTGACCCTCCCGACGCTCTTCAGGCGCGAAACCACCTCTTGTCCGACGTAACATCCTTTATCAAAATCCACCGACGTTTCTTCCAGCCGGACTTCCTGCACCAGCGTGTCGGTATCGATTTCTGTCCCCCATCCCGGCACGCCGTGGAGAATTCGAAGCGTATCGATTTCGTCATCGCTCGCCTCGATGGCACCGCCTGGAGGTGCCTCGATATCGTAGCCCGGAATCCCGAGCCGTGAAATCCTTCGCCCGACGGCTGGAAACGCGGAACCAAAAACATGAACTCCGGCATCCTCCCTCGATTCGTCGGTAACCGTCACATCGTCCGCGATAAGATAGCGCTCCAGGCGCGCTTGGAGTTCTTCTCGAATGCTAGCGGGACCCTCGAAAAGAAAGTCGGCCCCTCGCGCCCACACGAAGCCCACCGCGCAGATTTTTCCCTTCGCGGTCAGAAGGCACGCACTGCGGGATGTAGATTCCGGGATTTTTCCCACGTCGATTGTTACCTGACCATTCAGATATCTTCGGGCATCCGGGCCGCAGACCGAAAACCGTGCCCGCGGGCCAATTCGAAAGAAGCCTCCCCGCGATTTCAGCTCTCGCAGGCGCGCCGACGCGACCTCACTCACTTTTTGGGGCGAAACAAACTCCACCCTGCGGCAGGCGCCTGGGCCGGTGCCGTGGGAGCGGGCGCGTTTTCCGCTGGCGACTCAGGGAGCGAATGCCCTTGTCCCGGGAAGCCATAGAATCGCGAGACAACAGAGAAATCCGAATCTCCCCACCCTTGCTGAAGCCCGGCCATGGCAGCCCCGGCAAAGGCCGAAGCCGCCGGCAATTCAAGGCCTGCCTCGTCAGCCAAGGCCAAGGCAATCTGAATATCCTTGAACATGTGCTTGAGCGAAAATCTCGGCTCGAAGTCTCCCGCGAGCATGCCCGGGATTTTCATATCCGCGAGCCCCGACCTTGCGGCGTTCAGCTCGAGAGCCATGGAGAGCTTGCGGAGTTCCACGCCATTCCGGTCGAGCAGCGCATGCGCTTCGGCCAGCGACTCGACGGCTGAGGCCGCCAAGAGGTTCAGCGCAATTTTGACGACAGAGGCTTGGCCAATGTCGCCAATCTCAAGAATCTTCTTCGACGACGCCTCCAACAGGGGACGAACCTCCGCGAGGACGGCTGGGTCACCGCCGACGTAATAAACCAACTCTCCGCGCTCAGCTGCATCCCGGCTACCAGTAAATGGCGCATCGAGAAATCTCGCATGCCGGGCTGTCACGATTTCCGCCGCCTCGCGGGTCTCATGGGGCGAGACCGTCGCATGGTTCATCACGACATGCTGGGGCGTGAGAGCTGGGGCCAATGCCCGCACGACCGCGAGCAGGGCAGGGCCGTCGGAGACAAAGAGTTGGATCTGGGTGGCCGACTCCGCAACCTCAAGCGGTGAGCTCAGGAAATTCGGCTCCGGCCTCGGCGAGCGATTCCAAATCCACACTTGATGACCCGCCTTTCGCAGGCAGGCCACCACGCGGCTCCCGATGATGCCGAGTCCGATGACTCCGGCTGTAGGTTTCGACGGTCGGGCCATTGCCGGATTAATTCCCGGGCGGCAGGGTCGTCTCGATCTGCGCGGAATCTTTCAGATTTTTCAGGATTCCTTGGACGGCCTCACGCTGCTTGGTGCTCTTGAGGTAGGCAGCGATCTGTTCCTTCACTTCTTCAAATGGGGTCATTCCAGCAGGCTTTTTCTCGCTCACTTTGATAACGTGCCAGCCGAATTGAGTGCGCACGGGCTTGCCGACCTCGCCGGGCTTCTGGGTGAACGCCACTTCAGCGAACTCCGGCACCATCCGATCCTTCGAGAAGAATCCGAGGTCTCCGCCGGTTTCCTTAGCACCTGGCTCTTCAGAGAGTTCTTTGGCCAATTTGGTAAAGTCCTCACCCTTCTTCGCGCGAGCCGCCGCTTTCTTGGCTGCTTCTTCCTTCTGCTTCACGACCTCTTCGGAATCCTCTTTGTTGACCATGAAGAGGATGTGGCTGGCCTTCACGGTTTCGGGGCTCTCAAATTCTGGCTTGTTCGAGTCGTAAAATGCCTTGGCATCGCCGTCGGCAACTTGATCTTTGTCCTTGATCTGGCTCTGCATCCAGCGCTGTTGCTGGAGCATGGTTTTCATTGAGGTCGTCAACTTTTCCGGAGTCTGTCCGGCTTGTTTGAGTTGCTCATCAAACGCTTCTTCCGTTGGGAATTGCTTTTTCAGCTTCGCGATCTCTGCGGCGACATCTTCATCGCTCACAACTTCGCCGGCCGCCGCCTTCGCGACGAGTTTGTCCATGATCAGCTCATCGAGGATCTGGCGGTAGCCGCTGAGTTTTTGATCAGGAGTGAGAGCGTCCGCTTTGGCCCCCGACGCTTCGACGGCCGCGTTGAAGGCCTCTTGGAGTTGGGCCTTGGTAATGTCTTCGCCGTTCACGCGGGCCACGGGATCTTTCAGGTCGAGCCCGTCCGCTGCGGCTGCAGGTGTTGTTTCGGCAGCGGCATTTGTGGAAGTCGTCGGAGATGCTGCAGGTGCTGGCGTCGGGGTCGACGGCGTCGGCGAAGGCGCGGGTGCCGGCTTGCAGGCGGGAAGGACGAGGAGAGCAGCGGCGACGGCCGGAGCAAGGATGGCGACGGGGATGGATGAACGGATCATTGGATAAAGAGACAACGATTCTGCACGAGCGTTCATTCAAGGGAAGCGGAAAAAGCCAAAAGATCAGGGTTTTCCTGCTTTCATGATTTCCGGAGCGACTTCGGCAATCACGCTCTTCACGAGTTTGAGCGTGTCCTCCTCGTTTTTTCCGCCCGTCTTGAAGCCCTCGAGAACGGGCGCGCTGACGATGACATAAGCCCATCGGTGGCTGATCCCATGAAGGACGCGATCCCAGTCTGTGTGCAGGATGCGATACCAGTGATGGGGAGTGGTGATATCCTTACCGATGAACCAATAGACGAACAGGCTCGTGAGTTCACGGCGCACGCCGGGTTGGACCTCAACCGGGCGGCTGATGACAAGTTTCATCACCTCCAGCGTGCGACCATCATCGAGAGTCACCGGAATCACGCGGCTGCTTTTTTTAGCCCACCCTTGGGCAGGCAGGCAGATTTCCGGGCGGTGAATGCTGCGTTTTTCTCCGCCGGAGAGGACGATTTGGACGTTCACTTGATCGCCCCCGGCGAGTCCCGTGTAGAGCATTTTTGCGAATTCCGTGTCGCCGGGAAGGATGTGGCGTTCGGACTCAGAAACCTCCTGAGTCGTTCCGGTCAGGCCGCCGACGTGTTCAGGCAGTTCCATGGTGACGCCGCTCTCGCTATTGATCTTCGCGTCAGGGTTCTGTCGAGACACGAGAAAAATTCCGACGCCGAGCGCGAGGGCGACAGCGCACCGAATGAGAAACGGCGAGAATTTCGTCTTAGGGGTTGAAGGAACGGTCTCAGTATTCATCCTGGCGTGGTTTGGCGGATTTTGTGGTCGGCCCGGCAGGTTCGGCGGGTATGCGCTCGAGTTTTTTTTGAAAACTCGCGATCATCTTGGGCCAATCGGCATTAAGCAACCACGCGACGCCAAGCATGCCGCAGAGTGCCACGGCAAAAACAAGGTAGCCGGCAAGCATATGGAAAAACGTCGGCTCTTCGAGAGTTCCGATGGCAATCTCCGGCCCCATTGCAATCGTGCCGAGCGTGAGCATGAGAATCCGGGCGAGGTTGCCCATGATGGCCAGCGGGATGGAACAAAAAAACAGGGCCGCTTTTTTCCAAAGTGTCTTCTGCGTGAAGTATCCGTAAAGAGCACTCACCATCATCAGCGCGAAGAGCGAGCGGATTCCGCTGCACGGGTCGGCCACATCGACAGAGAATTTTGCTCCGGCGCGGATCCCGGCAAGCATGTCGGGCGCGGAGAGAATCGCCGTGCCGCTTTTAATCGACGCGATTCCGAGGAAGTTCAATGCATGCACGCTGGCTTCGGACATCACCATCCTGAGCGGAAACGCAATCAGGTTGTCGAGGAAGGTGAGCGGAAAAAGGAAAACCATGAACGCCCAGGGAATGAAAAGCGCCTTTGCCCACGTCCATCCCATCATCCAAAAAACCAGCCCGCCGACGACGAGCTGGAGGCTTGCATACGCAATGTAGATGTTGTCGGCGCGGTATCCCACCCAATAGACAAACAACCCAAACGCGAGCAGAGCAAACCCGACGCGCGAACTCTCGAACGGAACCTTCGGCAAATTCTGCCGCTCAAAGTAAATCATGGCGGCAATGGCAAATGGGACGAGAAAGCAATGCTCCCAATCTTCACTTCCCGTCCAGACCACTCGCATAAAATGAAAAACCGTCACGAGCTCGGAGCCATACCCGTGCGCATAGGGGTTGAGCCCATACAACAACCCGATGATGATGACAGAAACAATGCCGAAGAGTGCAAAGTCGGCGGCGCGCGGAGACTGGTTCGGGAGAGTGGTCACTGTGGCGAGATGGATGGGAGCCCTCGGGCGTCGGGTGGGAATATTGCAGTCTTGAGAGAAATTTCCACTAAATCATTCGAAAGAGTTTCCAGACAAAGAATGGACGATTGTTCGCAGCGATCGACGCATGATCGAAAGGGGCACGCGTTGGAAGCGACGACGCGACCCTCGTTTGGATAGGGAGCAAACCACGCCGGATCGCCCAATTCAAATATCGTGACTACCCTCCTCCCTATCGCGCTGACTACGATCACGGCGATGCCGTTCTCTGGGAAAAACGCGTCGAGCAATGCCTGAAACCGCTGCAGCGGCCGACGCTTCGTTGGCAGCCGACCGCCTGAGTGAACGGCACAGAGCGGACGTCGCTCAGCGCGGGCTTGCTCCACGAACTCAGAAATGTTCTGCGGAAGGGTGCCAACCGCCATCCAAGGAAAACGGAAGTCCGGTGCCAACGAGAGCACTCGCGCGATCTGAGTCCAATTTTCGAGATGTTTCTGGTCAGGTGCCAAGCGGTCGAGCGAATCGGTCAGGAGACTCCCGGGAGATACCGTGATCGTGCGGAAAACCTACGAGAATTCTACCGGTGACCGGATCTCGTGTTCGATCGTCCTGGCCGGCGGCGAGAAGCGCAGCATCCACCGCCGACCACAAAGTCCGGGTTCTCCGCACCAGCTGGGACCGGGTTTTCAACCGCGTTAATCACCGCTGGGCCTACATCATTGTCTCATCGCTCGTCACCGACACGATGCGATCTGGAGGGCTTTCGAGCGAGCAAACCGAAAAGATGCTCAAAGACTTCATCGCGGAAATTGTGCCGACATTTCAAAAGTCGGAGATCCCACAATAGGGCACTGAGCTGGGGAAGTCCGTTGAGCCCGAAAACGGTTTTGGGACAGAATTAACAGAATTGAAGCGCAGCACAGAACGCCTGCCAAAGACAGCCTGCACGGGAAGCGGAGCGATTCAATCGAGCAGCGAAGACTCGCAAGAATCAAAATCGGTGCATTTCAGGACGGTGTGGACTCGGTGTCACACATTCCGTTAATTCCGTCAAAACTTCTTCAATCGCTGGATCCGGGTTGAAGTCTCTCTAAGGAGCAACGAATTCGGAGAGCGATTGAAGGAGCCGGGGCGGGACGGTGGCATGAACGCGCGAGGCGTCCTCTTCGTGGGAGACGGAATGCACTTGGGCCTCGCGATAGAGGCGGGCCATCAGGTCGGAACGCGACAGCGGGAGGAGGAATTCCACGGGCACGGTTTGGCTCCCGACCAGTTCGGCGAGGCGCTCGATTAATTCATCAAGTCCCTCGCCAGTGTGGATCGAGATGAATACCGCTCTCGGAAAATCCCTTCGCAGACAAATCCGCGTTGTTTCATCTTGGACGAGATCCAATTTATTGAAAACGACGAGCGCCTGGCTTGTGTCCGCACCGAGGCTCTCAAGCACCTTCATGGTCGTTTCGTAGAATTCGAGCACCCTGGGGTGCGACGCATCGAGCACGTGGATGAGAAAATCGGACAGCGCGGCTTCTTCGAGCGTGGCATTGAAAGATTCGATGAGACCGTGGGGAAGCTTGCGGATAAAGCCGACCGTGTCGGTGAGGAGCAACGGTTGCTTATTGGGCAAGGCGATCTTGCGCGTCGTTGTGTCGAGCGTCGCGAAGAGCTTGTCCTCGACGAGCACGCCCGCCCCGGTGAGTCGGCCGAGCAGGGAGGATTTTCCGACGTTCGTATAGCCAACGATGGCGGCATTCGGCACGGGCGCGCGCTTGCGATCCTTCCGCTGCGTGGCGCGCGAACTCCGCACCCCGGCGAGCTCGCGTTTGAGCCGGTCGATTTGGCCGCGGATCTTCCGTCGATCCTGCTCGAGTTGACTTTCCCCTTCGCCCTTCGCGCCGATTCCACCGCCTTGCTTGCCGAGGTGGCCCCATGCGCGCGTGAGCCGGGGGAGCGAATAGGCCATGCGGGCGAGGTCGACTTGGATCCGCGCCTCGCGCGTCTGTGCCCGCGCCCCGAAGATATCGAGAATGATCTCCTGCCGGTCGATCACGAGCACCTTGGCGATCTCCTCCCAGTTCCTCTGCTGCGCCGGCGTGAGCTCGTTGTCGAAGATCACGACGTCGCATTCGAGCTCGCGCATCCGCTCGCAGATCTCCTCGGATTTTCCCGAGCCCAAAAAATACCGGGCCTGCACCTCGCGGGTAAAAACGGCCATTTTCTCGACCACCGGAATTCCCAGTGTGCGGACGAGTTCCTCCAATTCCTCCAGCAAATCCTCCGCGTCCGCTCGCTTGCTCGAGTCAGTGTAGACTCCGACGAGCAACGCGCGCTCCACCATTTTATCCCGCGGCCGAATTTCAAACATTCCGCCGCGAGCCTAGCACACATCCGGAAATAATCTCGCAACGTTTCTCAGGACGCCAACCGTGCCCGGAACTTGGAAACAATTTCGCCCGCGATATTGCTGACAACCGCCTCCACTCCTGCTCGTATGAATCCGACCCAACGGACACACCACTCACGACGGCTTGAAATAAACCCAGAAACAGCGATTGAAGAGCTTTGACAGGATTAACAAGATTTACAGGATAAATTTATAGCGCATAGGCGGCGGACAAAGGTCTCTCCAAGCGGGGTTCTACAACTCTCTTTCCGGGAATCTTGTCCATCTTGTTAATCCCGTCCAAAAACAGTTTTCAGGAGACACTTTATGAAAATCGAAAAATACACCATCGGCATGGGCGATCGCTTCGCCCATCAAGGCCGGGCTCAGCTATCCGCCGTCATGCAGGCCCGCGAACTCGGCATTCCCGTCTCTCCGGTCTGGAACAAATCCAACCGCGAACACACGATCGTCCACAGCAAGCCGGACGATCTCCGCGCGGAAGCCGATGAGGCCGTCGCCGGACTCGGATGGAAGGATGCCTACTACGTTGATGCCGATCATATCGGACTCAAGACGGTCGATGGGTTTTTGCAGGCCAGTAACTTTTTCACACTCGACGTGGCGGATTTCGTCGGAAAACCGTCCACCGAATCGGCGCGATTTCACCAGTTTATCCAGAAATGGGGCAACGAAGTCCTCATCCCCGGCATGGGGCGGCCACTCGACCTGAGCCCGGCGGCGATCGAAAAGTCGGCGGCCAAATTTCTCCAAGCCATGATCGAGGCCGGTGCGATCTACCGCCACATCCTCGCTAACAAAACCAATGGCGAATTCGTCGTCGAGGTCTCGGTGGATGAAACCGACAGCCCGCAAACTCCGGACGAGCTTTTCCTCATCCTCGCGATGCTCGCCATGGAGAACGTCCCCGTCCAAACGATCGCGCCGAAATTCACCGGTCGCTTCAACAAGGGCGTCGATTACGTCGGCGACCTCGCGCAATTTGAAAAAGAATTCGATGAAGACATCGCCGTTCTGGCCTTTGCCGTGAAGGAGTTCGGCCTCCCCTCGACTCTCAAATTGAGCGTCCACTCGGGCAGCGACAAGTTCTCTATCTACCCGATCATCAACAAGTTGGTCAAAAAACACGGCTGTGGACTCCACGTGAAGACGGCGGGCACCACATGGCTCGAAGAAGTCATCGGACTCGCGGAAGCCGGGGGCGGCGCTCTCGCCATCGCCAAAGAGATTTACTCCGGTGCCCATTCCCGCTTCGCCGAACTCACCGGCCCCTACGCGACCGTCATCGACATCGACCCAGCACAGCTCCCGTCCGTCGAAAGCGTGGGATCCTGGACATCCGAGCAATTCGTCGCTGCCCTCCGACACGACCGCCAGTGCCCGGACTACAACCCCCACTTCCGCCAATTGATCCACGTCGGCTTCAAGGTCGCCGCCGAACTCGGCCCGCGCTACACCAACGCCCTCCAAGCCCATGCCGGAATCGTCGGCTCGAACGTCACAAACAACCTGCTCGAACGTCACATCAAACCGATTTTCTCGTAAAGGAATGCACCCGTCGGGTGCTCGCGAAAAAATGGCTCTCCATCAAACAATGGGGATGAGGGAGGAAAGGAGGCAGAATGAGAGCCGTGAAAATCGGGATAAAAGGCTACCGCTATGTGAGGAGCGAAAGTGAGGAGAAGGAAATCGTGCACGTGGAAC
>Ga0247841_10003297_pt1 | contig 30314 bp, 24 predicted proteins | sample LaCruzMarch2015__2_FD_192410 | JGI IMG/M metagenome (GOLD analysis project Ga0247841, IMG submission 192410) | Freshwater microbial communities from meromictic Lake La Cruz, Castile-La Mancha, Spain - LaCruzMarch2015_18m | ecosystem: Environmental > Aquatic > Freshwater > Lake | place: Spain... | reverse complement strand
CTGACTGATTCAATGCCCGTGACTCTTTTTACATAGTTTGCAATATAGTTGGCAATCGTTCCTGTTCCTGTGTACAAGTCATACACATGTTCATTGCCGGTGAAGCCTGCAAATTCTGCGGTCGTTTTATAAAGATTCACCGCCTGGAATGAATTTGTCTGGAAAAACGACGCCGGGCCAATGCGGAATTCAATTTCCCTTCCGCCTTCGCGGAAAGGCGGCATTTTCTCTGTTATGTAAGGATCTCCCTTATAAAGGTTGAAATCGAGATCGTAGATGGTATCATTCTTTTTAGAATTGATGACATAGAACAGGCTGGTGATTTCAGGGAAATGCCTTGTAAGGTGGTCAAGCATCCCAGATATCGCTTCATCTTCATAGCGGAATACCAGTATGACCATAAAACCGCCTGCTTCGGTGTTCCGGATGATCAGATTCCGCAAAAAACCCTGCCAGGTGCGTACATCATAAAACTTCAGATTGTGCTCCAGTGCGTAAGCCCTGGCAGCTGTCCTGATTGCATTCGAAGGATCCTTCTGATGAAAACACTCCCTGATATCCACAACTTTATCGAAGAATTGCGGGATATGAAAACCAAGCGCATCAGTATTGACAGATTCAGTTTCTTCCTGGCGGTCTTCATCTGCAAGCCATCGATGATTGGAAAAGGTGAAATCAAGTTTGTTGCGGTAATACCTGATCCTGGGAGATGGAAGGATGGGCAGGATCAATGGATTTTCCAGCTTGCCGATCCTTGTTAAACTATCGAAGACCTGTTTTTGTTTGTAAAACAACTGTTCCCCGTATTCCATGTTTTGCCACCGGCATCCGCCACAGAGTCCGAAGTGTGAGCAATGGGGAATTGTTCTTTTTGGTGAATATTCATGGATGTGAACCGCTTTTCCCTCGAGGTACTTTTTTTTCTTTCGTGTCACCTGCACATCTACTACATCGCCGGGTACCACAAACGGGACAAAAATGACCTGGTCATTGATTTTTCCTATGGCCATTCCTTCGGATCCGGCATCAATAATCGCAACATTTTTGAAAATGACAGGCTGTGGGTGTTGGCGCTTCATGGGGAAATGTTAGATGTTCGGTTATTAGTTGGCAAGTTGGTAAGTTGGTAAGCTGGTAAGTTGGTAAGTTGGTAAGTTGGTAAGTTGGGAAGTTGGGAAGTTGGTAAGTTGGTAAGTTGGTAAGTTGGTGAGTTGGTAAGTTGGTGAGTTGGTAAGTTGGTAAGTTGGCATTGTTGACTTATGAATGTATATTGAATTGGCATGCTGGCATATTGAGGTAATTTGCGACATTCACTTCAAATTTCAACATTCGTTATTCAATATTCGATATTCTATTGACCAAATGACCTTTCATGAAAATGTCGGGAATCGCCCCATTCTCCATACCCGATCGAATCACCTGCCATATGGATGCGGGCTTCGAGACAACTTTTACACTCTTCAGCCTCTTCGTCAAGACAAGGTTTATTTTCGTAAAGCAAATAGTCCTGCCGGTATTTTACCGGTGTAAGGTTAGGCATGATTACATTCGCACCAACCATGAGCGCCTTTTCACGTCCCTGTGGGTCGATCGTTTGCATTGCCGTTGTTGCGGCGATGTTGATATCTTTCATCATGATCCGCAATATGGCGACCATTTTCAGTGAAAGATCAAACCGGTCTTGAAGGGGTAACAGTTTGTCCCGATACTGATAAAGGGGTGTATCAACATGTTCGATATAGGGTCCCATGCCAGCCATGTCGATATCAAATTCCTGAAAGAAAAGCAGATCATCGGCCAGATCAGAAAGGGTTTGGAATGGTAAGCCGATCATTACACCCGTGCCAACCTGATAGCCATTTTTGCGAAGTGTTTTCAGCGCCTCAATCCTTCGCTGATAATCATGTGTGAAATTGTCGGGATGAAGTTTTTTATACAGTTTTGGATTTGAAACTTCAATGCGTAAAAGATAACGGTGAGCGCCGGATTCAAACCACCTGCGATAGGTCTCCTCACTTTGTTCGCCGAGTGACAGTGTTACATGAATTTTCCCCTCCGTTTGCCGACTGATTTTTTTTAATATTGATTCCACTTTCGAAACAAATGTTTTATTTGTTTGTTCTCCCGACTGGATTACAATGGAAGCAAAATTATTCACATTGGCAAAATTGACGGCTTCCATCACCTCCGAATCGGTCATCCGGTAACGCGCGTAGCGGCTGTTTCCGGCCCGGATTCCGCAATAGAAACAATTTTTTTTGCAATAATTTGAATATTCGATCAAACCCCTGAAATACACCTTATTTCCCACGTATTTCCCTTTTGTTTCTTTAGCCTTTCTGAACAGGGATGTTCGCTCTTTTTCACTGGTATTTAACAGGTAAATAAGATCTTCTTTGGAAAATGATGGTTTTTCTAAAATTTTTTCAACATCATCAATAATCATGGAATAATATTAATATATTAGCAACAAATCAAAAAAATATCAATCCCTGCAAAATTACTACATTTACATGACATTTTTCTTTGTATTTTTGCTTGAAATCAGGCAATTCCCATAGGCAAACAATCAATTTATGGATGATATAATCAAAACGGTACTGGTCGACGATGATAAAAGCGCTATTTTAACGCTCCAGGCGCTGCTAGGTGGCAATTTTCCGAACATCGAAATTGTCGGAAGCGCCAACAACGTGAGTGAAGCTACCTTCCTTATCGATGCTGTGAAGCCTGAACTGGTTTTTTTGGATATAAATTTGCCGGATGGCGAGGGTTTCGATGTCATCGAACGCGTTGCTTACAAGGATTTTCGGGTAATTTTTGTCACCGCCTTTGACAAATATGCAGTCAGGGCATTTGAATTTTCAGCGCTGCATTACCTGGTCAAACCAGTTAGCATTGAATTGCTTAAAACAGCCGTTGAGCGGTATAAGGATATAAAAGTTGATGAGATTGATAACCGGTTAAGGATTTTACGGGACAGTCTGAAAAGCAAAAACGAGAAGATCATCATTCCTTCAACCGATGGGTTGAATATTGTAAAACTCGGCGATATAATCCGCCTGGAGGCCAGCGATGTGTATACCCTGTTTTACATGACCAACGGCCAGCGATTCGTTGCCTCGAAACCGCTCAACAACTATGAGAAAATCCTTGAAGACCTTCCATTTTCACGCATTCACAGCAAACATCTGATAAACCTGATGTATGTTAAGCGCTATGTGAAAGGGAAGGGCGGATCGATTATCCTCGAGGACAATACAGAAGTTGAGGTTTCGGTGAGAAAAAAGGCTGATTTTCTGGAAAAACTAAAAAATTACGCCCGGTTTGTTTAAACATTAAACCGGATGTGAAGGATATCGCCGTCGCCTACAACATAATTTTTTCCTTCTACCATCAGCTTGCCATTTTCTTTGCAGGCATGTTCCGACCCAAGCCGCATGAAGTCATTATATTTCATCACCTCAGCGCGGATAAATCCTCGTTCAAGGTCACTGTGAATGACGCCGGCAGCTTGTGGCGCTGTCATCCCCTTTTTAATCGTCCATGCACGAACTTCTTTAGGGCCAGCTGTGAAAAAGCACTGAAGATCAAGAAGATGAAAAGCAACCCGAACCAGTCGGTTCACACCAGGCTCGGCCAGGCCGGCATCAGACAAGAAAAGCTTGCGGTCCTCCTCACTTTCCAGTTCGGCAATTTCCGATTCCATTTTAGCTGCGATCACCAGTACTTCGGCATGTTCATCTTTCACTGATTCGATAAACCTTCTTGAATAGTCATTTCCATCAATAGCCGATCCGTCGTCGACATTACAAACGTACATAACCGGTTTATCACTCAGCAGGAATATGTCGTCAAGAAACCGGCGTTCATCCGTCGTAACGGGTGCGGTTCGTGCCGACTTAAATGACTCAAGGTGTGCTTTAACTTTGATCAGGACTTCAACCCCGTGTTTTGCATCTTTGTCTCCGGTTTTAGCCATCTTTTCCATGCGGATTATCTTTTTCTCAACCGATTCGAGATCCTTGATCTGTAACTCAAGATCGACGATCTCCTTATCACGGACCGCGTTCACCGAGCCTTCCAGGTGAGGCATCTGCGGATCATCAAAACAACGGATCACATGGATCAGGGCATCCACATTGCGGATATCGGACAGGAATTTATTTCCTTCGGTCTGACTCCCTCCCTTCGACAGGCCCGGGATGTCAACCATTTCGATGGTAGTTGGAACGACTTTAACCGATTTGATAATCTGGTCGATGGCAAAAAGGCGTGCGTCAGGAACGTTCATCACCCCAAGATTCGACTTGGTACCTGCAAAAGCAGCTTTGTGTGTTTCGGCACGGTTGTTTGAAATACAATTGAATAAGGTCGTCTTTCCTGAACTGGACAGACCAATGATTCCGCATTTTAAAGGCATGGCAGTAAATTTTATAGTGCAAAAGTAACTAAAGATGAGGATATACGATATACGATATACGATTTACGAAATAGTCACAGAATTATTGTCAATGATTTTCTGATGAATCATATCTTTGCTTTTAGTGAGAAACCCTCATCTATATGCAATCGTATAGGGTAAGTCGTAAATCAAAAAAAATCGTAAATTGCGTTATTATTCCATCCTTTTATGCTTGAACTGAAAAACCTTTCAAAATCGTACGGACAGGTAAAGGCAGTGCGCGAAGTTGACCTGAAAATCGGCAAGGGTGAATTCTTTTGCCTGCTGGGACCCAGTGGATGCGGTAAAACCACCATCCTGCGTATGATTGCCGGTTTTGAGAAAGTCACCGGCGGTCACATTCTGCTCGATGGCGCCGACATCACTCATGACCCGCCCAACCGGCGTGATGTGAACACCGTGTTTCAAAACTACGCGCTTTTCCCGAATTTTAATGTAACCGACAACATTGGTTATGGACTGAAAATAAAAAAAATCGCGGCAAAGGAACAGGCGAATCGTGTTGCAGAGGTTATCAGACTGGTTGGCCTGGAAGGGTTTGAGAAGCGGATGCCTGGAAATTTATCGGGCGGACAGCAACAACGTGTGGCCCTTGCAAGGGCTTTGATAAACAGGCCCAGGGTGCTGCTGCTCGATGAACCACTCAGCGCACTCGATAAAAAGATCGCCGAACAAACCCGAAACGAGCTTTCTGAACTTCAGAAAAAAGTCGGGATCACCTTCATTTTCGTGACTCACAACCAAACTGAGGCGCTGGCCATGGCCGACCGGATTGCCGTGATGAAGGATGGGGTGATTGAACAATGCGATCATCCCAAGGAGATCTACGAGCGTCCGCTGACCCATTTTGTTGCTGACTTCATTGGCAGTATGAACTTTTTTGAAGGAACCGTCGCAGTGATTGATCATCAGGGATACAACATCACAATTCCTGAATTGGGTCAGGTCATTATATCGCAAAAGGAAATGTCGCCCGAAACAGACAATCAAAAACACCCTGAGCCTGTTTCAAAACCGGGTGCCGCATTTGAATCGCAAAAAAACACAATAATCAGCAAATCGCCGGTGTTGTTTTGCATCAGGCCGGAACGAATGAAGATTGGCCTGATGGCGCCCGCAACCTATGAAAACGGTTTTTCAGGTACCATTCGCCAGAAATATTACCTGGGCGAAATAACAAAATTCACCGTCGAATTATCAAATAAAAAGCTGATAGCCGTCATCGCCCAGAATTACCTGCTTCAGCTTTCCAATGAGTTTTACGACATTGGCGAGCAGATCTGGGTGACATGGAGTAAAACATCGGGGGAGGTTATCAATGTCAGGTAAGATAAAAGAGCAATATGTCCTGCTGGTGCCGCCTGCTTTCTGGCTCCTTGTTTTTTTCATCGTCCCGCTCTTCATTGTTATCGGCTACAGTCTCAGTCATACAGGAGCCGATGGCACCATCAGCCTTAAAATGACCTTTGAGCACTATCTTCTTTCGTTCAGGGGCATGTATGTGGTGATCTTTCTCAAATCATTGATGTATGCCGTAATCACGACGCTGCTCACCCTGACCATCGCTTTTCCCATGGCCTACTATATGGCGTTTACATCACAAAGGATGAAAATGATCATCATGTTCCTGATCATCCTGCCATTCTGGACAAATTTCCTTATCAGGATGTATTCGATCATGACCCTGCTGGGAGAGTCGGGACTGATCAATTCGGCGCTGCTTTCCATCGGCATCATCGATGAACCCCTCAGGCTGATGAATAATTCCCTGGGAATGTACATTGGCTTTATATATTGGAATCTGCCATTCATGGTGCTTCCCATTTTTTCCTCCCTCGACCGGATGGATGTATCCTTGCTGGAAGCTTCTCTGGATTTGGGCGCCAGTCGCCGCCAGACTTTCTGGAAGATTACTTTTCCCTATTCCGTTGCCGGGCTCGTTGCAGGAATCGTTTTTACATTCATCCCCACCCTTGGGAATTTTGTGATCCCCGAATTCCTGGGAGGCTCGGATAACCTGATGATCGGCAATGTGATCACTGCCCAGTATCTCCAGGTGAGGAACTGGCCCTTCGGATCGGCGCTTTCTACCGTTCTTATGCTCGTGGTTATGATATTCATCTCCCTGTATATCCGGTTCTTCGATCCTACAAAATCAAAATCGATGGTAAGCTTTTAATAAATCTTTACAATGGCTGGAAACCTGGCAAGAGGCAATGACCTGAACATCGGACAGGGAACGGGTCTTAAAATCATGACCTGGTCCGGGGTGATATTCCTTTTATTACCCCTGATCATCCTCATTGTTTTCTCGTTTAACGATTCCCGCACAGTTACCCACTGGGAGGGGTTTTCGCTGAGATGGTACAAGGCGGTTTTTCAGGATGACAGTCTCTGGCTTTCTGTGAAAAATTCGCTGGTCATCGCCATCGTCAGTACGATGGTCACCACCTTCCTGGGAACCATGTGCGCCATGCTGCTTGGGAAATACCGGTTCAAAGGGCGCGAACTATTCCAGAACCTGCTGTATGTGCCTGTGATCCTTCCTGAGATAATTTTCGGCGTTGCCATCCTCGCCCTTTTCATGCTGATAAAATTTCCGCTGGGTCTGATCTCCATCATCTGTGCACACATCACCTTCAGTTTTCCCTTCGCAACCCTTATCATTCTGGCAAAGGTGATTAACCTTCCTCCTTCGCTGGAGGAGGCAAGCCTCGACCTTGGAGCGAACCGATGGCAAACCTTCGTTCAGGTGATTCTGCCCAATATCTCGCCGGGAGTAGTATCCGGGGCGCTGTTTGCCTTCACCCTCAGCATCGATGATTTCATCGCCACCTTTTTTACAGCAGGGGTTGGTTCATCCACATTGCCCCTTAAGATTTATTCGCTCATAAAGTTCGGGATCACTCCGTCAATCAACGCGATTTCCACCATACTCATTGTCTTTACTGTAACAGCGCTGTTCCTGACCGACCGCCTCCAGAAAAGCGAACGAATAAGCCGCACCTTCAAACTGGCCCTTGGCGGTGTGTTTATTGCAGTGCTACTTGGGTTGATCATCGCACCATTTTTCACAGCCAGGGAAAAGAAGCTGAACCTCTACAATTTTTCAACTTATATCGATGAGGGGCTGATCGCTGATTTTGAAAAGCAGACCGGGATCGATGTATCCCTCGACTATTACAACGATAATGAGGAATTGCTGTCGAGGCTCCAAATGGGGGTGTCGGGGTATGATCTCATCTGGCCATCGGGATACATGGTCAAGATCATGCAGAGCCGCGGACTGATCGCACCCATCGATTTCCGGAACATCCCCAATTATCAGCATATAACGCCGTTAATGCGGAAACTGTCGTACGATACAACCGGCAAATATTATATTCCCTATGCCTACGGATTTACCGGAATCGTATACAACAGCGCCATGATCAAAGATTCCATCTATTCCTGGAATGCATTGTGGGATGAGCGCTACAGGGAAAACATTCTTATGCTCGACGATATGCGGGAGGTTTTCTGGGCGGTGTACAAACTCCTCGGTCAAACCGTGGATGACGACACTGTAAAACTTCAGAAGGCGCTTGATTTGCTGGTCAGGCAGAAACCCCTGCTGAAAAAGTACGAATCAAACGCCACCCAGGAGATGATGCGGAGCGGGGATGTGTGGATAGCCCAGACATGGAACGGGCTTGCAGCCAGGCTGAATGCCATTGATCCGAAGTTTAAATTATGCAGACCTCAGGAGGGTGTGATATTCTTTGTGGATAATCTTTGCATCCCTTCTGGCGCCCCACACAAGAAAAATGCCGAGAAGTTCATCAATTTCCTGCTAGATCCGGCTAATTCGGCCCGGAACATGTCAACCATCCGCTATGCCATGCCCAATGAACGTGCCCGTTTATTGCTTGAGCCCTCCCTGCGCGACAATGGGATCATTTTCCCGACTATCTCCGACGTTTCAGAACTGGAAGTCATGCAGGACATGGGACCGTTCAACAAGAAGCTTGACAAGGCGTGGACGGAGCTGAAGGTGAAGTGAGTTAGTTTAAGACATTGCGTTTTACAAAACAGGATTTTTCGAACTGTGGTTATTTTGAAAGGTAAATGTTTTTGAAATTATTCCCTTTGCCTCCTTTGGACCTCGATATTCTTTAACCGGGAACTATCACGCTCCACCATTAACGGTTTTCGGGTTGTTCCGCTCGGGAATGTACCAAGAAAACAAGGATTAACGAAATAATTTTCATTTTAGGGGTCAGCTTGTAATTGTCAGGTGGTAGTATTTAATCCTGCAAACAACGCAATGAATAACCGTCGCTCTTTACATTGAATCCCCTCACGATACTGCTATAACTGAAATCAGGACTCCGGCTCCATGCATTGTTTGAATTGAATTCCGATGAGCTCCACCAGTAGCCGTAGTATCCGGAATAGGAAAATGTTCCGCCGCTTGAACTATGACCTCCGGCAAACCCTGAAAATCCGCTTTCGTTGGTCGCACCGGCATTGGGTGTGTGCCATAGGCCATTGCCGGCTTCAAGGGTTCCTGTTGATTTGATCTTACCGCCGGCGTTGGACCCACTCCAGCCATTCACGCCGCAATTCACGGTGGGATCAAGATATTGTGTAAGGGTGCACCATTCTGTATCCGTCGGAACATGCCAGCCTGACGGACATATTCCCTGGGCCCCCGGCGTGGTAACATATTGCAAAACCTCTTTCCATTGATAAAGACCCCCGTAAATGGCGCAGTTAGCAGGATCATTGTCATAATAGTATTTTTCAATGACCCCGTTATCGGTTTGGCTCAGATTGCTCTCAATACGCATGCCAACATTGAGGTTCTCAGCCATCCAGGTATAGGTCCCGATGTGTACAATGGGGAATGTGTATTGTCAGCATCGGTGCAGGCTGCAAAATCGAAAGTTATTGTTTTGCTGCTGGCCGACACATCTGCAACGAGGGTGCTGTAAATACCCGTCATCCCCATGAAAAGCAGCTGATCACCGTTCTCATAAGGCATATTGACTTGTGCGGCAGTGCTTTTTAATGGTTTTTTGCATGTATTTACTGCCGAAGACAGATACCCGATCCTTGGTTCGGTTTCCATGCCGGTTTGGCATAACAACTTGGAGGCAAAGCGATAATATTCGCCCCTGACAATCACAAAATACAAGCCCGGGCAGATCCCGGAGATAGAAAAACTATTCGTGCCTTTTTTAACATACTGGCTTAATTTGCATATAGGGTGTCCGGTCAGGTCATTGAGGGTTATGATTACCACCCCGTTTTCAGGTACACTGAAAGTCAGCATCGACTCCACGGTCATTGGATTTGGATACAGTAGAAGCGATCCGGCAGCCACAGGCGGGCCTCCGATACCAACGGTGGAACTACGATGCAGCGTATCCGTCCCGTCAAGAGTAGCAATGGCTCCGCTGGTGAGGTTTTCGACAATTACAGTGGTTACTGCGTTGGTGTCGCCCGTGCCCGTAAAATTGACAAGGTAGTCCTGTGCCTGGATTTGCGATATGGCAAGCACGAATAGCAGGATGCAAATTGAATTTTTCATAATTTTCAGTATTGGTTTATAAACTTCATATCTGATGGTATCCCGTATGTAAATAAACAATGATTCATTTCATTGCCTGGAGATTCAAGGTTGGAAAATATCTGCTCATCGTTCTGACTGAAGATCGTTATTCCCTGTCGGCAGGTATTTCGAAAATTCCGGGTGTCGATTGAACCTGATAGAAACATGCGAGTGTTATCCCTAAAAAGCAACTTATATACAAAAAAATCACATATGAGATTGTGCGATCACATTTTTATTTATCCATTGTTCGTATGATCTTGTTTAAAATTAAACTCCTTGTACTTTCACCTTCACCAGGTACCTCCTGATCAACAGTTGGTACATTTCCGCCAAGGTCAATTCCGTTTCAATGGATTGCCAGTCAGCTGATGGTTTCAATGCAAGTGTGGTTGATCCTGATTTCAGTACGATGGGCAGTCGAAAACCAGTTGCACAGGCATCCCACTTGAAGGATATCCTCCCTGGAAAGTCAGCTTCCTTTTTGAGCAATAAAACCGGAATATACGGTGAGAAAACATACTGATCAAAGAACCAGTCATAGTCGCTGGGAAAATGACTGTTCACATAACGGATAAGCTCTCCGGTAGAGATGGACCCATACCGGTTATCTTGCTGTATTTGCCGTAAAAAGCAGAACCAGAGTGAATCGTTGCTGATCATATTCCTGAAGGTGTTCCAAATAGCGCTTCCCTTATCATAAAGATCACTGGTGTATGCCGTTCCCCTTATCGTGTCACACAAAGGGAAACTATTCTTCATCAAATTCGGAACATCCTGCATGATATACCTTTCGGCGCTGTCATGACCCAACAACGCCTCCACGAACAGAGATTCGCTGTAGGTTGCAAAACTCTCCTGTATCCAGATATCCTGGGCCTTCCTGGCCGAAACACTGTTGCCCCACCATTCGTGGGCAGTTTCATGAAGGATCACATAATCATAATCAAACTGAAAGGGGGCAAAATTAAAGCCGTTGTATCCGTTTACGTACCTGTTCCCATAAGCAATTGCCGTCTGGTGTTCCATGCCCTGGTAGGGTGCTTCAACAAGTTTGTACCCGCACAATCTGAAAGGGTAGGGGCCGAAATATTTCTCAAAAACCTCAAGGATACTGCCAGCTTGTTTAAAGTGTTCTTTTGCCTTTGAGGCATGCGGAGGCAACACATAATAATCAAGAATCAAAGAATCGCCGGCATGATGAAGGTATTCATTGAAATGATCATACTTGCCGATATACACCGTTAGATTATAAGGAAGGATCGGGTAGGAGATAATCCAGTTGAATGCAAGCCTTCCATCTATTGATTGCCACGACTTTCGCAATTTTCCGTTTGATATGGCCATTAATCCCCTGGGGACACTCACAATGAATGCGATGCTGTCGGGCTTGTCGCTCCAGACATTTTTATTGGGCCACCATAATCTGGCTCCCTCTAGCTGGCAGGTCACCCCGCAGAAAGGATTGCCCGCACCATCCGTACTCCAAACAAATCCACCATCCCAGGGAGGATTGGCGGAAATTTTTGGAATACCGCCATATTGCAACGTGATAGACCAATTGGTCTGGCCAGGATGAATATACCCCGGGAGCACGATCCGGATGCGGTCACCTAGTCTTGAAAAGGATAGCTTTGTTTTAACAGTATCAGTGATGCTTTTGATCCCAAGTCTATTATCAAGGAACAGGTCGATGGAATCAATCGGAGACAGCAACATGAAATACATGGTGCACGATCCTGTTACCGAATGTTTGGCAGGATCGATGTCGAGATCAAGCAGGTACGACGTGACATCATAACATGCCAGCCGTGGATTCTCTGTTTCCAGGAGTATGACTGGCTTCTCTACTGGTCTTATTTGTGCAAAACAAGAGGACCACAATAAAATCAACGGAACCACCACCCAAAAGGTGGTCCCGGGTTTTAAGAACATTCTTAACGCTGGCAGGATCCGCATCACGGTTTACTGGCAATTGTGTCCCTGTAAAACCTGATTGCCTGGTAAATAATCCCGCCAATTAATAAAAAATACAGCACCAGATTTTTGGCCACCCATCCATACTTACATATCGAATCGGTCAGGAGAATCCCGACTGCAAATGAGAAAAAGAGCAGCATGCTGAATTGATAAATCCTGAATTTTTTCAGGTATGGCTCCGAAATGATCCATATTACAATGACGAGACAAAAAATAATTAGCTTGAAAATTTCCATGATCGATCGGGTTTGGCTGCTAGGTTGATTTATTTATCTCGGCCCCATAAATCTTTCACCGTTAAAGTGAATCATATGTTCTGGTGCATCTGCGAGCCACACTTCTGTTTCCCAGGCAATATTATTTGAGTGTTTCTTAAATTCAGCAAAATCAGGGAAAGCTGTAACATAAATCTTGCCTGTTTTACAGTCTGTTAAAAATTCTTCCAGCTCAACAATCCGCTTTGGTGAAACCGGACCGTGTGAAGTAACAGCTTCAATTAAAAACAGCCAATTTTTACTGTGGTCATAAATAATAACATCTGGCAACTTGCTGTGTTGGTTAATCGGAATACCCAATTCTTTCAGTTTTTTCTTATCAACATACAGGTCTTTTTTAGCTGTGTCGCCCAGATACAATACAGAACCGCCATTAGCAAAACGAGCAGCAAAGTTGTGAACAATGGCCGCCTGAACTTCATTGTGTTTCCCGGCAGAAAGCTTTAATGTTTTGCCATTACTGAGTTTTACAGGGATCAGTATCTGTTTCCGTTCCTTTTTATACTTTTTTGATAAGTCACCTTCTTCCGATATGAATTTTTCAACAGCCTTTTTCCATCCCTTCGTGCCGAAAGTAATAATTGCCTCCAATGCACCATGTGTCAACGCATAATGGGCATTTGGACTGTTTACAGGTAAGTTTGGATTGTCGGGATTATAATCAATAATTCTTGCCTGAACAAACTGATGTAGTACTTGTCTGCGAAAAGTTTCTCTGGTATTGGGTGCATATTCTTTTTTATATGCATCAAGCACGAAGGCCATAATACCTTTGGTTATCTTAAGGCTCTTTTTTGTAGCCTTACTCCAACTATCTCGTGGTTTTATTCCGCATAATGCAAGGAAAGTGTATGCAGATATTTCATTCTGTTGTGCCGCCGGTAAGCCCAATTCTTTTAAAATCTGTTTTGCATCGTCTATTTTAATCATAAATAAGGCTTGTTGTGAGTTTAAATTGTTCAATGACTATTCTATTTGTGTTTTCAACTGAAAAATCATTTGAAAGAATGACGTTGTCACCGATTTCCTTTATTGTTTCAAGTGGGGGCAAGGGTATTTCTCTGAGTTCTGTTGCGCTAACATTTACATTTCCGTTGAAAATTCTGAAAAATGAATCGAACAGAGCGCTGTTTAGCAATGCGCATAATCCGACAATTTCATTCCTTTCCAAATGTCCTTTAGGACGATAAATGTAATTTACCTTGTTCTCTACTCCGATATAATCAGATTTAATAAAATTGCAAAAATAGGGAGCTGCGATTAGCCTGCTCTTGTCGTCTTTAGTACTGAAGCGTCTGAGCAATATATAATTTTTATTAGGGATCAGAATCGCTTTTGAATCATTCTCAACGCTCACATATTGTCCCTTTTCCGGCTTAAAAATAGGCCATTCGAGCATCATTTGCTTTACATTGTGCAGCCAAAATAAAGGAGCGAGGGATTTGATTCCATTTTCATAATTCTCCAGAATGTAGCTCCTGCTTCTGAATGCCACAACCGGTCCAGTGGAAATTTGAATATTGTATTTATTCAGATTGCCGCTCCATTTATCGAAAATTGTTAGTATTGATTCATCAAAATTGCATGTCGGCAAATAAAGAATCTTTTCATTGGAGGATAGGTCAATAAGTTCTATTTGTTTGAACGATTTTTTTTCCGGAGTTGTAATATCTTTCAGTCCATGGGAGGATGAAACAAGAACCTTATGATAAGGATTTGTCTTTTCTTTTCGTGTTCCTTTGATAATAACAGTTTCCTGTAACACTTTATCCCTGGTAAAGGTCTCTTTGCGGGAAACGAATAAATGCACGTTATCTATTTCAATAATTTTAAAGAAATATTCCCGAAATAGTTTGAAATAACTTCCAGATGCATAACTGCGTGGAGTAATAAAAATCAATTCTCCGTTTACTTTTAAAAGTCTTGCAGAGATAGCCATGAAAATTGCGTAGATATTCGGATGGCCATTCACAATTGCTCTTGCTGCTATTGACCTCATATCATCGATGGGAAGTTTAAAATAGGGAGGATTAGAAATAATTATATCAAACGTTTCTATGGCTTTTGAAAATAAATTTCCGAAGTCAGTCAGGCAGTCTGCATTTTCTAAAATAAAATCATTTGTATGCAGGGTATACTTAAAATTGATTTTTTTTTGTACCAGCCACTCCTGCAAATAGGTAAGTGATTTTTTAGTATAAGGAATAAGTTCACTGTCGGTCTCATAAACAACTAAATCAACTTCTTCTAAATTTTTGTTTTTGTCTGCAAGTCCTTCAATTAAGGCACAGGTGAGGATCGCTGTTCCACATCCCGGATCAAGAATTCGCACGATGTCTGCATCGTTTTCTGCAAATGTCCCCATTAGTTCGGCAATTTCAGCTGGAGTAAAAAATTGTCCTCTTGCCTTTTTATGTTCCTGATTTACCGATTTGGAATATTGAACTCCCAGCCGGTCAGCAAAATGATTTGGTAACTCATTAATTTGTGGGTCAATGAGTTTATTATTTTCCATTTTTGTGATTTATGATATAAGTGATTTTCTGCTCTGCAACCTGTATAGCTTGTAAGGCCATCTCTTCGTTTTGTAATTCGTAAACCAGTTTATCGCTGAGAAAAGCAATAAGGAAATCCTTTTCGTCAACTTTGTAAAATTTAGCTAAACGAATAACTTGTTCTTTTGTTGGCATTCGCTCACCCCGTTCTATTTTACTCAAGAGAGCCTGATCTATTTCAATTTCAGACGCAACCTGTCGGAGAAGAAGTCTGTTATGTTCTCTTCGCTCTCTGATTATTTCTGCGATCTTTTTCAATTTGAATAAATTTGACTTGACAAATAATGTCCAAAGATAATAAAAGAGTCCTTACTGTCAAAGAATATTTATTCACAATTTAACTAAAAGAATAACTCAAAACTTCATAGACACTCCGGTTAAGTCGAAGCTTCCTTGCTAGAATTTCAACGGTGTAATATGTGATGATCGCTACATAAACCTGTATTCGAACAGCATTATCAGTATTCTCCCAGAAGGACTTGGTTCGCAGGTGTCCCTTTATCTATTTAAAGGAGTTATTCAAAGCTTTGCCTAACTTCTTTTGGGCCCAAAAATCCAGTGGGTTTAATTTTAATGATACACACCCAACCGATCCTGGTCGGATTTCTAAACCGCTCGCATTGGTCTGTATCGCTTTCACTGGGTTTATCTTGTCGGCATCGAAAGAAACAACAACGGACATCCTGCAAAATCAAAAAACATGGCCGTAAAGCCTATAGCTTGTTTAAGTTTGGATTAGTTTTTTTAGCGCATGCTATTATGAATCCCTTGTCAATAAACGATCTTGTGAATTGCATCAAAATTTTGACATGTACTTAGATTCGTGATAGTGATGTCCTCCGGAACGCGACATACAACTGTTATCCAAACTCGTTGGTGACAGATAACATCCGTTCTGGTTGCAGGAAACATCAAACAAATGCCCTTTCATGCCATTGTACCATAATGAAATTACAATGGAATCGTCGGTCAGGATATATTGTGTGGCCTGGGTAAAACTCATCGAATTTGAAATGTTTCCTGTGTCAAAAGCCCTGCTTTTCGACTAGAGGCGCCCCTCAACAGGTGCTAAGGGAAGCAGGGTGGTATCAATCACAGGAGCATCGGATAAATCCAGGGTCGACGAGGTCAACCCAATATCGTAATCGCCTGCCACCAGCGGTACAAAGGTCAATGCCGGATAGCCTCCTGGATTCAGGTAGATCTTCTCTTCCGGATGCGCAATTCTGACGTACATTTTTTCATCAGGGGTGCAAAATGAGGTTGCAAAACAGGAGTATCCGCCACCACCACTCTGAACTCTGAGTGAACCAAGAGTTGTTGAATCCGGACGCATTTGCCTTACCTGCCTTGTTAAACGGCCTCCTGTATAAAATTACTTGATAATAGTATCCTACATGGTTTCCCGGTGAGTCTTACTGTACGGTAGTACCTACCGACCATGCCGGGAACACATTGAACTATACTGAATCTTACAAAGGTCTCATATGCAATCATGGTTAAATGTGTTAATACAAAGCGTTTGAGGTTGTATTCAATTGCTAACTAAACATTCGAAGAATATTTATTGTTCTGATTTTTCCGGAAAAACAGGTATAGGTAAATGCTGAACAGGAAGGTCATGACCACCTGGATGAGGATCGGCGTGGTAATCAGTCCTGTTTCGATGAAGGCAAGCCGGATCAGCAGGAATTTCAAAGCATAGTAGAGCATTTTGCTGATCACGATGCTGATAAAGATGGCGGGAAAGACTGATTTTATTCTTTTGGCCAGGAGGTAGAACAGGAAAACATTCATAGATAATTCAAAGGCGATGAGCAGCATCTTCGGAAACACCGGGTGACCAGTGATGACCATTGAAAACAGTGGCAGGGTCAATGTCAGCAGGTATGCGTTACTTTTGCCGGTATGCACCAGAGCCAGTATGAGCATCAATCGCATGGGCTCAATGAGATAAACCGGCAAGCTCAGCAGGTGTGAGATGGCAGGAACCAGGTAGATGAAAGCCAGGGCACCGATATCGGTCAGGATACTGATTACCATGGTGTTTTGAAGATTTGAACGGGAAAGGATTTTCATGTTGGATCGTTTGGTTTTTACAATCATTTTTTTGTGCCGCGGTATCATCTCATGTAGTCTATCCAAGCTTTGCAGCGGCGTTGTGGTCCTGGTTAGAACTTTATAACTTTAATTACCTGCCTGTAGCCGGCTTTCTTCAGACGAATAAAATAGGTGCCGGTACTCAGGTGCGCCAGATTGATTTGCTCCAAAGATAGACCTTTGAGTGTTCCGCTGATCACTGTTTTTCCGGCTGGATCGGTGATGTGATAAATGGTTTTCTCATTCCCTGGATTGGATAGTCCGATAAGTCCGGAGGTCGGGTTGGGATAAGCCGTGAATTCAGGTTGAGCCGGCTCACCGGATATACCGGTGCCCTGGTCATGCACTTTGATCAGTTCAATCCCGTAGCCGGTTCCGAGGTTGCGGGTATATTGCTTAAGAATTGAGTCGTTCCAGTGTTCATGGACCCCCAGGGATGGAATGAGGATCCCGTCGTTGTCGGGGTCATAAACGATGCCTTCGGCCCAGCGCGAGGAGTCCGCTGCCTGGTGAAGGTAGTCATCTACACCAAGCCAGTTGGGGCGGCTTTCTGCGATGGTGGGTCCGTTATATTCCGTGCGGAGGAAATCATGACAAACCGATTCAACGGCCACAGGATCCAACGACATGAAAATTGACGAACACCAGTCGCCCGCAAAGGGAATGGAGATCCATTTTTCGGGAACGCCGCCGGCATCTTCACCAGGATAGAGTCCGTCGACAATGATCAGCAGGTTCTTTCCGCTCAGCAGGTTGTGCATCATGATGTCGGTCTGTACACGGTACAAACCATATCCCAGGCGTGTCGGGTCATCATAACCGTCCATCAATCCGCTGTGCAGATGCAGCGCCCAGGTACGGGTAAATGAGCCGAAGTGATTTTTGGCTGCCAGTGTGATACCTGCTGTGCTGTGGGCCTTCATGGCCGGGATGTTGATCAGGTAATCCATCTCCTCGAAAATGGTGAACAGCTTGTCCGTAATGGCATCGGTCATTACCGTTCCCTGGTCAGAGAAAAAGACCTTGTCGCTGGCGGTCACCACCACCGGCAGCCTGCCAAGGCTTACTATGGCCAGTTCGGGATGGATCAGGTTGTTGCCAAGAATATGCACTCCCGGGAATTCGTCATGCCATAAGTCATAAAATTCCTTGTAGATGTTTCGCGCCGGGTCGCCGACATAGATCATATCCTCTGGGACCATCGCGCTTTGCACCAGTTGCCGGAGTACTGAAAGGACCAGGTAGGGATCCGTTTCCGATAAAAAGGGACTGACTGAAAGATCATCGGTCCGGCCCAGGTCTGCGTTGTAATGTCCGCCGGAAATGCCGCCATAGGCTGAGGTGGTATTGACCTTGATGAAGATCTTTTCGCCTGCAGCGTACCCGGTGTTGCCCTTTCCATGATGGCTGTTGAAATATTTAAAGACCAGGTCCCAGGCTTCAGCATTGCCTGTTGCCCCGGTCAGCGCTATCACCAATTTCATCACCATGCTGTCGATCACAGGCAAATTGTTGTTCTTTTCCATAAACCAGGCATCGTCGTCCAGATCAATGAAGCCGTTGTTGTTGGAGGTGTTGGTGCAATTTTCATTGGTTGCATCCGGGTTCCACATCCAGACAACCCTTCCCGGGAAAATCCCAGTCGCAGTGCCGATCGGATCATTGGGAGGAAAGTTATCCTTCACATTGGCTCTATTGCCGGCATGGGAGATCAATGGCAGCGAGATATGTGATGTCAGATAAAGCAACCATGCAACGAACAGGACCAGGAAGGCAAGGGAATATCTCGATCTGGAAAATAGGTGCCGGAACCGTGTGAAGGCTGTTGCCGCCCCACCAAGGCTGACCAGGTAAAGGACAAAGCCCGACATGAACGGGGCAGTGGCCTGCATGCACGGATAGGCGGCACGGCTGGGTTTGGGAATCACCCTGATCAGATACCATAGCGTTGCCATCAATCCAAGGATTAAGAATATCAGTTTTGGCGGTATTTTCCTTGCTTTCAGCCACAGGATGAAGGACTGAAATTTTTTTGGTAAATAGGGTAACGGATTATACATGAGGCATGATTTTATCCAAAGAATGAGATCATCTATAAGGGGACCATCATCGGGAAGGTGACTTTCGTGATCAGCATGAAAATTGCATGCAGGACTAATCCTCCCAAGTCCAAAGTTACATTAATTACCTGGGATTGCAATTTCATCTATCCTTGTGTATTACAATTTATTTTTCTACTTTTGCACTCCATTTTCCAGGGGTGGAAATCGAAAGCGTTCCTTATGTAATTCCCCGCCAGTTAACTGTATTGTTAAACCCGGCTGGTGCCTTCGCACCGCCACAAAGCAAGAATTGAATGAATATTGATGAAAAGAATGACAACCTTGATCAGCCTGTTGAACCCATCGCTGAAGAGATTGCAGATGCAGGAACCGAAGCCACTGTTGTGGAAGAGGTAGTAGAAACTGTTGCCGAGCCTGTTGCCGTGGTAGTTGACGAACCTGTTGCAGAGATTGTTCCTGAACCCGTTGCTGAGGTTATCGACGAACCTGTTGTTGAACCTGTTGCAGAGGTGGTTTCAGAACCTGTTGCAGAACTTATTGCCGAAGTTATTGCAGAACCGGTTGCTATAGCCGTTGCAGAACCTGTTGCTGCAGAGCCTGAAAAAAAGAGCAGAAGAACGCATGTAGCTCCTGTTTCATTGGCCGACTTTGACTGGGACGCTATCGGAAAAAAGCATGAAATTTATTCCAATGATGAACGCAGGAAACTGGAAGAAACTTACGACCAGACCCTCCGCGCCATCCAGGACCATGAAGTGATTGAAGGTACCGTTGTTGCCATGACGAACCGTGAGGTTATAGTAAACATCGGCTTTAAAAGCGATGGTGTGATCCAGATGAACGAATTTCGTTACAATCCCGAACTGAAAATCGGAGATAAGGTGGAAGTGTACATCGAAAATCAGGAAGATACTACCGGACAGCTGCTACTTTCTCACAAAAAGGCCCGCATCCTGAAATCGTGGGAACGCATCAACGATGCCTACGAAAAACAGGAAATTATCAAAGGCTATGTGAAATCGCGCACCAAAGGCGGTTTGATTGTTGACATTTTCGGCATCGAAGCGTTCCTCCCGGGATCACAAATCGATGTGAAACCCATCCGCGATTATGATATTTATGTTGATAAAGTCATGGAATTCAAGGTAGTGAAGATCAATCACGAATACAAGAACGTGGTTGTCTCTCACAAAGCCCTGATCGAAGACGAACTCGAAGCTCAGAAAGCCGAGATCATCAAGCGTCTCGAAAAAGGACAGATCCTCGAAGGTACCGTTAAAAACATCACCAGCTATGGCGTATTTGTTGACCTGGGTGGTGTTGACGGACTTATCCACATCACCGACCTCAGCTGGGGACGTATCAACCATCCTGAAGAGATTGTAAAACTCGATCAGAAAATCAAGGTGGTTATCCTCGATTTCGATGAAAACAAGAAACGTATTGCCCTTGGTCTCAAGCAACTTACACCTCATCCATGGGATTCATTGAGCCAGGATCTGAAGATTGGCGACAAAGTGAAGGGAAAAGTTGTGGTCATCGCCGATTACGGTGCATTTGTTGAGATCACAACCGGCGTTGAAGGGTTGATCCATGTTTCAGAAATGTCATGGTCGCAACACCTGCGCACCGCTCACGATTTCCTTAAGGTAGGTCAGGAAGTGGAAGCTGTTATCCTCACACTCGACCGCGAAGAGCGCAAGATGTCGATGGGTATCAAGCAACTGATCCCCGATCCATGGGCCAATATCAAGGAAAAATATCCTCTGAAGTCGAAACACAATGCCACCGTCCGCAACTTTACCAATTTTGGTATTTTCGTTGAACTGGAAGAGGGTGTTGACGGACTTATTCACATTTCCGACCTGAGCTGGTCAAAGAAAATCAAGCATCCTGCCGAATTCACCAAGATCGGTGAAAATATTGAGGTGATGGTTCTTGATGTGGACGTTGACAACCGTCGTCTCAGCCTTGGTCACAAACAACTCGAAGAAAATCCATGGGATGTGTTCGAGAATGTATTTGCTGTGGGATCAGTTCACGTTGGAACCATTGTCAGCTTAAGCGACAAGGGCGCCATCGTTGCCCTGCCATACGGCGTTGAAGGTTTTGCACCGCTTCGTCACCTTGGTAAGGAAGATAACACTCAGGCTAAAGAAGAAGAAGCATTGGATTTCAAGGTGATCGAATTCTCGAAAGAGAATAAGAAGATCATCCTCTCACATAGCAAGATCCACCAGGATGCGCAGTATGCCGAGAAAAACAAGGAAGCCAAAGCAGGTCAGAAAAAGGAAACCGATACAAAGAAAGCTGTTAAGAAGCTCAAGGATAACCTGGAGAAGACGACACTTGGTGATATCGAATCACTGGCCAATCTGAAAGCCGACATGGTGAAGGCCGAAAATCTTGCCCGCGATGCAAAGGTACCGGTGCAGGAAGAGCTGAACCTCGAAGTTGAGCCGGAAGCCGAAGAACCGAAGGCTGAATAGTTCATCATGACCTTCTCGTTGACGGTGTTGGGCAGCAATGCCGCTATCCCGGCTAACAACAGAAACCTAAGCGCTCATTTGCTCAATGCAAATGAGCGCTTCTTTTTAATCGACTGCGGCGAAGGAACCCAGTTCCAGCTGCGGAAGTATCATATCTCCCTGAACCGGATCAGACATATTTTTATCAGCCATTTGCATGGAGATCATTTTTTCGGACTCATCGGGCTGCTTAATTCGATGCACCTGCTTGGCCGCAAGGATATACTGCACCTGCACGCACCGGCAGAACTCAGCGAGATCATCGACATGCAACTGGCTGTATCGCAGACAAGGCTCGTTTATCCGCTTGTTTTTCATCCATTGCGCATGGATCAGTACGACCTTATCATGGAGGAGGAGCGCATCTCGGTGCACAGTTTTCCGCTCCACCACAGCATTCCCACCTGTGGTTTCGTGTTCCGGGAGAAAAACCCGCCGCGAAAGGTTCCTGTTGCCCGGTCGTATGCCTACTGCAGCGATACCGGCTATTCGGAGCAGATCGTCCCTTACATCAGCGGGGTCAGCCTGCTTTACCATGAAGCAACCTTCATGCAGGATATGGCAGCCGTTGCTGCCGCTAAACTTCATGCTACTGCGATTGAAGCAGCCACGATTGCCAGCAAGGCCAAGGTTAAAAAACTGTTAATCGGGCATTTTTCTGCACGGTATGAAGATATCGGCCCATTGCTTGAGGAAGCCAGGTCGGTTTTTCCTGAGACGTTTGCGGCGGAAGAGGGGATATCCATTGCCCTTTAATCATTATGGGTATTGAGGAGCATGCGCAGAGACTGAATTGGTGGAATGGTAAGATTCATTGTTGCATCAGAAACTCCCGGATGTTCATCCAGCGGATTCCCTTCAGGGAGGTTTCAAATCCATCATCAAGCGACAATACATATTTCGGAAAATGGTTGTCGATTGCTTCAAGCGCCCGGTATTCCCTTTCAATGGTCTTTTCATCTTTCAGGGTCAGACAAACCTGGTAGTATAGTTTTTCCTCTCCTTTTTCTGCCACGAAATCAACTTCAAATCCATTCAGCTTTCCAATAAACACTTTGTACCCCCTGGATAACAATTCGAGAAGGACGATATTCTCAAGATTCGCCGTGATATTTTCGGGTGGATATCCCATCAGGGCATAACGCAGTCCTGTATCGCAGAGATAGTATTTTTCAAGGCTTTCGAGAATTCGTTTCCCTTTCAGGTCGTATCTTTTGATTTGATGCGTGAGCAGGGCATTGCAGGTGTAATTGATATAGTTCTGCACGGTATCAACCGAGATTTTCCGGTGTTGCGATTTTGCATAATTGCTTATTTTATTTGCCGAAGTGATTGAACCGCAATTCGAAATCAGGAAATCTGTCAGTTTTTCCAGCATGTAAACATCCCTCACTCCATACCTGACTACCACATCCTTTAACAAAATCGTATTGTACAATGATTCAAGGAACTGCCGAACCGGGATCTCTTCCCACCCCAGGCTGTGAATCCCGGGAAAACCACCGAATTTAATAAACAAGTCAAAAGCTTTATTAGGTGTCATAAATTGTCCGCCACTGTTAACCATTGTCGTAAATTCGCTGAACCCAAAGGTATGTATCATAATCTGTATGTACCTTCCGGTAAGCAGGGTAGCCAGATCGGATGATAATAACCGTGCATTTGAGCCCGTGATGTATATATCGGTTTTGCTCTCTGCCAGTAAAGAGGCAAGGCATCGTTCCCAGGATTCAATTTCCTGAACCTCATCGACAAAAAGATAATAACGGCCCTTTTTACCTTTGAAAAAATCAAGAACGAACCGATGAAGATCCAGGTACGACTTAATTGAATCAAATTCGATCAGCTCCTTGTTGATTAAAAGGATGTTGGATTCCTTCACTCCATTTTCCATTAGAGATGAAGCGATCTGCTGTAAAAAAGTACTTTTTCCACACCTCCTTACCCCTGTAATCGCCTTGATCAAGGGCTTATCAATAAAAGGAGTGATCATTTTCAGGTAACGATTCCGGATCACCATGATTTCGACTGTGTATGATAAACCACAAAAATATACTATATTTGTCTAATATAGTCGATAATATTTTATTTTTTCTGAGTTTTTGTAAAATTGTTATCCCTTTGGTATTCCAATTAAAATAAATAAAGACAGCTCGGGATTCTACTTTTATCGTAATCACAAGAGAGAATTATCTTGAATTTATTTCGCAGTTCTTGGATCATAACTCACATTGAGCGCCAATTACTCAAATTATCGCGAAAATTCATCCAGGTTCTGATGAGGCCAAGGCAAGACGGGAAAACGACAATTATTCGCCAGCTTTTAGAAAAACATTCCTTTCCCTGGCATTATGCCCCGGCAGATAAAGCTACTCAACCAGGTATATATTCAAAGGGATAAAGACAGCTTTGATCATGTTCCAATCCAACTCCTCCTGCTTGTTCGAATACGATATATTGACCTGATCAGACAAAAAATTAAAATCAGGTTATTGAAAATCTGAAATCGCTTCCTTTGCCCACCTCACTCTCAACCCAAATCTTTCCATTGTGCTTTTCGATAAACTCCTGGCATATAATTAATCCTAAGCCCGTTCCATGTTCATTTCTTGTACCCCTGGTCGAGAAAGTGGCACCAATATTGAACAATTTATTGATAGCCTCTTTTGGTATCCCAACTCCATTGTCCGAAATGGTTACTACACACTTTTCAGGATAAGGTTCAATCTTAATCTCAATCAGCCCACCCACATGTGAATATTTGATTGCATTGGTAACAAGGTTCCTTAAAACTGTTTCAAGCATATGTTTGTCAGCATACACGATGATGTCCTTAGGCAAATCATGCGAAATTGTAATTGATTTTTGACGGGCTGCGTCATTTGCCAGTTTTATCACTTGTTCTATTGTTTTTGTCAATTCGAAATGTTCCGGACAAAACTCGAGCTTTCCTGTTTGTGAGCGTGACCATTCCAGCAAATTGGTAAGTAATTCAAATGTATTGCGGGCCGAAGTTTTGATCGTATCGGCAATTTTTTCAAATTCCTTAATTTTACGTTCATGGACTTGTTCCACCAGATATTCACTCAATCCAAGGATGCTGTTGAACGGACTTTTCAGGTCATGGGCGATTATTGAGAAAAATTTGTCCTTGGCAGCATTTGACGCTTTCAGGCTTGCTTCACTTTTGTGCAATACTTCTTCCATCCTTTTTCTTTGTTCAATGTTGCGGCTTACACCGAGTACTTCAACTTCACCTTCTGCATTAAACTGGTACTGAGTAGCAACTTCAATCCAGATAATGTCGCCGTTCTTGCAGGGCTGCTGAATTTCATTTAATTGTCTGGTACGATTGGTGTCTTTGTACTCCAGGAACTCGGGTAAGGTTCTTTCAACACCGTTTATAACAATTTTTAATGATTCTGGCGTCAAAGCCTCAGTCAGCGTTTGCGACATCGCTTCATCCTGAGTGTACCCCCTGAGATTATACACGGAAGGACTGATATAAGTAAACTTTTGTTTAGAAAGATTAAGGATCCAGATTACATCTGCTGTGTTTTCAGTTATGAGACGGTATTTTTCTTCACTTGTCTTTAATGCTTCTTCAGCCACTTTTCGTTCGGTAATATCCACAATCGTACCAAGCATTCTTATTGGATTGCCTTCTTTGTCAAATTTGGATGAGGCTCTTGTCATGATGTGCTTGATTGCGCCACTGGAGGTTATAATTCGTGATTCAAGGTCAAAATTCGTTTTGTTTTTTAGTGAATCAAAATATTTATCTTCAAGATTTTTCTGGTCGTCAATATGTGTTGATAAGAATGCCTTGTCCATGTCGGGTACATAACTTTCCTTTGATAATTCATACATCAGATATACCTGGTCAGACCAAAAAAGTTTTTGGTTTACAAAATCGTACTCCCAGGAACCGACATTTCCAACATGTTGTGCTTCATTCAGTTTTCTTTCACTTTCAACTAATGCAACTTCAATTTGTTTCCTTTCGGTTATATCGCGTGTTATGCTGAGAATGTGGGGGATATCTTTGATCATGAATGCTTTTGCCGACATCAGTCCAGTAATTCCGCTTCCGTTTTTATGCAAAAACATTGCTTCAAAATTTTCACAAAAGCCCTGTTCCCTGATTTTATTTACAACGATCAGTCGGTCGTCCTGATTTTTCCAAAGCTTTATTTCATTGCTTGATTTCCCAAGCACCTCTTCCCGGGTGAATCCTGTTAGTTTTGTAAAACCAACATTCACATCTGTTACCATGCCATCGTCGAGGCGCGATATAATTGCTGCATCAGGAATTGTGTTAAAAATAAGTTCGAGGTTGTCGATTGTATCCCTGTAATCAGGCTGCTCATGTTTGCCTTCATAATCCGTGGGGCGATGGAGGGCAATGCTGTTTTCATAAAGCATCTGTAAGTCTCTGTATGCCTGTTGGAGTTTCTGTAACTCTTCAATAACTTCGTCTTTAGGTTTATCCTGATAGTTCATGTCGTTTAATAATTAACGTTGACGATTTTAGAATAACGAATATACAACTGATTGCACAACTTTCATCCTAAATCAAGATTTTTTGCAGCATGATTTCTGACGATTTTTCAGCTTGATCTGTCATTCGGTCTGTATCAGACAATGACTTGTAAGCGAAGATTTTCTAACTTTACCGCTTTAAAATCAAAATCAAAATGAAAAAACTTTTGCTTATCATGATCACAGTAATGATTTCGTGCGCAGGCGCTGCCCAAAGTGATAATCCTTTTTTCCAGGACTGGAAAACCCCTTTCCAGGTTCCGCCTTTTGAACAAATTAAAAATGAACATTACATGCCGGCGTTCGTGGAGGGGATGAAGCGGCAACAGCACGAAATTGACGCTATTGTTAGAAATTCTGAAGCGCCTGATTTTAAAAATACCTTGCTTGCCTACGATCAGAGTGGTGAATTGCTCAGGAAGGTGAGCGCAGTTTTCTATGGATTAAATGGCGCCAATACAAATAAGGAGATGCAGGAGATTGCCCGTCAGTTATCGCCTCTGACGACCAAACATTCCGACGACATCAACCTGAATCCCGGGTTATTTAAAAAGATCAGGATACTTTATGAACAGAAGGACAAGCTGAAGCTGGATGCCGATCAGATGAGGCTCCTGGAAGAGACCTATAAGGGATTTGTTCGTGGAGGCGCCAACCTGGAACCGGTACAGCAGGAAAAACTGCGTGATCTGAACAAGCAGATCAGCCTTTTGCAACTTACCTTTGGTCAGAACCTTTTATCTGAGACCAATACATTCAAGCTGGTTATCGACCAGCCGAAGGAGTTGGCCGGATTGCCACAGGGCGCGATTGCTGCAGCAGCGGAAGCCGGGAATGCCGATCCTGCGACCAAAGGTAAATGGGTCTTCACCCTGCAGAATCCGAGTGTAATGCCATTTCTGCAATTCTCCGACAGTCGTATGATGCGGGAAAAGATCTTCAGTGCATACATCAGCCGGGGCAACAATAATAATGACAAGGACAACAAGGCCATCATTGAAAAACTGATTCCTTTGCGCCTGGAAAAAGCAAATCTGATGGGGTTTGAAACCTGGGCCGATTTTGCCCTTGATGACCGGATGGCTAAAAAACCTGCAAACGTTTACAAGCTGCTTGAACAGGTAAGGACGCCGGCGCTTGCAAAGGCCAGGGAGGAGGGCACCGATATGCAGAAATATATCGATAACGAAGGAGCCCCGTTACAGCTTGAAGCGTGGGATTGGCGTTACTACAATGAAAAGGTGATGAAGCAGCGTTTCGATCTGGATGAAGAAACCCTGAAACCCTATTTCAAGCTTGAGAATGTGCGTGACGGGATTTTTTATGTTGCCAATAAACTTTATGGCATCACTTTCACAGAGGTGAAGGATGCTCCCAAATATTTTCCGGATGTAAAACTCTATGAATGTAAGGATACGGATGGCAGTCATCTCGGTGTGCTTTATCTCGATTTCCATCCGCGTGCCAGTAAACGCGGCGGAGCATGGTGCGGCAGCTACCGTCAGCAAACTTACCGGGATGGTAAACGGGTTGCACCGATATCGACCATCGTATGCAATTTTTCGGGCCCGACCAGCGACAAGCCGGCCTTACTCACACCGGATGAAGCAGAGACCTTCTTTCACGAGTTTGGCCATGCATTGCACGGTTTGCTGAAGAATGTTAAGTATGATGGTATTTCAGGAGTTCCGCGCGATTTTGTTGAACTGCCTTCGCAGATCATGGAACATTGGGCTTTTGAGCCTGAAGTACTGAAGGTTTATGCAAAACACTATATCACCGGGAAAGTCATTCCACAGGATCTCGTAGATAAAATCGTTAAGAGCGGCAAATACGGCCAGGGGTTTAAAACCACGGAATATGTCGCTGCCTGTATCCTCGACATGGATTATCATACAACGAAGGATTTGAAAGGTCTTGAAGTGCTGAAATTTGAATCGGCTTCAATGAACCGTATCGGGCTGATCCCCCAGATCCCACCGCGATATCGTTCCACCTATTTTCAGCATACCATGACGGGCGGTTACACAGCCGGATATTATAGCTACCTGTGGGCTGAAGTGCTTGATGCAGATGCATTCCAGGCCTTTAAGGAAACCGGGAACATTTTCGACAAAACCACCGCGACAAAATTCAGGAAAGACATTCTCGAAAAGGGTGGCTCAAAGGATGCCATGGAAATGTACATTGATTTCCGCGGACATGAACCGGCAATTGATGCATTGCTGGAAAACCGGGGATTGAAATGACAAGTGACGAGTGACAAGGGACGAGTGACGAATGACAAGTGACAAGTGACGAATGACAAGTGACAAGTGACAAGTGACGAGTGACAAGTGACGAGTGACAAGTGACGAGTGACGAATGACAAGTGACGAATGACGAATGACAAGTGACGAATGCAGATGAGTGCTACATACAAAGGTAAATGAAAATTATCACTGCGTATTTATAAAGGAATGGCGAATGACATACTAATCGTGGTGCGGGATAGGGGCATACTAATCGTGGTGCGGGACACGGGACAAAGAATGATCCCCATAATTTCTAACTTTTAATTTTAAGTCCAATCCGAAAAGTCCGATCAATTGGATCCTGAGCGGAGTCGAAGGATGCAAACACCTGACAATAAGTACACTTCGACTTCTCTCAGTGTCCTTAATTCGTTGAAATGACTTTTCGGAGCGGTCACAATTTTTAATTGTGCAAGTCAATCAGCCTCCCTGCTTACCAACTTACCAGCTTACCAGCTTACCAACTTACCAGCTTACCAGCTTACCAGCTTACCAACTTACCAGCTTACCAGCTTACCAGCTTACCAGCTTACCAACTTGCCAACTTACCAACTTGCCAACTTGCCAACTTACCAACTTGCCAACTTACCAGCTTACCAGCTTACCACCTTGCCACCTTCCAACTTACCCAATCCGGCTGATCTTATTCAGTTTTTCGGGGTCAAGCAGCTCCATCTCCTGTTCATTCAGGTTGATAACCCCTTCGATCTGAAATTCACGGAGTACCTTGGAGGCGCTGTCTTTTGACATGCCCGACAGATCTGCAATGTCTTGCCGCGACAGGTATGCCGGGAATTTTTGTGCCTGGAAAATATCCTCGAACAAATAGATCAGTGAATCTGCCATCCGGCCCCGCATCTGCTTTTGGGTGAGGTACAGTAACCTGTTATAGACCGACAAAATGTTCCTGCTGAAATCCTTCATGAATTCATGTGCGAAAATTTTGTTGTTGTCAATGATCTCCTTGAAAATGACAACGTCGATGAAACAAACAGTCGTATCAATCAGCGCAGTGACAGTATAATGGTGGCGCTGGTCGAGATAAATTCCGGGGCCGCCAATGAAATTTGTCGGTTTAACAATCCTGATGATGGCATTCCGTTGTTCAATTCCTTCCAGATAAAGTTTGGCAAGTCCTGAATTCACAGAGATCACATGCGACATGAAGGTGCCCTGCTTGCGGATGGTTTCACCTTTTTGAAACTTGACGGTAATCTTATTTTTATGGATGAATGCGAGTTCTTCATCATTCAGGTAACAAAACAAAGGAGATTTTACATCACATCCCAAGCAACTGCTTTCAGGGTTTATGCAATTGTTTGTCATTTGGAAATGATTTGTTTACACTGTTAATTAAAATACGATCGTGATAAAAAGGATTTGGGACAACACCCTTTTTAATGCCTGGCCTTATTGAGAACCCGGATGAAAACATTTAATGTTCCTCTTCCCGGTCAAAGGTAGTGATTAATCTAACGACATATTTCTTTATAAACACGTTATATTTCTTTATTGGTAAGGAATTATTCCATCTGGAAGTCGTTTTTAAATTCGGGAACACGTGTCTTATTAAGACTAATTATAAATAAATTTGGCGGTCAGGAAAAATATTTATTTGCCGGTAGAACGGTGTAAAACCAAAAGGAGGAAACAATATGATATTTGATACCACATTTTCCGGGAAACAAAAATATGACGAAAAGTACATAAAAAGTTCAGCTTACAGGCAACTTTCCTGGATCGCCATACCACTCCTGGTTTTCCTTTTCAACTACAATTCGGCGGCACAAATATGTTGTCCCGATTTTAAGCTGAAGGATGCAAAAGAAATTTGTCCCCCCGAAGGTGCATGCCAGGGAAATTCAACACCCATTGGGGGCCATGGGAGCGGGATGGTCGCTTGCAAATTGACACCT
>Ga0247841_10003296_pt1 | contig 30323 bp, 23 predicted proteins | sample LaCruzMarch2015__2_FD_192410 | JGI IMG/M metagenome (GOLD analysis project Ga0247841, IMG submission 192410) | Freshwater microbial communities from meromictic Lake La Cruz, Castile-La Mancha, Spain - LaCruzMarch2015_18m | ecosystem: Environmental > Aquatic > Freshwater > Lake | place: Spain... | reverse complement strand
CACCCCCCCCTCCCCACTCACTACTCACCACTCACCACTCCCCACTCACCACCCCCCACTCACCACTCCCCACTCACCACCCCCCACTCCCTTCCTCCTCTACGCCGGCCGCATCAGTCCTGAGAAGGATGTTCCTACACTTCTGGAGGCTGCTCGTCTCCTGCCGGAACTAGCATTCCGGATCGCCGGATCTTACTGGCGAATGCCCGACCTTCCTAAGCAGGCCCCGTCAAATGTGACGTTTCTCGGGGAACTGCCTTCGTCTGCCCTGTCTGATTTGTACGAACAAGCGACAATTGTTGTTTTTGCCACCCGCTGGTTTGAGGGATTCCCGATGGTCTTGCCGGAGGCGATGTCCCATTCAAAGCCGGTGATCTGCACCGATATTGGCGGTCTTGGAGAGATAGTGGAAGACGGTGTCACGGGACGACTCTGCCGAACCGGAGATGCACGACATCTAGCCGACACGATCACTGAACTCTGGCAGGATCCTGAACTTTGTACGGCTCTCGGTACGGCCGGCCGTAGGAAAGTGGAAATGCAGTACGGTTCCGATAGCGCATATACCCGGCTAATGGCCGCGTATGAGATGGCGGGATCTGAAAGAACACATGGTTCTTCGAGGTTGTCATTGGGAATAGATCGGATGAGATATTTGACATAATGAATAGAATGTACAGAATAGGAAACCAGGAGGCGGCTAGGTTTTCTTCAGTCAGAACATACAAATCCGACGCTTCTATTCCATTCTGACCATTCTGTTCATTCTGTCAAATACTTCGTAGGTTCGCCTCTTGCGGCGACCTTTCAATTGCTGGCCAATACGACCTAACTCTTGACTTATATCTCGATCTATAAGATAATCCAAGCATGAGTGTGAACAAAGCAAATATCTATGAGTTCAGAACGCACTTTGCCAGATATGCGAAGTGCGTACGTGAAGGCGCGACTATCACGCTGTGTGATCACAATAAGCCTTTTGCCGAAGTTAGACCACTGGGAACGACGGCATGTGCGTCGGCAAAACGCCCCATTGGTCTCTACCGTGGCAAGATCGTGATGGCTCCTGATTTCGACTCTGCTGCGGTCAATAAACAAATTGCGGAAACATTCCTGGCCGGACCAGTGCAATGAGATATCTCCTCGACACTTGCACAGCACTATGGCTTTGGGGCGATCCGACTCATCTATCGGCACCGGTCCGCCGTATTATCGAGGACACTGAAAACGAAATTGTCTTTCATCAGATATCCTCGCTTGAGATTCAGATCAAACACTCTATCGGAAAGCTGAAACTGCCCCATCCTCCAGAAGCCTTCATTCCCGAGGCGCTCCGCGCTCACTACCTGACATATCAGCATCTCCTCGATGACGACATATTCATGTGGCAAAAACTGCCGCCGGTTCACGCGGACCCTTTTGACCGGATTCTCGTGGCGCATTCTCTGGTGTCCGGCGCTACGATGCTTACCCCGGACAAACACATCACTCAGTATCCAGTCAGAACCATTTGGTAAAACACCACAAAATGACATCTCCCAAGGTCCATGTTTGCGGCTTGAACATCGACCGGCTCACCATGCGCGAGGCGCTCGACAGGCTCGACACGTTCGTGGCCGGCGGGCAGTCACACTACGTCTGCTTCTGTGAAGGGAACCTGCTTTCAAGTGTAGATCGGGACCCTTCTCTCATTGCAGTCCTGAATGGTGCCGGCATGTTGCTCCCGGATGGAATTGCGGTATCGATGCTGTCGAGGATTGCACGTCAACCGGTGCCTGAGCGTATTGCCGGCCCCTGGTTCCTGCCGGCTGCCTGCGAACACGGTCTGGCCAGGGGCTACCGCCACTTCTTTTACGGTGGTGAGCCTGGAGTCGCCGAGCGCCTTGCCGCCAATCTCAAAACGCGATTCCCCGGCCTTCAGGTTGCCGGAACACGGTCCCCTCCCTTTCGTGATCTCACGCCCGAAGATATGAAAGAGGAACGTCAAATCATAGAGGCGGCAAAACCTCATCTCTTGTGGGTTGCTCTCGGCTCGCCGCGCCAGGAAAGATGGGTTGCGGAACAATGCAACGCCCTGCACGTGCCCGTGCTTTTAGCAGTCGGAGCTGCCTTCGACTTCCATTCTGGCAACCGGCCATGGGCACCGGCCTGGATACGCGCCATCGGCATGGAGTGGCTGTTCAGGATGATCTGTGGCGGTAGGCGGACGATGAAGAGAAACCTGCGCGCAGTGCCTGTGGCGGCGAAGATGGTGTTTAGGGCGGTGGGGAGGGGGAGTGGTGAGTGGTGAGGTTAGTCGGAACGTTGGGAATTATTCAAATACCGGATGTATGCGCTGAGAAGCTTGACGGCTGTTTCGACTAGAAGGCGGCCTTGCAGAAGAATCTCCCCTGAGATTAATCCTTCATCCATAGCGGAGATGAGATGATCAAGGATTTCCTTGCATGAGCCTCGGGAGATGCGACAAAACTTGTCATTGTCGAGGTAGTGAAACCGCCCATCACCTTCCGCAACATTCGCAGTCGATGACCGTGCAGCGCGAATGAGCTGATCAGTTAGTCGATACCGCTCCTCCGCGGGAAGCAAGGGCACTACCTTCTTAACGACAAACAACTTCAATTCGCGGCAGGCCTTCCAGCACTCAAGTTGCTCGAAGTTCTGCTGATGTGTCTCGCCGTTCCCCGCCATAAAGGAATCACTCCCTCCCCACTCACCACTCACCACTCACCATCTTTTCCCCAATCCCGTATTCCCAGAGAAGCGGCGCAACATTCCTCGCGAAATCCAAGACCGCTTGGCGTGCCTCCTCAATATCTCTTCCTTCAACCTCAGACTCAAACTTGACGCTGTATTGACTTCTCAGGTGCGTGCTCGGTGGCGTATTCCAGGACGTGAACATCGTCTTCAACCTCGGAATGATTCCTGGGATGGCAACGCCGTGAGTTTCGCTATGCCAGTACACAACCACACGCTCTCTATCTCCTTTTACAAACAAGCGACTGGAGAGAACGGCATTCGGCAACCAGGGTTCGCTCATATTCTGATCGTGTTTCGCGACTCTGTGCCAACCTGCCCCTGGAAAACAGGCATCCGCTATGTGCGGAAAAACCACCGGCCATCGCGGCGCGTTCACCTGTCGCGGATTCCAGAACATCAGCGTCAGACCAATCTCACACTCCCCCGCTTTGGCGTATGTCCTCTTTGAATATTCTGACATTCCCAGCGCTTTGATTTCCTGAGCGGATAAATCGCGCGCGGCGAACTGCTCAAAGCCGCCGATTGCGTCGGGAAATTCCGACAGTTGCTTCCGCTGCGCCAGATTCGTCGACTCCTGCCTCACCATTGTCCTGTACAGCGTCAGGTAGTGCTGTCTCACAACGCCTGAAACGCCTGCACCCAGGACCAGTACACATCCGGCTAGAACAGCCGCGACCATCCTTCTCTTCTTGCTCTCCCACGCTCCACCACGCTCCTGTACAGGCGGCAATCCAGCCTGTTCCTTGCTCCACTTTTCCGGAGGCGCTTCGCCGCCGGCCACGCCGAAGTCTACGGGAGGCGGGCGCCTTCCCGCCAAAAGCTCACCCAGCCCAAAGATGGCGGCGCCAGGCAAGAGAATTGTCAGCAGGCCCAATGCCTCGTGATATTGGCCGGTGGCAAGATCCTGATGGCCGTGTGCTGTGAGTAGACCGGTAATGACCAGCCGTATGAGATTACCTGCCACACCAAGAATCGGCACCACAGCGACCAGGATAACCGCTTTCAATGGCCGAAGTCTCTTGATCTCTCCCAAGGCAACGGCGAGCGCCAGCAGGCACCAGAGCGAGCGGATACCGCTGCAAGCCGCAGCAACACCAAGCGTACCCTCCGGCAACTGGAGGATGTTTCCTTCCCGCACAACCAGTGTTCCCAAAAGCTGGAGCGAACCAGCCGCGAGGTACGAAGATAGATTCTGGAGCGACAGCGTGAGCCGAGACATCAGCGGCTCGGGCAGTGGCAGCGCAAACACGAGGTAGGCAATGGGAAACAGCATGAGCCTGCTGTTTGCGCGCCCCACACTGTTCGTACAACACCCAGCAGGCAGATGATCAGTCCCAAACCGCTGATTGAGAGGAAGAGCGCCGTCATTGGCAGGAACACCGCGTCGTACCATTGACCGAATGTGATGATGACCGTTCCTAAAGCGGTGAGCATGAGACCGGCGGTGCAATCAGATCCCGCGTCTGAATCAAACCGTTGCCTGCGCAGATAGATCAGGTAGAGAGCGGCCGGAACGATCAGAAAGCCGTGCGAATAGTCAGAGTCGGCGAGATATAGCTCGGCCAAATCGTGAATCGTGGTCCACCCGAGCAGGATGAACAACGCAAGCAGGACAATGAACCCGATCCAGGTACGCAGCCGCACACCTGCCGATTTCACTGTAGGAGACGTAGAGACGAGTTCTGACATAATGAGGCGAACATAGCAGACAGGTTCAGGAGAAACAAGAACTTACTATACCAAGGCAGATAGGCGTTGACCGCAAAGGGAACATTCGGGTGGGGCGAGGCGTCCCTGCCGAGCCGTTGCGAAGAATGCTCATGAATGCGCATGAAGAGATAAAGTTCTCTCTTGGCTCTGCAAATGGACGCTCACTTATTCCGGCTCGGCAGGGACGCCTCGCCCCACCCGACCGCAGGCTCTAGATGCTACAAAAAAGAAAGCCCCTGTCGAAGCTCTCGCTTCATACAGGGGCTATTCAAAATCTCACCTACCTCATGCCATTACAGACTGCTTCACGCCCATCAGACGCTTGCGGAGACGGCTGAAGCCACCTAATCCGAACAGAGCGCCCATCAATGCCATCGTGCCGGGTTCGGGGACTTCCCTTGGATCACCTTGTCCGAACCACTCAAAACTCGCATCGGACGCCACAGGAGCCGTTCCCTGCTGCCACACAAGTTGAACCGCTCCAATGGAGTCGCCGACCTGGAGCCCGCCGTTGTTCGCGGCATTGTAGTTAAAAATAAGATCTTGTGTCCCCGCAACGGAGGTCTTTGTCCAATTGTGCATCGCTCCTGATGTCTCAAACATGTTGACCGTGAGCTGCTGACCGGCATACTCACTCCAGACCCTCATCGTCAGATACGAGCCGCTAAGTTTGGCAAGCTCTTGTTCGTAGGACAGGTTTCCGCTTGTATTGTCGCCATCCCACTGGATCACCATCTCACCCTTTGCGCCAGCACCCTGACTGTAATACAAAACGTCCTGGTTGGGAAGAATCTTAGCTTCAACGTAGCTAGAACCAACATCCATATCAACAGCAATGTCTCGATATGTTCCAAGAACACTTGGACCTGTAGAAACGTGTGAAACCGGAGATCCAACAGAAGTCACAGTTTCAGCTACCAACACATTGAATGAATCAATAATAAACGCCGACGCCGACTGAGCGACCAGTAACGACGCGCAAACAACCGCAATCGACCTTGCAAAAACCTTCGTAGTCTTCTTCGTTGTCTCCTCCCGAGTTACTCTTATCATCCCTTTAACACTCCGAAAAACAGCACCACTTGGACACACCTTCCTAAACCGAACAAGGGGAATCTAGCCTTCTCTGTAAGTTGATGCAACAGAAAAATGAAAGAAAATGATTGGCCTTGTTTCTACATGAAAATGCCATCCTGAACATCAACAACTGCCTTTCTCGCGTGACACCTTCGATCTCAGCGACTCTTGATTTCTTCCAGCATCGCACGGGCCGCATCGGAGCCGGCGAAGTTGGAAGAAATACCCAGCGCAGCCTCAAGCTGCGATCTTGCCTCCGCAAATTGCCCGATCCCTCGCAGCGCATACGCAAGATGATAACGAACCTCTGGACTTGATGGAGCGCGTTTCTGCGCAAAGGAAAGCAACGGCATGGCTTCATTGAAGCTCCCTTTGCGACAGCGTGCCCATCCGAGCGTGTCCGCCATTGCGGCATTCTCAGGTTCCAGCTCCCATGCACGAGTCGCAAGCCGAAGCGCTTCGTCAACAGCGCCCTTCTCATCCTTCCTGTAGTCAAGAAGGAGAGAGGAGAGGTCGTTCATGACGGCTGCGTTTTCCGGCTTCCTGACTACAGCCTGACGGTAGCTGGCGATGGCTTTGTCGAACTGCTTGCTTCGATTGTAAAACTGGCCTAGATGAAGATACGGCAACGGAGAGTCCGGGTAGCGGACCACCAATTCCCTTAGTGTCTGCTCCGCTTTCTCCCCGTCCTTTTTTACTTCCAGACAAAAAGCCAGTCTCAACTGGATATCAATATCATCCAGCAGTACCTTGGCGATGCGTTTCAGGTAGGCCAGGGCCCTGTCGGTGTCTCCTCTTTTCATATATATCCGGGCCAGAAGTTTGTGGCCTGCGATAATGTTCGGGTTTCCTCTCAGTGCTTTGCGCGCATAGTCTTCGGCGAGAGTGAAGAAGCCCTGGTTAAGAAACATGTCGGATAAAAGCAGTGCCGACGACACGTTCCCGGGATCATCCTCGTTCAATTTGATTGCGACATCATAGCCCTCGTTGGCTTTCCCGATGCGTATCAGAAGATCCGCAAGTTCCGCTCGTACCAAGAAAAGCTGCGGGGCGCCGGTCACCTTCTTCCGGTACAGGGCCACTGCTTCCTCGGGGACGCCGCGCGCACAATGGAGCCTGCCCAAAGAAAGAATCGCGTCGGTGTTATCAGGCTGAGTTTCAAGCGCCGAATTCAGGGACTTAAGAGCTTCGTCCATCTTCCCGGTGGCAAGATAGATTCCGGCAAGCCCGATCCGCGCGGCGATATTTGTCGGGGACATCTGAAGCGCGGTGCTGTAGTGTTTCGCGGCGATATCCGGATGATTCTGCCCCACCTCGATGTATGCTGCCGCCAGATAAGGATCGGCTGCATTCGGCGCCAGCGTCATCGCCATTGACACTTCACGCAAGGCATTGGTTGGATCGCCTGTGGCTTTGTAGCAGTTGCTGAGCAATAAATGGGCATCTTTGTCTTTGGGCTGCAACTCGCACAGTTTCCGGGCATGAACGAAGGCTTGCTTGAAATCCCGCTGCCTGAAGGCCAGTTCAGTCGATTGCCGATAAGCCGTCGGCGAGGAAGGATCCAGCGCAATAACCCTGCTCAGAGCCTCTTTGGCCTCTCCGAAAAAGCCAAGTCGCAGACAGCATTCAGTCAAACCAGCGTATGCCTCAATCAGCCTTGGATCGCTCTTGATGGCATTCCGAAACTCAATCCTTGCCGCACTGTAACGGCCCGCATCGCGATATTTTCTTGCGCCTCGCATGAGGTCCGCGGCTTTCTTGCTTGCCAAGTCAGAGACATTCGCGGTCTTCCGGCTGTCGAACACTGGTAGTTTCTGCTCCTGCACGCGGGACACCAACCCCAGCCGGGCCCTTTCGTGCCATACACCCCAAGCCCCACCGGCTATTACAACCGCCCAGACAGAGATGAAGAAACATCCTCCAACAGCCCACCGCAGCAAAGCGGGCTCAAAGTTGTCCCTGGCGCAGATGCACGCCCTTCCGCCATCCAGTTCAGAAACAACCCGGGCATTGACACACAGGATTTTTATCAGGAAGACACTCCGGCATTTCAGGGCAAATGGACAGAATGGGAAACTCTTGCCTTCAACGTTCAGGTGCAAGACGGCCGAATCATAGCACGGCCCGAGTCGTGTGCGCTCCTGGCGAAACAGTCTCTTCTGAACGAACCTTGAAACATGCCACACAATGACCCGCAAGGCACTGGCCGTCAGAAATAGAGGAACCCAGATGAAATGCAGACAAGTCGCCAGAAACTCGCGAACACCTTCCCACATATTCACAACCACCCTCTGAACCCGCATGCGCAATGACAACTTCGTCTCTTTAGATTTAGCCATAAACCTGTATCCTGTTTGCCAGAGTGTTTGGGTACCTTTTCACAGCGATAATTCACCGAAACCCACCGCCGCGATGCCCGCAAATATGTCTGAGGCAAATGGAGAAGTCAAGCTGTCTTCCATGCCGACCGCGCAATGTGCTTGAATGATACGTTGTTTTCGTGTTTGACTACGCGGGTTTGCAAGGAGCGGTCTATGGTCTACGTCTATTGAACACCTATGATTTCTGAGCAATATACCAAGTATGCTGTTGTTTTCTTCACTGGGTTTCTGGTGACGTACCTCCTGACGCCCGTGGTAAAACGGATTGCGACAGCTCTGGGGATGATTGACATGCCCATGGCGCGGCGTATTCATTCCGTTCCCACCCCAAGGGGTGGAGGAATAGCTGTCTTCCTCGGGTTTCACGCAGCCTGTTGTGCCTGCTTTCTGATCCCGTGGATCTCATTCGAGAGAAGCATCATGCTTTCATGGTGGTTGAAGAGTTTTCTGCCCGCATCGCTATTTGTGCTCACCTTCGGGCTGGTTGACGACTTCAAGAGCCTTGCTCCACGGGCCAAGCTTCTGTGCCAGATCGCGGCGGCAGCCATTGCCTGGGCCTCCGGAATAGGGGTTTCCGTCCTGCTCGATGTTGCCCTGCCTGTCTATCTCGATTTCCCCCTGACAATTCTCTGGTTTCTTGTCTTCATGAACGCTTTTAATCTCATCGACGGACTAGACGGGCTGGCAACCGGACTGGCAACAATTGCATCACTTGGCGTCGCCGGTTCGCTTCTTCTGCGGCATATGCCCGGTGATGTGCTCATGCTTCTCGGCCTGATCGGAGCATGTATCGCGTTCCTGCGATACAATTTTCATCCCGCGAGCATCTTCCTCGGCGACAGTGGAAGCCTTTTTCTCGGCTTTGCACTGGCGGCCCTCTCCCTTGTCATGGGATCAAAAGGGCCGGTGCTGATTTCCATAGCGGTTCCCATACTGGCCGTCGGAATCCCAATGTTTGACATGCTCCTTGCGCTCTGGCGCCGTTCCGTACGTGCCATGGTCAGCCGCGGCAGTTCAACGGGCACATCCGATGCCACCGGCATTTTCGCGGCGGACAAACACCATCTGCACCACCGCCTGGTGGAAACCGGCCTTTCACACCGAAACGCCGCTCTCTATCTCTATGTTCTCAGCGCCCTGCTCATAGCAGTCGCACTCGCGGGGATGGCTTTGAGGTCATACGCCATGGCAATCTACACGGCGGCTTTCGTTGCCGCCATATATGTCGCCGTCAAGCACCTGGCCCGCCTGGAACTGTGGGAAACCGCCGTTGCGATAGCCGACGGCATCAAAAAACCGCCTCGAAAAAGTATCGGAGTATTCTTCTACCTGCTGGCGGATCTCTGCCTGCTCCTTCTGGCTTCACTGGCTGCGAACTACCTTGGCTATCCCGGAAGCCAGGGCGGCAACCTGCACAACTGGTTTGAAAGAGCCTCGCTGCTTATCGGCATCCCGTTCCTCTTTCTGGTATTTGCAAGGACCTACCGGCGCGTATGGTCACAGGCGCGAATCTGGGAATTCGCCCTTTTGCTGCTGGCTCTGATAACAGGTATTGTCGTGTCTGAGGCATTGTCATCCGCGATCAGCAGGCGAGGTCTCCTGTTTCTTGTTGTTCATTCTTCGCTCTATTGCGGATTTGCTTCCGTTGCCCTTGTGCTGATCCGAGTCCTGCCGAGATTGGCACAGGATCTGATGCCAAAACTGCGCGAGTATTACCCGGAAGGAGCATCGACACTGGCCAGAGCCATGATTTTTCCGGCCGGGCCAGCAGCCATTGTTCTCATCCAGACCCATCTCCTCAACTCTACCAGGCATGGCACAAATCACAGGGTCGTCGGTTTGTTGAGCGAGGATTCAAACCTTCATGGCCGCCTTCTCGCTGGCTATGAGGTTCTTTCCGGAATAGACGCTCTCGACAACACCATTGCCGCTCACCGTATCGATGAAATTTTTGTGACATCAGAAGCAACGGAAGACGAAAGCCGCCGAATTGTGGAGTTTGGCCGGCGCTGCGGAATCGCAGTATCGAAATGGGAAACCAGTCTCATTCCGCTGGCTAGCGCTCGCCCCAGTCAGGACTAGTCCCCGAGTCTGAATTCGTCACTTTTGATAGCCTAAAACCACCACTTATGGTCTTCTTCAGGATCATAGCAAGCATCGGTGGGGCGAACCGTCTCGGTGAGCCGTCTGTCCATGCTCTATCGCCAGCTCGGCGAGACGCCTCGCCCCACCTGCCCCTTTTTGAGCAGGCTCTGAATACCCGTCCGATTCGAGAACATCGCCCCGGGGTGCGGTGCTTCAGTTGAGACGCATCGGCATAAGTACATACAGGAACGGCATGTCGCACTTGACAACGCCAGGGCTCAACTCATCCGTCAGCTCAAGATAGATCTCGTCGTTTACAAGATGACGCAGGGGATCCATGAGGTACTCAGGATTGAATGCCACAGCAAGTTCTTTCCCGGCATACTTCACCGCCATTGTCTCGTGCGCTTCGCCAATTTCCGGGGTTGTAACGCTGACTTTCAACTTGTTCTTCGTGAAGGTCAATCTGACAGAATTCGATTTTTCGCTTGTCAACAGGGCGACACGTCTCACCGCCGTCAACAGAGCTTCCCTCTCTATCGGAACACGTTCTGCCGACTGTGCCGGAATAACCTGCCTGAAGTTAGGATAGTTGCCATCTATGAGTTTCGAAATTACAAGAATGTCTTCAAATTCAAATTGTACCTGATTACCGGAACAACATATCTTCAATGGTCCCTGATCCTTCAGGGAGTGAAGAAGTTCATTAACCGCCTTGCTCGGAATTATCATTTCCGCTTCCGCCTCTTTTGGAAACTCAACATCCAGTTCCGCGAGCGCAAGACGTCTTCCATCAGTTGCTACAACCGTCAGTTTATCTCCCGAAAACCCGAGGTGCACTCCGTTCAATACATATCTGGTTTCATCGTTAGATGCGCTGTATGACACATTCCTCAACATCGCTTTAAATGCGCCCTGATCAATAACATAGCTGAATTTTCCCTTGAAATCCGGCAACGGCGGAAATTCATCGTCCGCTTGTCCCATTATTCTGAAGAATGACGCTCCTGCCTTGATACTTGCGGCATGTTTATCATCAACTTCTATCTCTACATCCTCGCTTGTGAGTTCCTTGATGATACTTACAATTCTCCTGGCTGGAAGAGTACTGGCTCCTATCTTTGTCACTTCAGCTTCCACACCGCATTTCACACTAACTTCAAGATCCGTCGTTGTAAGCCACAGCTTGGTCTTGTCTGCCTTAAGAAGAACATTGGATAAAATTGGAATGGTACTTCTTGGACTAATGATTCCATATCCCATTTGGAGACCATCGAGAAGGGCATTTCTTTTGATCTTAAGTTTCATCTTAACTCCACTGCTTGTTCTTCCCTCTTTCAGAAGAGGAAGGTGTTTTCATTGTTCGCGGTATACTGTTACTAATATATATCTTAATCAATATCCGTAGTATTATGCATGTTCATAACATCAATAACCCATGAACGCCAACACTACTGGAGCAAAAAACAAGTATCAAGCTGTAAGCAACTCAATGTCCTGACCGGCAGTAACTTCAATTACTTCATCCATCAGGATAAAGACACTGTTAAAACTGTTAACTACAGTGTGACACCGAGATTCTTTGCGATGATATGAACATTCCGCCGCAACGATTCATCATCCTGCATCCTTGAATTGACCTGTCTACAGGCATGAAGAACGGTGGCATGAGTCTTCTCGAAGACCGATGCGATTTCAGGAAGAGATGAATCCGTGAGTTGCCGGCAGAGATACATGGCGACCTGCCGCGGAACGGCAATAGCCGCCGGCCGGCGTTTGCTCGTTATATCTGCCACGCGAACATCATAATGTTCCGCGACCGCCCTCTTGATGGCGCTCATCGTCAGGCATTCTTCCTTCTCCTCGGCGACGATATCCTTGAGAAGGTGCTCTATTGCCGCCGGAGCCAGCTTATTTCCGGTAAGCGAGGCATAGGACACCACGCGGATCAACGCGCCTTCAAGCCGTCTGATATTAGAGCGGATTTTTTCGGCTATGAAATTAAGGACATCGTCCGGAATAGTGGCGTTTGTCTGGCGGAGCTTGTGACGGAGAATTGCGATGCGGGTCTCGAGATCCGGGGATTCGAGTTCAGTTACAAGCCCCCACTCAAAGCGGGACACGAGTCGCTGTTGCAGTCCAACTATCTCGCTGGCCGGCCTGTCGCTGGTCATGATGATCTGCTTGTGAGCATCGAAAAGCGTATTGAACGTGTGGAAGAATTCCTCCTGAAGGCGTTCCTTGCCACCCAGAAAGTGGATATCGTCAATCAGCAGAAGATCAACGTTTCTGTACCGACGCCTGAACTGAACCAGCGACCGGGATTGGAGTGCGTTTATGTACTCGTTTACAAAAGCCTCCGATGACATATAGCGAACGGTAGCCCGCGAGTTCTTGACGACGTAATGCCCGATACCCTGCATGAGGTGTGTTTTACCCAGACCGGTCTTGCCGTAAACAAAAAGAGGATTATACGCCCGGCCAGGCGCCTGCGCGACGGCAAGCGAGGCGGCATGCGCGAAAGTGTTACACGCGCCGACGATAAAACCATCAAAGGTAAACTTCTCGTTTAGGAATGACGCATCCTGCTGCTTTGTGCGGGCCGGCTGACGTACTGGCGCCGGAGCCTTTTCCTCTTCAGGCACCGGCTGAACAACGGGCGCCGCCGGGGGCTGTTTCTGCTGCCGGATGGCGAAGGATATTTGCGGCTTTGAACCGCATACCGACGAGACCGCGTCACCGATGAGCGGCAAGTAGTGCTCCTCGAGCCAGGTCTGGTAGAAATCGTTATCTACTGAAAGGACAAGAGCTTCGTTCTCAAACGAGACGGGATCAATAACGGCGATCCATCTCTGGTAGACATCCGGGTGCAGCACTTCTTTCAGCCGGCATGACGCCTGTTCCCACAATGCTTGCGCGCTTAGTACCGTCACAGAAAGGACTCCTCAAGTTGTTTCGTACGCCCCGCGCGGTGCGCGAGACATTCACAGTTGGACCGGATCAGAATGTCTCTGGAACCAAAACCTTCAGCAACCCCGGGCTTCGCTCATCCGGGCATCTAGTTATGCAACTTCATTTTCCAAACTTTCAGGCGCACAACACGTTTGCCTGATCAGATTTCGGGGCGTAGCTTATTCAACAAACCATGGCGTCTCAAGATGAAAAAGACGCACCTGCGATAAAACTGATGGAATCTATATGTAGTTCCAGAAAAAATAATCACTACGACATATAGGGCCTAATTCGCGTCGATTTTTCGGAACCTGGCAAAGCCCCTGCGCGAAAGACCGGCGCGCGAAAACTTTATCGCAAAGAGTACGTTTTCGTGCAATATACGGATAGCTTCTGCGTTATCCATGGCATGTGAAGTGAAGTATTCCATCACGAAGGGAGAGTCAGCATGAAGATGGCAATGGCAACGGGGGTGGCTGGAATCGTTACTGCATGCATGTGCGCGGGCGTGATGGCGCAGGATGGCTCCGGCGAGCGCGAGAGATCATCGCAGCCGACAAACTGGTCTCGGGTAACGCCGTGGTCGCATGGTGGTATGCGTGGCGGAATGCAGGGCGATCATTTTGGCAAGCCGGAAGGCCAGATAGAGGAAGGCCTGGTCAACAAGATCATAAGAAGTCCGGAAGCCGGAACACGACTCGGTCTGACAGAAGCGCAGATCAAGACGCTGAAGGATAAATTCCTTGATTTGAAGAAAGAGGAAGTGAAGGTCAAAGCCGAGATGGAATTGGCCGCGATTGAGCAGGCGAAGCTGATGACCGAAGACAATGCCACGGAAGCGGCCATGATGGAGTCCGTGGAGAAGACAGGAAACATCAGGACAAAGCTGGCAAAATTGCGCATGAAGCAAATTCTTCTCGTCAAGCAGACTCTGACACCCGAACAGCTCAAGAAGGTCAAAGAGACAATGAAGAGCCGCACAAGCAGTCGCAGTGAGCAGGCGGACAAAGACGTCGCGTCCGAGCAGGACGAGCGGAAGGCCGGGGACCAGCAGCAGATGCGCCCGCGGATAATGGAACAAAAGCGTCGTATCAAGAAGTCTTCCGATGTTTCTGCGAAGCCCGGGGAAGGCGCGGAGTCCAAGTCAGAGTAGAGCAGGATCAGTGGCAGGAAGACAATGCGCCCCGGTAAAGCCGGGGCGTTTTCTCTAACGCGTGGTCAGTCGACACGGGTAATATCCGCGCCGAGGGCACGAAGCCGCCTGTCAACGCATTCGTAGCCACGGTCTATCACCTGTGCGTTATCAATGATTGTTTCGCCCGTGGCGCGCAAAGCGGCGATCAGGAGCGCCATGCCGGCGCGAATATCAGGGCTGGACAGGTGCGTGCCGTGTAGCTTTGAGGGGCCGGTGACAATCACGCGGTGCGGGTCGCACTGTACAATGCGCGCTCCCATCTCGATCAGTCGGTCCACAAAATACATCCTGCTCTCAAACATTTTTTCGAAGAAGAGGATCGTGCCTGATGCCTGGGTGGCCATAACGATTGACACGCTCATCAGGTCGGAAGGAAAACTGGGCCACGGACCATCCTCTATCTTGGGAATAGCGGAACCGAAATCGTTCTGAACCTTCAATTTCCGGCAGGAACACAGCCTGGCCGTTTCCTTCTCAATGTTCCAGCAGACACCGAGCCTTGCGAAGGGCCGCGCAATAATGGCGATATCGGCTGCCATCACGTTTTCGACCGTGAGCGATCCGCCGGTGACAGCGGCGGCCGCAATGAAACTCGCGGCATCAATATAGTCCGGCGCGACAGAGTGGGTTACTCCGTGGAGTGTATCAACCCCCTCGATCTGAAGATAGTTGGTGCCGATGCCGCCGATCCTTGCGCCCATCTTGTTGAGCATGACACAGAGGTCCTGGACGTGCGGTTCACACGCGGCATTGAAGATTGTGGTCCGGCCTTTCGCCAGAACCGCGGCCATCAAGGTGTTCTCCGTTGCCGTGACGCTTGCTTCGTCGAGAAGAATGTCGGCTCCGTGAAGTTGGCGGCGGCGGAATGTGTAAACACCCTCGGCCTCAACTGCAATGCCGAGGCGTTCCAGGCTGTCGAAGTGGGTGTCAAGCCGGCGCCTGCCTATGACGTCACCGCCGGGCGGGAATAGAGTCACCCGCCCGTGACGGGCCGCCATGGCGCCGGCGAACAGGATCGACGACCTGACCTTGCTGCAAAGGCGCGCATTGAGCCGTGTGGCACGCAAGCCCTTTGCGCAAAGGACGGCCGTGTGCCCGCGAAGATCAACGCTAACGCCCGCCCCTTCCAGCAACGCCAGCATGCTGCGGACATCTTCAATGAGCGGCAGATTCTGAAGATGCACCGGCTCGTCGGTCAGCACGCAGGCCACGAGCATGGGCAGCGCCGCATTCTTGTTGCCGGGCACCTTGTGCCGCCCGGAAATGCGATTGCCGCCGCGAATGATGAATCGAGACATGTCAGGCCTTTGCCATTTCTCGTGCCGTCGCGACAACATTCTGGACGGTGAACCCGAACTTGTCCGCCAGGACCTTATAAGGCGCGGAGGCTCCGAACCGGTCGAGGCAAACGGTCCTGCCGGCATCGCCGATGTACTTCTGCCACCCGAAGGAACAGCCCGCCTCAATTGCAAGCCTCCTCCTGCAGCTTCGCGGCAGAACCTCGGTCCTGTACGACTCGGGCTGTTTCTCGAACAACTCCCAAGAGGGCATGCTCACCACGCGGACGTTATGCTCCTTCGAAAGCTGGGCTGCCGCTTCGACAGCGAGGCCAACTTCGGAGCCCGAGGCGATCAGAAGCATGTCAGGGGCACCCTGCCCTGTCTGCAGCAGCGTGTAGGCGCCCTTTTCGAGGTTTTCGGCGGGCGGATACTTGCTGCGGTCGAGGACCGGCAGATTCTGGCGCGTGAGCAGAAGAGCAGTCGGCCCGGTCTTGTTCTTGAGCGCCGCGACCCAGGCGGCCCCGGTTTCAGTCGGATCTGCGGGGCGTATGATCGTCATGTTGGGCATGCAGCGCAGACTGGCCATGTGTTCCACGGGCTCATGAGTCGGTCCGTCCTCTCCGACGTAGAAACTGTCGTGCGTGAAGATGTATATCACCGGCAGTTTCATGAGCGCAGCCAGGCGGAGTGTCGGGCGGCAGTAGTCGGAGAATACAAAGAACGTAGCCCCGTAGACATGGAAGCCGCCGTGCAGCGCCATGCCGTTCAGTATTGAGCCCATACCGTGCTCGCGGATTCCGAAATGGAAATTACGGCCGATGAAACTGCCCGGCTTGATGGATGGCGCGCCGTCGATCATGCTCTTATTGCTTGGCGCGAGATCCGCGGAGCCGCCGACCAGTTGCGGAAGCGCAGCTGCAAGCTTCTGGAGAACCATGCCCGATGCCGCGCGTGACGCAATCGGCTTCGCGGGATCAAACTTCGGAAGCACAGCGCTGATATCGGCGGGGATTACACCATCGAAGTGCTTCTTCCAGAGTCCCGCTTTGTCCGGGTGGGCCTGGCAATACCGGCCGAAGTTCTTCTGCCACTTCTTCTCGAGCCGTTGCATCTTAACGAGCCGTTCCGCGAAAAGCTCCTTCACGCGTTCCGGCACATAGAATGCCTGGTCTTCCGGAAGGCCGAGATTCCTTTTGCTGGCCTTGACTTCATCCGCGCCGAGGGGTTCGCCGTGGGCGCCGGCCGTATCGTGTTTGTTGGGACTTCCATGAGCGATATGCGAGTAGCAGACGATGATCGTGGGCCTTGTCTTCTCGCGAAGCGCCTTCCGGATCGCCTTGTCGATCTGCTCGTAATCATGCGCATCGGTTTCCAGAACGTTCCAGTTGTAGCCCTGGAACCGCTTCTTCACGTTGTCACTGCAAGCAAGGTCGGTTGATCCTTCAATGGTGATATTGTTGCTGTCATAGAAGAGAACCAGCTTATTGAGGCCGAGGTGACCGGCCAGCGAGAAGACCTCGTGGCTCAGCCCTTCCATGAGATCGCCGTCGCCACACATCACGAATGTGTGGTGATCAACCGGCCGGAAATCTTCCGCGTTGAATCGTTCGGCAAGCATGCGTTCCGCGATTGCCATTCCGACGGCGTTGCCACAGCCCTGACCGAGAGGGCCGGTTGTGGTTTCGACGCCCGGCGTGTGGCCGTATTCCGGATGACCGGGTGTCTTGCTGTTCCATTGACGAAACTGCGCGAGTTCAGAAAGCGGCAGGTCGTAGCCGGAGAGGTGGAGCATGCTGTAGAGAAGCATGCATCCGTGGCCTCCGGAAAGTACGAACCGGTCCCTGTCGATCCAAGCCGGATTCGTGGGGAAGTGATTGATGTGATTGAGAAGAAGAACCGAAGCGACATCGGCCATTCCCATCGGCATGCCGGGATGTCCCGAGTTGGCCGCCTGCACCCCATCCATCGCCAGGCCCCGAATTGTATTTGCTGCAAGTGCGAGATCCTTCGTTTCCATGACTGTTTTCTCCTTAATCGGCCAATAAAGACCGGATGTGAACAAGAACGGTCCATCTCTACCGGAATGTGTTCCTGCTGTCCAGTCCGGATAGTAACCAGAAGAGATCGGAAGCGAGATGACATGGAGTACTATTCAGGTCGGGCGCGGTTAGACCTTATCCTTCCCGTGAAGGTACTTGATGACCTTTACGTTCTCCACCGTCACCAGCCCGCCGCATTGAGCGGAGTCGAACAATTCGTGGAGCACTGGAAGAAACCGGTTGATTTTTTCCTCCTCGTCGGCAATTTCCACAATCATGGGCAGGTCCGTGGAGAGATCGAGAATCTTTGCCGTGCGCACCCGGCTGGTGCGACCGAATCCCATGATGCCCCGCCACACGGTTGCCCCGGCCAGCTCCATTCGCCTGGCTTCCCTTACTATCGTTTCGTGCAAAGCCGTGTGTCCGACCTTGTCGGTCTCGCCAAGAAATATTCGCAGGAGTTTCGCCTCGGATTTCAGCTCCATGATGCATCTCCCATCTTAAATACGATCCGAACCGCCATAACGCCGACAAGGAAGGCCACCATGGAAAGGAGAAACGACCCGGCCGCGTATACTGTGGCATGGAGATACTCGCCGGCGCGCAACATGGCGGCTGTTTCGTAGATCATGGAGGACATGGTAGTGAAGCCGCCGCAGAATCCGGTGGCAACGGCGAGACGGACCTCCGGCGAGATCGTTTCGCCTCTTGCTGAGAGCTCGGTGACAATACCGATTACCAGGCAGCCAAGCACGTTCGCCGCCAGCGTTCCGATCGGCCAGTCGATCGAAAGTCGCTGGGATGTGACGCTCAGGCTGTAACGGGCGAGCGACCCGGCAAATCCACCGAACCCCACCAGAAGAGATACCGACAGAGGATTGGTCATTGGCCCCAGAATACTCATGCGAACCAAGAATGTCTATCTCGCGCTGGGCCAAATCGGGGGGGGGGCTCGGCAACAGAATGGCGCGGCTGCAGCTGGAAGCGCTTTTCCCTTGATGCCGTTTCAGCTTGTTTCGCGGCAATACGCGGGGTAGGCTCCGGATTCAATTGTCAATTGAAGTCAGGCACGAAATGCCCCCCTCAAAAATAAGAGGTCCATATGCGCTTTTCTTACCTTAGATCCTGTGAGATCACTGATCCCGGAAAGAAACGCCCGAATAACGAAGATGCTGCGATCCGCCTGCCGGGGTCGGGGGTCTTCTGTGTTGCCGACGGCATGGGCGGGGCGGCCGATGGAGAACTCGCGAGCCGGGCGGTTGTTGATGCTCTTAGTGAAGCTTTTTCCGGACGGCATTCCGCCGGCGTACCCGATTTTGAAGCAACAAAGCTGCTTGTCAGTGAAGCCGCGCTAAATGCCAACGCATGGATCAGGGAGCATGCCGAAAACCGCGGCATGACCGGAACGGGTTCGACAGTTGTTGTACTGGTGTTTGACGAAAGGAATCCAAATCGCGCTGCAATCATGCATGCCGGCGACAGCAGGGCCTACAGATTGCGCGGCGACACCCTGACCCGGCTTACAAATGACCATTCCCTCGCCGTGGAAGCCGGGCTTGAACACGAAGACCAGCTCGGCCCGATGTTCCGGGCCATGGTGACCCGCGCCGTCGGAATCAAGCCCGGCATCACACTCGACGAAACGCCTGTGGATGTGGCCGAAGGAGATCTTTTCATTCTCTGTTCGGACGGGCTTACCACGATGTTGACGGACGAGGAGCTTGTCGCTGTGCTTCTGAATGCCGATGCCGAAGGCGTGGAACCGGCCTGCAACATGCTTGTGGACGAAAGCAACGCGAGGGGTGGCTTTGACAACATTACCGTGGTGGCAGTTCGTGTCGGCCGGATTCCAGTATCTGCCGGAGATCCGGTTCCGGAAATGCCTGTCGACGCAACCCTGGCACCAACTGCCGCATTGGATTCGGAAAGACCGGCGGAACAAACCCACGCAGCAGTCGACACCCCGGTCACGGGCAATGACGATGAAGCGATGCCGGTGGAAGAGGAATCAGAGACCTTCGAAGAGGACACCACCCCGCCCTCCGACGGCGGCGAGCCGGCCGGCCGGCCGGCGTGTTCCTCGAGCGATATGGAGTGTGCGACACCGGTGGATGAATATGCTGAGGAAACAACCGGGCAAACCATTCCGATTGGAGAATTACAAACCACAATTACCCTGCAGCCGAACGCTTCCGAGCCGTCTCATGGCAGACTGTGGATGCTGGCTGCAATTTTCGCACTTGGCGTTGTCGTGGTAACGTGGCTGCTGGTGGGAAGGCCCTCCCGACGGCCGGTGGATGCATCCTTGACCGCACAGACCGGAGCCGCAACGGCCGCTGCGGTCCGGCCGGCCAAGCCGTATGCGGGAGGACCTGTTTCAACGCAGCAGAAGCCGACTGTGGCGGCTCGGCCGGTGCCGATGGCAAAGTCCGTGGCGCTGCCGACGGGCAGGGTTCAGCTCTCCGATAAGGATATGCAGACAATGCGAGCAACGCTGCCGACAAGGATCGACGGCACGCTTCAGACCGGGGAATGGGGATACATGGCCGACTATCTGCAGAAGTGGTCGCTCTCTATTCCTGATTTTCTTGCCAAGTCGGGGCGTGAAACACTATACGCCGGGTGGCGTGGCCTGTGGGAGAAAGCACGTGGCGGCGAGCCGGATCCGCAGGTCTCGCACAAGCAGTATCGCGAGGAGGTGGTGAATCTCTGCCGCAGGAGCGGTTTCGAACTGCCGCCCGAGGAGCTCGATGTCGCATGGAATGTGCCGGCTCAGGTTAAAGCGGACACCTATTGCAGGCTGATATACAAACTGCAGAAGCATCTGTGCGACAACGCGCGGGATTTCCTCAAGCGCGTGCAGGCCGATACATCAGTGACCGGGACGGATACGGTCCAAATCCTGACCGACCTGTGGTTCTTCGTCGGCGACGGGGACACCCAGACACTTGAAGCATGTGTCTCCCGCGCGAACGAGATCACCAAGGACCAGTCACGTCTCGACAAGTGGCTTGCGGCTTGCGGCGACAGTCCAATACCCTTGAACTCTATCAGGATGGTGCCATCGAGTGCTGTTCCGCGTTTGTTGCAGAATTCGCACCAGCAGCGACAAGCTATTGCCAAACAGCTTGATCTGGTCCCGTCACAGGTAGCATTCTGGCGACAGCTCAATGTTGCCGAACTGGCGCAACCCCTTGACGGGATACAGCAGCTTCATAAGACGATCTTCGGAGAGGATCGCGCCACGGAAGCGAATATGGTTCCGACAGCCGAAGGTCTCAAGAACCTGAAGGGCCTGCTGGAAGAGATCCACAACGCGGCTAAAATCGCGAAGAAGTAGCTGTCCCAACCCTCCCATGGAGAGCATGGACGCTCAAGAGAACATCAAACCCCAAAACAGAAAACTGGGAGACTACGAGCTGGTCAAGCGCATATCGGACGGGGCCCAGGCGGCGGTCTATGAGGGTTGCTGTCTCAAGGATGGCGAGACCGTTGCCATCAAGGTGTTCAAAGACACAGGCGAAGACGATTCCGGCGACATACGATTCCGGCGCGAAGCGGACATACTGCGAAAGATCTCGCACCGGAACGTGGTGCGCTACAGGGATTCATTTGCCGCAGCCGGCGACTGGGAAGACCGGCAGAACTGCCTTGTCATGGAATACATGCAGGGCGAGACGCTCAAGGACCGGTTGAAGCGCTTTCCAAAGGGCCTGCCATGGATGGAAACAAGAGACATCCTTGAGCAGACTCTTGCCGGCCTGATTCATGCCGCCGAGCGGCATGGCGTGATCCACAGGGATATCAAGCCCTCAAACATCTTCATCTTGACCGATGGTCAGGTCCGGCTTTTCGACTTCGGCATTGCTCGTGTCGGCGGCGAAGAAACCGGAACCGGCGGCGGTTGTATGGGCTCGTTTGACTACATGGCGCCGGACTTTGCAGCCTCTGACGGAGACCAGGATGACGGTGAAGGGTTCAGGGGCGACCAGGTTTCCGATGTCTTCAGCCTGACCGTGGTATTCTATGAAATGCTCAGCGGGCAGCTTCCCTGGTCCAAGTTCGGGGAACGCCCGGAACTTGAGTACCTGTCGCGCTGGCGAACTGAGAAACCGAAAGCGCCTTCTCACGCACCCGTTGCATTCCGTGTGATACGTCACTTGACAGGCTTTGTCGACAAGGGGCTCAGTCCCGACAGGTCAGTCAGGTTCCCGGGTTTTGCCGCGATGCTGGAAGCACTTCGGGAACTGCGGCCGAGAGTTCTCAAGCATAGGAACAAAGACGACTACGAGTTGATAGACGGCCTTGACAAGGGCGGCTTCGCCGAAGTTTACAAGGCAAGGCGGGTCCGGGACGAAAGAATTGTTGCCGTGAAACGTCTCTTTACCGACCGTGCCCCGCGGCGGTTCCTTAAGGAGGCGGAGATACTTCGCAAGTATGCCCATCCCAACCTCGTTGAGTACGTGGACTACTTTGAGAGTGACGGTACAACTGGAAACAAGCAGTTGTTTCTAGTCATGGAATACCTCGAAGGCATGCCTGGCTGGAGCCTGCGCCGAAGGATTCAGGACAGCGGTGGCGGGTTGGATCTCGTGGAGGTTCTGCAGCTCTTCCGCTGCTATCTTGAGGCCCTCCAATACCTGCACGAGAATGTCAACCAGATCATACACCGGGACATCAAGCCAGGAAATCTCTATGCGCCGATCGATAATCCGGCGAAGGCAAAGATTCTCGATCTGGGAGCTGCAAAGGACATGTCCGGGACAGAGACTCATGGCGCTGCGCCGGGCACCTGGGACTACATGGCTCCGGAATTCGTTACCGACAATGCGCGCGGCAGTCCTCAGACCGACATTTACGCTCTTGGTCTTTCGATGTACGAAGCGCTAGTCGGCTCGCCCGCGTTTCCGCGGTCGAACAAGACCGGCCAGGATGCCGCCGCCGAATTCATTGCCCGAGCCACGGGCATTGAAAAAGTGGACGTCGATTTCTCGCAGCAGATCTTCCAGCAGTATCCAGTGATTGAGCAGATACTGAGGAAGAGCATTCACAGGGACGCGAGGGAGCGGTTCGAAAGCGCGGTCCAGATGCGCAAAGCGATCATGCGCGTGCTGAAGGAAATGGGAAAACTTGGCGCTCTCGATATGGAGGAGTTCGAGAAGCCGGTCGCCGTCAGGCATGAGACCGCTGCAACGCGCTCTGCCACGCAGGCAACAGAGACTGGAATCGCGTACGAATGGCAAGCCCGGGTAAAGAAAGAGCGCGGCAAGCGTACTGTTCGGAAGAGCATGGCAGTCTTCTGCGGCATATTGTTCGCTGCCGGATGCCTGTGGATGCTCGGCCCCCGGTTCCGGGAGCGGATCACCAGGAAGCTGCCCGTACCCGTGAGGGTCGCCAGTCCAGTTCCAGCGGCAATCGCACAACCGCCTGAGGTGGTTGTGAGGCCTGTTGCGCCGGTGAAGATCGAGAAACCAGTCGTTGAATCGCCAAAGGTTCTTCCCGCAAGAGCGGACAAACCGGCGGCACCGGCGGAAATACCCGGGCCCGCCCCCGTTGAGGCGCCACCGGCGAGGCCTGTCGAAGCTGTAAAGCCCGTTGCACCTTTGGAGATAGTCAGGCCGGCACCCGTTGTGACGACCGAAAAGCCAGAGGCCGTGACAGCTGCCGCTGGCAGCGATCGGGCGGCGGTGCTGCGCGATCTGCTCAAGGATCTGCGGCTGCTCAGGATCAGGAATATTGTATCCACTTCCTTTGGTGCGTTTCTTGATGATGCTACAGCCAGGGTGGACAATGCCCGGCTGATAGTATCACAACCTGAATACAGCAGCTTGCTGGATGACCCGGAGGTGAAGAACGAGCAGCAGCGTCTCTGGCTCCACATTGCCGGGAATGCCATAGGGCGCTACGAGAGCACGAAGGATGGGCAATATATTGCAGTGGCACGTGGCGCGCTCTGGGGTGCGGTTCCGCTTTATGGAAGCGGGCGCGGCGCCGAGCTGTGTGCTGTGGTTCTGCGGCAATGGAGTGAACAGGATAAACCTGTCAATTTCACAAGATATCTTCCCGTGCCCCTCAGGGGGAACCTGGCGCCGGCCCTGGATGCCGCCGGTGTGCCTGTCCGGAGTCTGTATCTTGAAACTCTTTTCAAAACCGGGGACTTGCCGCGGTCCAGCGCGATGCTGCTGCCGGTTGCGCTGTCCGCCAGGTTACATGCGCCTCAGGGGGGCGCGGCACAAGAGGAGAAAATGGACCTGCTGCTGGTGCCTCCGGCCAAGACTGAGATCGGGACCGTCGCAACGCCGTTCTACATGGCCAGGATAGAAACCACGTTCGGAATGATGCGTTGCTACCGCGACGCCGCGAAAGAAGACCTGGCACGGGACGCACGCCTTGAGAGGTTCTTCACCGGCAGGCTGGAGACACAGTCTATCCAGAAGAACAGCATTCCCTACATGCTGAGAGGCGTTGACGATGCCTTCGCGTTCTGTAACTGGTTGAGTTGCACCTTCGGGTTCCAGCCTGTGTACAGGAAGGAGTCCGAGGGCAAGCCCTGGAGCGTGAATCCTGCGGCCGACGGGTTCCGGATTCCGACGGAGCAGGAGTGGGAATATGCGGCCCGGTTCGGATCAGACTGGTATTCAGTGCCCGGTAGCCTGCCGTGGAATGCAAGAAAGGTAGAGCTGGACAGGGATCATTCCGACGAACTTGTATGGTTCTACTACAAGACCGGGCCGCGTTCGGCACGTAGCGACGGCAAGGGCCGGTATCCGCTCGGGATGGTTGATCTTTGCGGCAACATGGGCGAGCTCGCAATGCGGAACGGGAAATGGGAGAATACGTGGAAAGACCAGCCCGGTGTCTCCGTATGCGGCGGCAATCTCAAAGATCGAACGGGGGCCAAGGTAATGCCGTGGTCAAGGGAAGAGTATGATACCGCCGAGAATGTCGGGTTCCGGGTGATCCTGCCAGTGAAGACGATAGAGCTGCAGTAGCAGACGTGTCTGCCCTGCGTAGTCCCACTGCCGCGGGACGAAGAAGGACTGTCTGTTCTCGTGGATGACAAAGACAATGGAACGCCAACAAGAAGCGCGTCAAATGGAAATCAGGATGTGGTAAAAAGAATTTAGACCAGGAAGGTAAACATGGTGAAGGAGGAGAATTCAATGAAGACAGCTAGGCTGAAACATTTTGTGCTTGCCGGTGTATGTGTGGTGTCCATCGCATTAATCCTGCCGGGGTGCGCAACGCCGACTCTGAGCGGGATTTCATCCAGCAAGGATCCGCACGCCGGCTACTGGGCGGCGGCGACCTCCGGTAACGAGAAGCTGCAGGAAGCCTGCGCCATGCGGATTGCCGGCGAGGAGTTTGTGAGGAGAGTCAAAATTCCGATGCCGTCAACGATGCATGAACTGCGGGCCTACAAGAACCTCATGCTGTCGCCGGTGGAAATCCGGGTTTCGTACGCCAGGAGTGTTGATCTCCAGGGCCTGCCACCTTCCGAGATTGAGCAGATTGATGCATATGTGGCCGAGCACAAGGAGGCACAATCAATCCAGGGCGCAAAGTACTCGAAGGAATGGGCGGATGAGTTGAGCAAGCTCGGGCCAGTCATGGCCATGCTCGACGAAAGAGTAAACAAGATGATTCGCGGCGCGGAGGCGAAACTGCGGCAGGGCAGTACAGCCGAGGCGGAGGCCGCGTGGCAGGATATCAGGAAGATCGACAGTGACGGTGCGGCCGTGATTGAACTGGAGAAGCTGCTTGTTGTGTCCAGAAACAAGGGCCGACTTGGCGTGCTCATAGGCGAAATAGACAACAGTTTTCTGAAGAAGGGCGCCGACCAGGCGAAGGTTTTCGGCACGCCGGCATCCAGCGAGGCCGGCGTGAAGAGCTGCCTGGCGATTGTAGCGGATGCCGACAAGGCGATCGCACAGTTCAAGGATTTGCTGCAGACCGGCGCAGGCGAGAAGTTTTCCGCCGCCGAGGTGGACCAGGCGCTTGCCGGCGTTTCGAAGGGACTCGGCGTGCTGCAGGGCAGGTGCTGGTCCGAGCAGGTAAGGCTGCTCAGCGCAAAGAAACAGTTCTGGGCGGCCCATCAATACGCGGAAGCACGCCTTGATGAAATCGCGGCGGTGGCTGATCCGCGCAGGGCGGCGACCTGCGTTGCAGCCGGAGATGGTTACAGCCAGATGCTACCGGCGGCCATGGCCGAACTGGTCAACCAGGCCAACAGTCATTTTGCGCAGGACGCCTACGGGATCTCGTTGACCTTCTGCAGGATGGCCGAAGAAATGATCCAATTCGCGCGCGACCGGAAGATAAGTATTCCAGGCGATGCGCAGACCTGGGAAAAGCGGAGCAAAGAATCCAGAAAGGACGCCCAGAGGAGAATCGCAGCAGTCATGGATCGACGCCTCCTGATTGGCGGCATCACTCCGGTGACCAGGGAGAACCAGCGACTTTCCACGAAAGTATATGACAGATGTTCTGAACTTCTTTCAACCATAACCACCAACATGACCCGGCTGGCATGGGCGATAAGCGTGGAGAAACCGGGCGAGAAAGCCAGGCCGGCCGACTACTTGCTTGAATGTAATGTTCCCGACTTCATGATCATCAGCCAGGCTCCGGTTGAAGTTGAACGCGCCGTGGTGAAGATCGGACGGGATATACGGGAGATTCCCAATCCCCAGTATAACGCCGAGACGAATAAGAAAGCGCCCAAGACACTGTTCACGCAGGAAGTCTACCTTTACCAGACAATACGCAAGAAACACGCTAAGAAAGCCAGACTGCAAGCGAGTCTTGCAAGTGTACATGCAGGCCAGAAGAAGAATATTCTTTCGCTCGATACCGAGTTCAGCGACCTGAAGATGAAACTGGAAGGCGTACAGATGTCCAGTATCGAAGAGCAACTCGACGTTCCGTTTATGGCCCCGCCTCGAGTCAGCGGTGCGCGCAAGGATATGGTGGTGGATCCATGGCCGAAAGCAGTTGCGCCCGCGGTGTCGTCGGATGTGGAGATCATTGCCGCTATTCAGACGTACGCAATGAACGCCATCGTTGACGCTACAATTGCGCTTGCGAGCAGCTATCCGGTGGAATCGCTGGCGGCCGAAGCCGTGCGCAATGCAAAACTCGGCAATAAGTATGAAGCCGCAAACTCCTGGGGCCAGTGCCTGGAATATTGCTCTGAGTTGGTGGCGGCTGAACCGGGTGGTGAAAGTAAAGACGAATCATGGCTTGCGCAGAAGGAAAGGATGCAGTCCTGGATCGGGGAGCTCTGCCGGACAAATTGGAAAAACTGTGACAGCGAAGTACTGAAGAAGATGGCAGACCTGTGGTCCGAAGCGGTACGCAGCGCACAGGATATCCCGACAACGGGCCGGTGAACGGGGCGGGCAATCATCATGAAAGTTGAGCATCATATTGCGTTTTCAGCCGCAGTTTCGGGCTCTTTATACGCCGCTGGCGGCTCCTGGCAGATGGCGGTAGCGGCTTTTGTGACAGGCTTTGCGATAGATTGTGATCATTGTGGTGATTACCTGGTCGAATTCGGGGTGCGGTCAAACTGGCGGAATTTCTTCAGGTCATTCTATGAAGGATACTACACGAGGATCTACATTCCCTTCCATTCGTGGGAGTTGCTGTTCCTGCTCGGGGTGGTGGCGTACTTGTCGGAATGGAATCAATGGGTGGTTGGCGTCCTGCTGGGCGCCGTGCAGCACATGATTGTCGACCAATTCAGCAATGGCGCTGCCGGGCTCGGCTATTCATTCCTCTGGCGATGGTTTGGCGGTTTTGAACCGAACAGGTCTTTCCCGTACAGAAGGACCCCATTCGTAGGGCCCCGGGGCGCGGCTGTAAAGATCCCGGTCAATCCGAAGATGAACGATGATGTCCCCTGAAACGAAGGCCGGCTGCGCAGCCTTCTTTCTTGTCGAAGAGCTGCTTCCTGCAACACGAACACTTCCCGATAGTTAGAGGGTTGCGCCCGGGCAAATCGTCTGACCTGAGGATGTGTGACGCGCTGAGGATAAGTTTGCTGTTGACAGTTCGCGCGGATCGGAGCAGATTCCACGCGAAGCATCCAGAACTTCCGCCGTAGGGGACGACTTTTCGCGTGCGGCAGCGGGATGCGAGTACGTGATTCGAAAGGAAACCGGTTATTGTATGGAAAGAAGCACGCCCTCTCCTGCTGGGGCTGATATCACTGCGGCCGACGACGAGCCTCCACTGTCAGACAGACCTGAACACGAATGTACCGCCCAAAAGATTGCGCCTGCCTTGCTCCCTCGCCCGGCAGGTCATGGCCGGAATCCGGGTCAATGGCACGATTGGCGCTGGCAGCTCAGGAACCGCATTCGCAGCATGGAGCAACTTGGAGGGCACTTCCCGGCATTTGGGATAACCCCGGATTCGCTGAAGGCGGCGGAAAAATTTCCTCTTGCCATCACGCCTTACTACCTGTCCCTGATCAAGAAACCTGATTCTTCAGATCCTATTTTTCTGATGTCCGTGCCGCAGGGCCAGGAGTTGCAGAACCCGCCTTTTCTGGAGGATGATCCGCTGGACGAAGACCAGCACATGCCGATTCCGGGGCTGGTTCACCGGTACCCGGATCGCGCATTGTTTCTCGTGACGAGTGCTTGCGCCATGTATTGCCGCCACTGCACACGAAAGCGTGTAACGCGCAGCCGCGAGTCCTGTATTTCCACCGCCCGCTTGAAACGGACGGTTGAATATCTGCAGAAGCATCCCGAAATCCGGGATGTAATCATTTCCGGTGGCGATCCATTCACCATGGCAGATTCGGTCATTGAATCAGTTGTGGCAGCCATTCGGTCGGTGCCTTCAGTAGAGGTTATCCGCATCGGGACCAGGACGCCGGTGACGCTGCCGTTCCGGATAACAGACGAACTTACGAACAGGCTGCGCAAGTACCATCCAGTCTGGATCAACACTCACTTTAATCATCCGAACGAGATAACACCGGAATCAGTGGAGGCCTGCGGGCGGCTGGCTGATGCGGGGTTTCCAGTGGGAAACCAGAGTGTGCTGCTGAAGGGCGTGAACGATGACGCGAAGATCATGGAAGAGCTTCTTCGGGGTCTGATCAGGATGAGGGTCCGGCCTTACTATCTGTTCCAATGCGACTTGGTTGCAGGAATCGAGCATTTCCGGACTCCGCTGGCGTGCGGAATTGAGATCATGGAGCGACTGCGGGGAAGGCTGAGTGGGATAGCCATTCCGTCTTTCGTGGTTGATGTTCCTCACGGTGGCGGCAAGGTGCCGGTGTTGCCGAATTACGTGGTGTCGGCTTCCGCAACTCACACCGTGCTGAGAAACTGCGAGGGATTACTTGTCTCTCATCCGGAGCCGTATTCTGAAGAAATCAGGAATCAGTAAACAGTTGCCAGCTTGTCCGCCCGCCTGCTCCCTCCCGGTCGTCGGGAGGGCGGGCAGGCCGTAGACTCGCGTCAGCGAGCGAAGGCGGATTGTCAGTTGTCAGTTGTCAGTTGTCAGTTGTCAGTTGTCAGTTGTCAGTTGTCAGTTTCTTGCCCTGCGAAGCGTTGGTGAGAAATGACACAAAGGTCAAGCAATAATCCCCGCAGGATAAGAGTGCGAAATTCACAACGAAAACCCGCCAGGCAGATTCACATCGGCCTTGTCTACGACCTCAGGAGCGAGTACCTGTCAGCGGGGTATTCCGCGAAGGAAGTCGCGGAGTTCGACTCCGAGGAGACCATCATTGAGATTGAAACAGCCATCAAGTCGCTTGGTTTCAACGTGACGAGGGTGGGCAATGCCAGGGCATTGTGCGGACGCTTGGTGGCCGGTGAGAGGTGGGACCTGGTGTTCAACGTCGCGGAAGGACTGCGTGGCCGCTCGCGTGAGGCGCAGGTGCCAGCCATCCTTGAGGTGTATGAAATACCCTACACCTTCTCTGATCCGCTGACATGCGCCGTCACGCTGGACAAGGCGGTGGCGAAGAAGGTGGTCCGGGAAGCAGGCCTGCGTACGCCCGACTACCGTGTAGTGTACCATCAGAGAAATATCCGGGATGTGCACCTGAAGTTCCCCCTGTTTGCCAAGCCCATAGCCGAGGGAACGGGCAAAGGGATTACCTGCCGATCGCTGGTGAATTCGCCGGCGGAACTTGGTGTCACATGTCGATCACTGTTAAGATCGTTTATGGCGCCTGTCCTCGTGGAGGAGTTTCTGCCAGGCCGGGAGTTTACCGTGGGTATACTCGGGACCGGCGACAAGGCATATGTCCTCGGAACAATGGAAATCGAGGTTCTGAAGAAGACAGGCCGGACAATCTATTCGATGGAAACCAAGGAAAAATGTGAAACGCTCGTACGCTATTCGCCGCTGCGCGAATCTGGACTGAGACGCAGGGTGGAGGAGCTTGCTCTCAACTGTGCCGTCGCCCTGGAGTGCAGGGATGCGAGCCGGGTGGATGTCCGTCTGGATGGCATGGGCAGACCGAGTTTTATGGAGGTCAATCCCCTGCCCGGTCTTCATCCAACGCATTCCGACCTGCCGATGATAGCGACGCAGGAAGGCATGAGCTACCAGGCTCTCATCGCTTCTATTATCCGCAGCAGCCTCTGTCGGTAGTGGCAGCCTGTCCGCCCGCCTGCTCCCTCCCGGTCGTCGGGAGGGCGGGCAGGCCGTAGACTCACGTCGGCGAGCGAAGGCGGATTGTCAGTAGTCAGTAGTCAGTAGTCAGTAGTCAGTAGTCAGTAGTCAGTAGTCAGTAGTCAGTAGTCAGTAGTCAGTAGTCAGTAGTCAGTAGTCAGTAGTCAGTAGTCAGTAGTCAGTAGTCAGTAGTCAGTAG
>Ga0247841_10003295_pt1 | contig 30324 bp, 35 predicted proteins | sample LaCruzMarch2015__2_FD_192410 | JGI IMG/M metagenome (GOLD analysis project Ga0247841, IMG submission 192410) | Freshwater microbial communities from meromictic Lake La Cruz, Castile-La Mancha, Spain - LaCruzMarch2015_18m | ecosystem: Environmental > Aquatic > Freshwater > Lake | place: Spain... | reverse complement strand
AATTCGGAATGGTGGTCAATCGTAAACGATGTTAGAACTATTATACGAAATCACAAAGGCTACATCAATATACCAAATCTAAGTGCTCAAATTTAATTTTTGATCTGTGGACAACCGCAAAATTGGTTTTTTTAGTCCTCGATCGTGGTTCAATTATACTTCTATTTGCTACCAGGATTTGATTCCAGGGATTTTATCAGCACATGGGTGGGGTGGTACTATGTTTTAAATAAAAACTGCCCACACGCAATTTCACAAATTAACAGGTTTTATCAATCTATATAGCATAGCCTGTTTACAATTTGTTTTATGTTATAAAGATATTTTTTTTAATAAATTCTTACTAAATTGAAAATATTTTTCGGTTTTTAGCTCATCTTTTTTAAGCTTCAGTATTTGTTTAAAAAAACACTTCTTTAAGTCTTCTTTCTCCGAATCCTTAAATCTGATACGTGAATCGTGAAATTTTTTTTCTATTTGACTAATCATTGGTTTATTTTGATTAAGATCAATATCGATAGAAAATTTTTCTTTTACAGCGCCTGTAAGATATTTTTTGTCGAATAAATCTTCTACTGTTGACTCACATTTTGTTTCAATAATATCATTAAGCTCAAAAACATTTTTCCTGCTGTAATTTTTTTGTTCCAAAATCTTAATTTTCTCATTTTTACCGCACTCATCAGAATCAACGAGGACATAACCATTGATTAACTTCGTATTAAAAAATTTCGTGTATTTTATTATATTATTACATCCGTCAGCGGATATAATTGTTATATTTGCTGGTTTAAATTCTGATTTAAATTTTCTAATATATAAATCCAAGATATCTCTATCAATTTTCCCTTCGACAATCAATACATTATTACTTACATGTTCTAGGATTGATGTTCCCAGAGCTTCATACAAAACCTCTTCTTTATATGGATTATCTTTATCGATATTTGTCACTTTAGTTATACCGTTTTCTTTTTCTACACTGACATGCCGATCGATATTTTTCTTATCAACCATATAGATAGAGTGCGTAGCAAAAAAAATAATATTATTTTCTGCTATTTTTAATAATTCTGCCAAAAGATATTTTTCCCCGCTAGGATGAAGGTGAATTTCTGGTTCATCAAGTAGAATTATCGTATTTTTTAATTGATCAGTTTTATTTTCGATGGAAAGATTTAACAAAATAGATACAAAATGCTTAAAGCCATCGCTCCTCTGATTTACACCGTATTTTGAATCGTCAGCATCTTTGTCTTCTACTAAAAAAGAAAGTTGCATATTATCTATTCTTATTCTTATGCCTATATTATGTTCTTTCCATCTTTGATTTATATATCCAGTGATATTCTTACCAAGCCGATCCTCCAGTTTGCCAATTTTTGCGGAATTTCCAACTATTGCATCAATAGTGCCTTTTATTTTTTCTCTTTCTATATTTGCTATTCTAAATATATTTTTTAATGGGATGGAATTATCAACATTATCTTTGAATTGATTGAGATCGATATTGTCTGTAATTAAATATTTTGGGTCGGATGGATTCCAAAATATTATTTTTGGAATGTTTTGTTTTATGATATCGGTCAAAACGCTCTTTGATAAAAAATCTTCCAGTTTTTCTTTATCTAGAATATTTAATGGTTGTCCAGACTCATTTTTCTTGATATTATCTTCATCTTTGGGAAGAATTTTATTGTCCGTGATAACATATTTTGAAAAGACATTTTTCTTATCTTTTATGTGGATAGAATACGAATTATGTCTAGCATTGTCTTGGTCTATTTCTAGTATTGCTTCCAGATTTTCCACTGTAATCTCTTTTAATAAATTACCGTCTAATCCAATTGCTTCAAAAAATTTTGTAAAATTATCGGAACTATCCGGGGTGAGTTGATATAATAATGCAATCTTGTCGCCCTCTCTATCGGAATTACAATCCAAACCGTAATTACATTTAGCAGAATTATCCATAAGAAATATTCCTTTTAAAATATTGCTCTTTCCGCTTTCGTTTATGCCTAATAAAATAAAACATCTTTTATCAGATATTGCTTTGATATCAAAAATAATTGGTTTCTTTATACTCTTGTAGTTGTCAATTATGATACTTGTTATCTTCATGATTCTTTTCTCTCATTTTTCTAATTATTTTACAAAATATTTTTCCTATGGATTTCTCTTATTTTAATTTATTCTTTATTTAGCCCATACAATTCATAAATTCCTTGATTGATTGATTAATTTATTCAATCAAAAAAATTGGAGACAAATTGTTCTTTTAATTATCGACTAATTTGTTAGTATGTTGTAAAGTTAACCACTTATTCCATTGATCAAGACCCTTACTCAAATCACTAGAGTTACGCGAGTCAGAATAAAGAGAAAAATCAGATATAAATTCTTCTTTAGTCAGAGATGGAAGTTCCTGTTTTGGAATTTTATTTTTGACATAATCACCCATTCTTGCAGTTCCGTTGGCAAACCTGCTAAGGATTGTTTCGATTGCCTTACTTTCATTGTCAACACCTATCCATTTTCTATTCAATTCTGATGCAGCTACTAATGTTGTACCAGAACCAGCAAAACAATCTAGAACATAATCTCCTTCATCGGAAGATGCTTTTATTATTCTTTTGAGCAACTCAATATTTTTTTCTGTTGGATACCCTGTAATTTTGGTGTTTTGATTTGTTGAATCAATAAAATTGAACCATATATCTTGTACCGATAAACCTTTACTTTCATCAAGATACACCTTTCTTCGTGGATTGCCATTTTTTGACCAATATATATCTCCAGCAAGATTGAGTTGTTCTAGTTTTGATGGAATATATTGCCAATGTTTGCCATGAGGAGGTGTCATTCCTCGCCATGGCTTTCCGGTTTCACCATTTCTTGTACCGGGCGCATGAATCGGAACCCTTTTATATCTTCGCCCAGTTTTTTCATCAATAAAAGAATACTCTTTCAATAATTTCTCCTTGGTCCATTCTTCATATATTTTATGCCATGTTGATTTACTTGTCTTGGTATAAAAAAGAATATAGTCAGCAATATTTCCATAAGAATTTTTTGTAAAATTTTTAGATCTACACTTTTGTCTAACTATAAAGTTTCTAAAATTGTTAACTCCAAATATTTCGTCCATCAGCACCTTAACATTAAACGCCATATTATCATCTAGGTGTATGTAGATTGAACCATTATCTGAAAGGATACTGTGAAGCAATGTTAATCTTTGTTTTATAAAAGATAAATATCTTTTTCCCTTGAGTAGATCAATATAACCATTGCTTGAATCTCTGGTCTGGTAAATGCTATTGGTGCTGTAGGGCGGATCTATATAAATCAATTTGACCTTACCTCGAATAGATTTGTCTTCATTCAGCAACCTAAGCACCTTGAGATTGTCGCCATAAAACAAACGATTACGTGGTGCTAAACCAGTATTCTTCCAACACAATTCAAAATTAATGCCTTTGTCGTTTGGCAATTTTTTAATTACCCCATTCCATCGAGTTTTTGGAAGTCCTGTGGCCATATTAGCTAATCAACCATTCTAAACTTAATCTTTCAGACAACATTCTGAGAGTTGATACCATGATTTTTCCATTTCCACCTCGTTCTATTTTTGAATAGTCATTCCACATTGACCCAAGCAATAACCCGGGTCCGTCATTAATAAAAATCACCTTAATATTTAGGGCTTTACGTTTTGTATACGATAAAATTTCATTAGCACAATTTGTATATCCCCCCGTTCTATCGTCTTCTTGAGCTCTACCCCGATCCGAATCATATCTAGCAAGTCCAATCGCCAACACTTTATCTTGATTCTTAATTACAAAATCAACTGGGCGTGTTTGGTTTGGATAATCAGAAAAAACTTCCTTCATCAAAATATCACGACCCGCTCTTTCTGGGCCGATTATTTTAAAATCTGGAAAGTGACTCTTGAATAGTTCGAAAAAACGTTCTGTCAAATCGTATCCCTTTTTCCCTCGATCTTTGTATTCCCAAAGTAAAGCACATAAGGCTTCGTCTGGCATTGGCCTATTGTCAAAAGACGCTTGAACCTTATTGATTGCTCTAAATTTATTTCCAAATTGATCGCAAATTTCATTTGCTTTAGTTTTTTTCTTAAGCATCTCTACCGGGGTTTCGGGACTTGCATACTTCCTAAATACACGAGCGAGTTGGATTCTCATCCAGCCATTGTTAACATCCGAGATAGTTAAAAACAATCTTTTTGATGATTCTGATGATTTAAGAAATTTTCCGAATAGGACCAATACTGGTTCATATAATTCACATGCATCTTTTAATACATCCGGGTAATACTCCCCTCCAGCAAGAGTAATCCAATTGTGTCCGTCAATTTTGTATTCAGAAAAAGGCTTAAATATTTGTTTATTCATATTCTTTTTTATCTCGTTTAATCTATTTATAAATAATAATTTTCTACTTTCATTTTAACATCAAAAAACAGGTGTGTAAATGGGATTTTAATCTTGAGGGGTTTTAGAAATTTGTTTATTTTCTTCTCTAACTTGTTTTACTAATATTTCTGCTAAGCGGTAGCAGAAATCATCTTGTGTTTCGGCAAGTTTTATTTTATTGTTATCAATCTTTAATTTTGTGTCTTGCTTTAACATAGTTTTTACTCTGTTGTTTCTAATGTCCTATAATTATAGTTACAAGATATTGGAATATTCTTTATCGCTTTTTAAGTCCTTGAGCAACAATCCTTACTTGCTCCCTATATTGTTTGTATTCATTGAGACACTGTTCCAAACGTTTGCTGTAGTCGTTAAAGTTAACGTTTGTCACGCTAACATGACAATTAGCGGTTTTTAAAGTGTTAACGCCTTTTTTAGTTAAAACTATTAGTTTACTGTTTTTTTCTACTTTGATTAAATCGTTTTGGAGCATATGCTTCTTGCATCGCGACATGGTCACTCTATTGCTATCGCCCAACGCTTTACAGTGTTTTGTAACTGGGCTGTAAAGCCCGTAGTATTCAAGAAAGTGCCGACGCATAACTCCGCAATCTTGATATCCTTTTAACAAGATAAAACTCTGCAACTTACTTAATCTTTGTTTCGACATTTTAAAAGCCAACCTCTAGATACTCCGTGCTATTCTGAAAAACTTACTTTTATTATCTATATTATAAAGCATTACCTGAATTTTATAAAGGACATTGTCGCCGTTATTAAACATAAATTGGATATGTTAAATCAAAAGACAATTTTAGTAAATTTTAAAATACACTTGCTTTTACAATATACAAATTTGCAAGAAAATATCTATTTTATCTAAACTACTACAGATTAAAATATAGCATCAAGACTATCTTGGGTGTTTTGTATTATATAAACTTCACCAATACTACAACGAGACACTAGCATAAAGATCTTCAAGCTATAAATTTAAAGCTCTTTCACTAAATTTCTAGATTTATCTACGCAGTTTTATCAGTAAAACATTTTATCCATTGCTTGAAACATATATTCTTGTCCCTCGGACATAAGTTTGTTCGCTTGATCTGCTTTATAAGTAACCCCTTCATTAAAAGCTTGTCTAATTAACTCCATCGCATCAGAATATTTTTTTGTTCCTTTGAGATAGATTTTATGCGTTTCTTTAAATTTTTCAGGCACGTCCATCTTTTCTGCTGAAGTATGACATGATTTGATATCGGCCAAATATTCTGAAAAAGTCATCTTTTCTTTATTCGTCCAATATTGTTCATTTTTATTATTTGCTATAAAAATTATTATATATCCTATTGAATCCACTATTTTAGTACTATTATCGAGTATTTGTTGTTTATATTCTTTTTCTTTTTTCTCTTTTTGTTTTTTAGCTTCCTCCTGAGCTTCTTCATCGGCTTTTTCATTCTCTTTTTGAATTTCCTTGTCAGATTTCGCTTGTTCTGTATTATTACTGTCCTTTGGTGTCACCGTTTCGGTTGAATGGCACATAGCTATTCCACCAATAATAATCAAGCTAAAAATAACCAGTGCAACATAAGGCGATATTTTGGTATTTTTATTTTTGCTGATGAGATTTGGTATAAAACTAAGAATTCCTCTATAGTTTGAAAAAATAAACACCAAGCCAATTAGTACGCACGCCCATATAAGCCCAGACAACAAACCATGTCCTCCCCACATAATTAGACTAAATAAAACAATTAAACTATAACCAATTATTGCTAGGGTTGATTTCCATTTATATCTAGTTCTAAAACCAGGAATTTGATGTTTGTTTAGAAATTCAAATATTTTTTTCATTTTAACCTTTTCACTTACTTCGCCCTTAGTTTTTTAGATTTTTCTTTTTTTATTTCGGATTCCTCTTTAGGGGATTTTTCTTTTCCAAAATTATTTTTTAAATTTATAACTATTTCTTTTCACTAAATACGAAGGAAAAACAGCTATCCAAAGTAAAAGACAGCCGATGAACCAAACAATTGGGTGTTCTCCTTTTCCCATTTCATACCTATAACCATCTACCAAAACCCAAATAGAGGTTCCTAAAACCAAAATAACTATAAAATACATTTTGCTCCTTTTTCTAAATTATATTTATATTTTAAGGATAATCGATACAGGAATTAGTGTTGCGCTTATTGCATCTTTTCATCCTTCGGTAAGCCAATATTAATCCTTTTACAAATCCATATTTTTTTAAGGCAAGAATTGTATATTCTGAACATGAAGGATAAAACCTGCAGATTATATTGTATTTTTTAATATAATTTTTACCAATAAAACCATCTTGCCAAAATTTTCGTATCAGGAAAACGGAACTTTGCACTAAAATATTATTCTTTTTTCTCAAAACAAACCTCTTTTTCAGTGTAATCTTTCGAATGACATTCCGGACAGGATTTTAACCTATCTAATTCACTTTGTTCTAATAGCTCATTCCTGTTAAGCTGGACTGTTTCCTTAGTATCGCAACAATGAACACAATTTTGGCATTTGCTATAACCAAGATTAGATCCTATCTCTTGTTCTCTTTCAACAAGCGAGTGCCAAACTTTTCCGCATTGATTACATTTTCGTCTGTATTCGCATATTTTTTCTGTTTGCATTTAATTATTCCTTCCCTTCGATTAACCTAAATATATATTTTTATTTTCAAATACAAAAAAGGTCTTCCAACACAGCGACAGAACCTTTCGGGACTGCCCCCATATCCTTTCGGATATAGACCTCAGCGATGAGTGCTGGTCAGAAGACCATCTCTATCGCTGAGGATTTTATACCATATCTTAAAGTTAGACTTTAAGGGTTAGGTATTAAGTTGTAAATTGTTTTAACCTGTTACCGCTTTTATTATATAACACTCTATTAGAAAAATAAACCCCTGTAAATAAGATTGCTAACTGATAAAGATTTTGCTAAAATAAGATTAGACTAAAAAAGGAAAAAGGAAATGGAAAACGAAGAAATAGAATTTAATAAAATTTGTCGAGAACTATTAAGTGAAATAGAAGTAAATTTTTATTCATGGATCCAAACTGATATAGTTGTTGACTGGGAACCTGATGCTGGCATAAGCTTATATTCATTAAGTAAAATAATCAAAAAAACCCCACAAGAAACATGTAAATATTTAAGGAAATTACTAATACTCGGATTAATACATATGGGGGAAACTAGCATCCTTCGTGAAGTTGACAATAAAGATAAAAACATTGTTATCTCTTTAACTTCCCTGGGTGATGAAACGGCTTTTGACGAAAAGATGTTAGATGATTTCTTACCAATTGACGAAGAAGAAATAAAAATTGACAACAAAAAAGAAAAATTAATTTTTAAAGACGATATGCTGTATCTTGGTGATAAAAAGTGCCAAATACCTAAAAAATCTTCACACGGTAGGGGTCTTAGTTATGAATATGTGATCATAGAATTTATTTATGGTAAAGATAATAAAGAAACTGATTGGAACGAAATCGGAGACAATATAGAACCTAGAACAAAATTGAGTAAAAAGATGAGAAAGACAATAAAAGACGCTATTGATAGAATTAACGACAGGACTAAAAAAGATTTAGATATCAAGGCATTAGAATATTCAAGCGGGGTTATTAAAGCATTGTATTAACCTGTAAATTTTTATAAAACGACTCGGTGAGTCACCGGAATTAAAAAGTGATTCGCCGTGGCTCACGGCACGTTTTTGTACACTCTAATCAGAGTGTTTTTTTTAATTAATAAAAAATAGGATTAAATATGCAAATTCCAGACAAATACATAATTGAATATCAAGAATTGTATCAAAAAAGGTTTAACGAACAAATAAGTCGTGGTTTGGCATATGAACAATTTTCCAAACTCGTTACTTTGATAAAAATAGTTTATAAACCAATAAGTATAGAAAATTATGAAAATTTTAAGAACAAACAGGACAAAATATGATTTCACCATTTTGGTACAAAGATTATTTTAAGATTCCAAGACGTCTCATCCAAAAATTGTTTGTTGAAACAAAAGATCGTTTGACTGCTTCTCAACTAAGTCTAATGATCATATATATCGCCCGCGCTGATTGGGATAATAGACATCGGACATTCGCTACTACCACAATCTCAAATAGATGTTTGTCCCGAGTCGTTGGATTTAACAAAGATAAAGTCGGTTTGGATAAAAAGATACTGTGGGTTAAAGGATACATTGACATTATAAAAGAAAAAGATAACCACGAGATCGTGATGATTAAAGATCCCCTGGATTATTATATTGATATGAAAGAAACAAGCAAAAAAAATAACAAAAAAATATTTTAACAACGCTTAGTTAAGCTTAACATTGTCTCCTTCCGCCTTTAATTGTTTTTCTATCTTCTTCTGATTAGTCTTAAACCCCATACGTTTATTACACTTCGGGCAAATATGACCAGAAAGTTTCTGTTCGTTCATAGTCCCAGATATAGAATTAGTAACATATGTTGAGATACTAGCTTGGTAGCATAAACTGATAACCGCCACCTTATCACAGCTTAAGAATTTAGACAGCCTGTCGAAATATTGGCAAAGCAATATGATTCAATTTGTTTATATATGCTTATATAACCAACTATATAAGTAATAAGTATATATAAGCTATTAATAAAGAAAGTAAGCCAAAATTAAAATTAAAAAATTAAGAATTTAAGAAATACGCTTACATCTTCTTGTGTTATCTGTTACCATGACCATGCGAGTAATTATGAACTACAAATTAGATACAATTAAATACTTTCTTTATGCACGCAAATCGACTGATCGTGAGGACAAACAGTTGCAATCAATAACTGATCAGGTCCATGTTATGAAGAAAATCGCTCAAGAACGCGGTTTATTAATCGTAAACATATTAACAGAGTCGCAATCTGCTAAAACGCCAGATAAAAGACCAGTTTTTACAGATATGATTAAAAGAATTGAAAAAGGCGAAGCAAACGGCGTTTTGTGTTGGAAAATTAACAGATTATCTCGGAACCCAAAGGAAAGCGGTATAATCCAGTGGTTGCTTCAAGAAAATAAGATTAGATCAATTGTAACCAACGAACGACAATATCTGCCTGAAGACAACGCTTTGATTTTTTCTGTCGAAAGTGGCATGGCCAATCAATATTCAAGGGATCTGTCTCGGGATGTTAAGCGCGGCATGAAAGAAAAAGCACAAAACGGTGGAACAAACGGCACAGCTCGACTTGGTTATCTAAACTTCATCCAGTCAGATGAAAAAAGAATTGTTGTTAAAGATCCTAGCAGATTTAACCTAGTCAGAAAATTGTGGAATTTGATGCTAACAGGTTTTTATAGCCCTATGGAAATATTGCATATTGCCAACGAAAAGTGGGGTTTAAGAACTGTTAAACGCCAGAAAGTAGGCGGTGGCAAATTATCAAGAAGTTGTATTTATGATCTTCTCACCAATTTATTTTATGCTGGTAAAATCGTTTATGAAGGTGAGGTATACCGAGGCAATCATCCTGCCATGGTTTCGCTCGAAGAATTTGATCGAGTCCAGGAAATTTTAGGTCGCAAGGGCAAACCAAGACCAAAAACGCATGAATTTGCTTTTACTGGTTTAGTCAACTGTGGCGAGTGCGGTTGCCGAGTTACTGCTTCTGAAAAAACTAAATTATTAAGAACCACAAAAGAAAGCAAAATATATACTTATTATCACTGCACTAAAAGAAAAAAAAACTACAGCTGTTCACAAAAGCCAATCGGGTTAGAAGAATTTGAATCACAAATTAAAGAAGAAATTCAAAAGGTGAAAATATTACCTGAATTTAAAGAATTGGCTTTAGAATTTCTGAACGAAACCAACGACCAAGAAATTGGAGATCGCATGCATATTTATGAAAATCAACATAAAACTCTTGCTGATACTCAAAAACAACTAGACAATTTAACGAAGATGCGTTTTAGAGAACTCATTTCTGAAGAAGAATATATAAAACAACGAAACGAACTCAAAAAGGAGATTGAAAGCATACAACAGGCCCTGAGACAAACGGAAGAAAGAGCCAAAGACTGGCTGGAACTATCAGAAAATACCTTCAATCTCGCCTCTTATGCGGCAACATATTTTAATAACGGTGATCTAAAAACAAAAAAGTCCATTCTATCATCTTTGGGTGTTAATTTTGTGCTCATGGATCAACGGTTGGAAATACAACTAAATCCCTGGTTGCAACCCATAAAAAGTGGCTATCAGCATATAAAACAAAAATATTTGGCGTTGGAACCAAGTTTAAAACACCATTTAACAGATTTAAACTACACAAAAAGCGAGCTATTAAACTCGCTTCGTACGGAGTGGTGGACCGGAGGGGATTCGAACCCCTGACCTCCTCGTTGCAAACGAGGCGCTCTACCAGCTGAGACTACCGGCCCTTAAAAATTACTTAGAAAAACCGAAACTAATTGTACCAGTGAGGTATAAAACTCCTACGATTATCAGAATTACTGCTATAATCTTCCACATGTTATAAGTACCGCCCATACCAAGATATTTTTCGGCTAAGTCGCTTTTGCCAACCGTGCGAACAATTGGTTCAGTATATTTAATAATTAGAATTGCTACTGCCAACAAGATAATAAATACTAATATCCTTGTAAGAACCATATCCCTCCTGCTATTACCAAGATCTGTGTTAAAAGGCCCAGCGGCCAATACTCGATCTTTAATTTAAAATGCGTTTTATTCAGGAATAGATAGATAGATTTTAATACTGGCAAATTTCTAAATTTAAAAGGTAAATTAAAAACATAATCCAGCGCGTAAATATCCAAAATACTTGATGAAGCAAAAGCAGTAAATATTAACCAAAATTGAAATTTTTTAATTGCTACCAACCAGATAAAAACAGCTAGAGCAAATATTATATCAATCGTAAGAGAAATATAATCTAATTTCATTACTTTGAAATCTTTTTTGTAAGAATGCCAAGTACCCCAATCGGTGTGAGGAATAGTATCTAATAAAAAGTGACTCGCGACTCCGCCGATAATTGCCAACGGATAACTTCCGGTAGATACGGCAATGGATGCTCCAACTAAAACATGTGGTGTGATAAACATAAAAATGGTGGGCGATGATGGATTTGAACCATCGACCTCGTCATTACTTGCCCCGTTCTAAAATTTGGGCTGGTGGGCGGCAAAGGAATCGAACCTTTGACCTCGTCATTATCAGTGACGCGCTCTAACCATCTGAGCTAGCCGCCCATTTCTCAAATATAGATTAACAAAAAAGCTCGAGTTTATCAAGTTAAACCCAAGCTTTTTGTTTTGATATTAATATGGTTGCAAGAAAAAGTATCTTAATAATAAGATAAACGACCATCCCCTAATGGGGTGATCCCAATTCAAAGAACTGGGATTTTTCCTTTAGAAAGGAGGTGATCCATCCGCAGATTCCCCTACGGATACCTTGTTACGACTTAGTGCTCCTTACCAATCCCACCGTAGTTCTCGCTAGGCGAGAGTTTCGGGTGTTACTGACTCGGCTCACTTGACGGGCGGTGTGTACAAGGCTTGAGAACGTATTCACCGTGGCAATTCTGATCCACGGTTACTAGCGATTCCGGCTTCATGAGGTCGAGTTGCAGACCTCAATCCGAATTGAGATGAGTTTTCTGGGATTAGCTCCGCCTTACGGCTTAGCGACCCTTTGTACTCACCATTGTAGCACGTGTGTAGCCCAGGGTGTAAGAGCCACGCTGATCTGACGTCATCCCCGCCTTCCTCCCCGTTAAACGAGGCAGTTTCCTCTGACATAAATAACAGAGGATGAGGGTTTCGCTCGTTATCGGACTTAACCGAACATCTCACGACACGAGCTGACGACGACCGTGCAGCACCTGTCTTAAGGCTCCCTTGCGGGCACCCCCCGGTTTCTCGGGGGTTCCTTAGATGTCAAACCCTGGTGAGGTGCTTCGTTTATCGTCGAATTAAACCACATGCTCCACCGCTTGTGCAAGCCCCCGTCAATTCCTTTGAGTTTTAGTCTTGCGACCGTACTTCCCAGGCGGCTGACTTAACGCGTTAGCTTCGCTACAAGAAGGGTCGATACTCCTAATAGCTAGTCAGCATTGTTTACGGCGTGGACTACCGGGGTATCTAATCCCGTTCGCTCCCCACGCTTTCGTATTTCAGTGTCAGAAAAAACCTAGTAAGCTGCCTTCGCCATTGGTGTTCCTCCCGATATCAACGCATTTCACTGCTACACCGGGAATTCCGCTTACCCCTGTTTTCCTCTAGTCTAAAAGTATCTTTTCCAAGCTCCAGGTTAGGCCTGAAGATTTTAGAAAAGACTTTTTAAACCACCTACATACCCTTTACGCCCAATAATTCCGAATAACGCTTGAGCCCTACGTATTACCGCGGCTGCTGGCACGTAGTTAGCAGGCTCTTATTCCTCTGGTACCGTCATAATCTTCCCAGAGAAAAGATTTTTACACTCCGAAAAGCTTCATCAATCACGCGGTGTCGCTGCGTCAGACTTTCGTCCATTGCGCAATATTCCCAACTGCTGCCTCCCGTAGGAGTAAGGGCCGTGTCTCAGTCCCATTGTGGCTGATCATCCTCTCAGACCAGCTACCCGTCATAGCCTTGGTGAGCCATTACCTCACCAACTAGCTGATAGGACGCAGGTTCCTCCCAAACCGATAAATCTTTACCCTTGCGGGGTTATAGGACATTAGCCCACCTTTCGGCGGGGTATTTCCTAGTTTGGGGCAGATCCCTACGTATTACTCACCCGTTTGCCACTGTCTTGCGACCGTACGACTTGCATGTGTTAGGCACACCGCCAGCGTTCATTCTGAGCCAGGATCAAACTCTCAAATAAAATTAACGAGATTTATATTAAACTGCGATTCTCAACGCAGCATTCTTGCAACCATATCAATACCAAAAACAATTAAAACAAAAAACATACAACTAGTAAAACATGTTATTTAGTTTTTAAGGTTCATATACTCTTTAAGAGATATAAAAAAGTTGCCAGGAGCGTCTCACGACAACTTTTTTATCTCCCTTAATAAGTTAAATCAATTTATTGTTAATATATTTTTTGCATCTACCCTCACTTTTCCACAGTATTTACATCATAGAGAAACAAAATTATTTTGTCAAGCGGAGGAAAGAAAATGCTTATTTCTCTATGACTTCATCGATAACACCATAACCAAGAGCTTGTTTTGCAGTCATATAATAATCACGATCGGTATCTTGTTCGATTTTTGCTAACGGCTTACCAATATTTTTCGCTAAAATTTTGTTAATTTGTTCTTTAACGCGGATTATTTCTTCGGCCTGTATCTTAATATCGGTGGCTTGCCCCTCAACTCCCCCCATTACCTGATGAAGTAAAATCTTTGCATTAGGCAAAGCGTATCGTTTTCCTTTCTTCCCGCCGGAAAGTAAAAAAGCGCCCATAGAAGCAGCCATGCCAATGCAAATAGTCGAAACATCTGACTTAACATAATTCATGGTATCGTAGATTGCCAAACCTGCCGTTACCGAACCACCGGGTGTGTTAATATATAATTGGATATCCTTCTTGGAGTTTTCCGAATCCAAAAAAAGTAATTGCGCCATAACGATATTAGCAACATTGTCATCTATCGGCCCGCCAATAAAAATTATTCTCTCCTTAAGAAGTCGAGAATAAATATCATAAGCGCGTTCGCCAAATGGTGACTTCTCAATTACAGTGGGAATCAAAATTTGATTTTTTGTTTCCTTCATTTTTGCGCCTCTTAAAAATTTTATTTAGTGGCGATCTCGATTAATCTATCAATAGTTTTGGTGGTAATTTCTTGCTGTTTTTGGGCATCATCTTTTTGCGAAGATTGGACGAGATTTTCATTTTTGGCAACCTCCCCAAGCGCCAAACCGATTTTAATGGTTTTAACTGACTCGTTTTTTAAGTCATTCCGTAGATCATTCATGGATTTCTTCATTTTTTCTAACATTTTTTCAAATCCCGGTCCGGTTTGCGCTTGAATTTGCTGAATTCTTCTGTTAATTTCCTGCTCAATAAGAGATCCGGGTATTTCCACGTCAGTCATTTCCGCTAATTTATTAAGTATTTCTCCTTCTAATTTTCGCTTTTGGGCGGTCTCTTTTTCCGCGATAACACTTTCGCGAATAGCTTTCTGCAACTTTTCTAAAGAATCATGTCCAAATTTTTTAGCAAATTCCTCATCTGTCTTGGGTAGATTTACAGATTCGACTTTGTTTATCTTAACTTTAAAAAGAGCTTTCTTTTTCTTCTTCGGATCTTGATTATGAGGCACATCTAAATTAAATTCTTTTTCCTCTCCCTTTTTCATACTAATTAATTGCTCTTCGAAACCGGGAATTAAGGTTGTGCTACCAATAACAAGGGGGTAATTGGAACTAGAAAGGTTTTCTTGTTTGATTTTGTCAATAAAACCTTCGAAGCTAACTTCCACTTTGTCTCCCTTTTTGGCGGCACGATTTTCCTCTGTAAACTTAGCATCACGATAGCGTAATTTCTCAATTATTTTATCTATCTCCTCTTGGTTAGCATCATGTTTTTCCGATTTAAATTTTACGCGAATTTTTTTATAATCGCCGAGTTTAATCTCCGGCATAACGTCTACTTCGGCTTCGTAGGTAAAATCCTTGCCTTCGCCGGCTTCTTTAACTCCAATGGCCGGTGGTTGAATCGGTTTAATCTTGGTTTCTTTAACCGCTTCTGCATAAGATGATGGCAAAGCTAAATCCAAAGCCTCACGCTCGTATCTACTCTGGCCAATAGCTTCCAGCGTCATGGCTTTGGGAGCAGAGCCGGGTCTAAATCCTTTGATATTTACGGAAGGAGCCAGTTTTTTATAGGCCTCGGTGTAAAAACCGACCATTTTTTCTTTTGGTACGGTAATAGTTAATTTAACTCTTGAATTGGGTAATTTTTCTAATTTTGTTGGCATAAATTTAATCCTTTTCTAATAAAATCCAGGGGTGGCGACTTCTTTTTGATATTTTGACCGGGGTCAGAAACCTCCTCGGATCCTTTAAAAATATTATACTGGCGTATTTGCAATTACTCTTTTGAAGCCAGAAATCGTCAGCGCCATCAATATTATCGTTATATTCTTTTTTTAAATTGGCAATATCTTGAGAATTCAGGTGTTGGTAGAATAAAACATTATCAACTGTAACTTTACCTTCTATTAATCCGCCTGACTGTTTTAAATATATTTCATCACCCTTTTTTATTGCTTCGTATGGTAAAATTTTTTCTTTGTTAAAGCGAGCTTCAATAGTTTGCTTACCGGAAAGTATTTTATCAATAGCATTGCCAACAAAAATTGCCAAATGTTTACTCATATATTACCTCGAATGAGCATAACACATAAATTACAGGCTGTAAAGCTTGGGTGAAGCTATTAAATCACGTTTGAGTTTAGCCATTTTCATTAGACCCGCTTGCGCACCGATATTCTCGATTACAGAAGTACTATTAATTATCCCCCACTTGAGCGATTCTTTGATATTTTGATTGTTAATATAGGATGCTAAAAAACCACTCGAAAAAGCGTCACCGGCTCCTGTTGAATCACGTACGTCAACTTTAAGCGAAGAAATTTGCCAGAATTCTTTTTTAGTGCCTGCCATAGCTCCGTTTTTGCCATCAGTAATCACCACTACTTCCGGACCAAGCTCTAAAACCTTTATCAATAAATCTTTTGCCTCTAAAATATTTGTAGGCCTAACCAAATCAATAGCTTCTTCTTTATTTAAAAATAATATTTTTGTGACCCTTAGTATCGATTTTAAGGAATGATCTAAATCGTTAAGTTGAATTACACCGGGATTTAATGCTAAATGAATGTTTTTTTGACTAACTAAGCTAATAATTTTGTTATAAAGCGGGCCATAATTATTTCCCAAAGGTCCCACATATAACCATTTGGTACTAAGATTTTTGGGAATATTTAATTTTGAGTAATCTCGTAAACCATGATAAACCAAAATGGTTCTTTCGCCTCTATAAGTAATAATAACAGAAAAACTGGTTTCAAAATTACTGAATGTTTTTAGGTAACTATCGGAAACCTTTTCTTTGGTAAATTGGTTTTTAACGCGTTCCGCGCCCAGGTCTTTACCTAAGGCAGAAATAATTGCCGTATTAAACCCTAAACGAGACAAACCAACCGCTACATTACAGGCTGATCCGCCAATGTCATAGTGCACTTCCTCAACATTAATTTTCTCTCCATAATTCCAACAAATCAACGATTTATGACAGGTTTTATTTTTCGCACAACCTGGCGGAGCGACCAAAGAAGTATCCTCCGGATGCAAAAAAATATCACTAGTACTGCTACCAACGGTTATTACGTCAAACATGAGTACTCCATAAAATTACTAATGCCTAATTATTCTAATTGACCTAATCAATGTCCAATTCATAAAACATCAAATTGATAAATATTTTGGGCATTTTATTATTAAACATTAGAGCTTAATTAGAAATTAGAAATTTCAACCCAAAGCTTCAATGCCGGGTAATTTTTCACCGGCAAGAAATTCTAAAGAGGCGCCGCCACCGGTAGAAACAAAGGTTATTTTACCACCTAATCCTAACTGATTGATTTCAGAAATTGTATCACCGCCACAAACAATGGACGTGGCCTTGGATTCAACAACAGCTTTGGCAATTAGTTGTGTGCCACGTTTAAACCTTTGCATGCCAAGAGAAGTAAGCCCCATAGTACCGTTCCAAAAAATAGTTTCGGCCTTAGCAATAATCTTTTGAAAGTGACTTACCGTACTATTACCAATATCAACGATTTTTTCTTTATCCCATACCAAATCTGTCGGTAAAATAAATTTTCTGGGCGCCAGATCGAATAAATCATTGGCAAATTCCACTTTTTCATTTTCACAAACCGATTTTTTTATATCAATGCCTCTGCCTTTCATGAAAGTGTTGGCCATAACCCCGCCCAAAAGAATATAATCGGTCTTTTTTAAAATATTTTTTATAGCCAGTATTTTATCACTTATCTTCGCTCCGCCGCTAATGACTACAAAAGGATGTTCCGGTTTGGTTAAAAGTGTCGATAAATTTTTAATTTCTTTTTCAATTAAAAATCCGGCAAAAGAAGGTAGATATTTAGAAATTCCTACTACCGAGGCATGTTCCCTATGACAAACTGCAAAAGCATCATCAACATAGACATCTCCTAAACTGGCTAATTGCCTAGAAAATTCTAAGTCGTTTTTCTCTTCCCGTAGATCAAAACGAATATTTTCCATAAGTAAAATATTTTTAGAAATTCTGTAAAAAGGTAAAGAAAAATTGGGTTTTTTTTCGACAGTGATTTTTGTTTTTAATTTTAACCAACTGGATAGTTTTTCTGCTACCGGTCGTAAAACTAAATTTTTATTACCAGAAATTATGGCTTGAATTCTTTCTTTAGGCCTAACTACGGGCCTACCCAAATGGGAAATTAATATTATTTCTTTTGGTTTGGATTGGAGTAGATATTTTAACGTAGGAAGTGTTGCCAGTATTCTTGCGTCATCTTCAATATCGCCTTTATTATTGATGGGAACATTATAATCAACCCTGAGAAGCACCGATTTTCCCTTAAATTTTTCTTGTGTTATCATTTTCATAATTAACCTTTTATCGGCGTATCTATTTAATTGTCCAGCCGCCATCAACTACAATTACCTGCCCCGTTATATAGCTAGCTTCTTCTGTCGATAAAAACAAAACGGCATTGGCAATATCTTCCGGTTCACCCATTCTAGCCAATGGAATGCCGGCAATTGTTTGTTGCTTAATCTTTTCGTCTGACATCGCTGCTCCCGGAGTTTCGATCGCCCCAGGCGCAACGGCATTAACATTGATTTTTTTGGCTGCTAATTCTAACGCCAAAGCCCTGTCAAATCCATTTAAACCACCCTTGGAGGCGCAATAATGTGTTAGTCCTGCAAACCCTTTGATAGATGCTATCGAAGAAATGTTAACAATTTTCGAACCCTCTTTCATAACTTCCGTTGCTGCTTTTGAAGACAAAAAAATGCTTTTCAAATTGACAGCTAATACTTTATCCCAATCTTCTTCAGTCATCTCCATAAAAGGTTTAAAGGGATATATACCGGCATTATTTACTAATATATCTAAACGGCCAAAGCTTTCTACTGTTTTTGAAATTAAGTTATCAACGTCGATTTTTTGAGAGACGTCACATTTAATAGCAATCGCTTTTTGTCCAGATTGATTAATTTCATCAGCTACTTTTTGGGCATTTTCTTCGTTTAAATCACTTACAACTACCGAACAATTTTCTTTTGCTAATCTTAAAGCAATTCCCCTGCCAATTCCTTGACCGGCACCGGTGATAATCGCCACTTTATTTTTTAATCGATCCATTTTTTCTCCTTTATTTTACTATTCGCTTCTTTTTACCGTTTATTTCAATTTTCATATTTTATTTATATTGATCTAAAAATTTTTGGAGGATTTCTTTGTATTGATAACCAACTTTTTTAGTTCCATCGGGAGCTAAAAACGCCGGGGTGCCACTAATAGAATATTTTTGCCAGTATTCGGGATATTTCTGTACATCCATTGGTTTAACTCTGTATCCTTGCTCAGCTAGTTCCGCTAAAACTTTTTTTTCTTCCTTGCACCAATGGCAATATTCAGAATAAAAATACATTACTTTGGCATTTTCATCGAAATATTTTGTACTGTTTTGATCTACGGTTTGCGTTTGAGCGGTTGAAGAGTTGTTTTGATTGTTACTCTGAGCCTTTTTATAAGCAAAAAAACCGACTAGAACGATAATAATCACCAAGATTGCAATAGTAATAAATATATAGGTTTTTTTCATAATTCCTCTAGAATTTAGACAAATATTTGCAAAATTCTACTAATCTTTTGGAATAGCCCATTTCGTTATCGTACCAGGCTACTACATGCACCAAATTATTATCAATAACAGAAGTAAGGTTCAAATCTAATATCGCGCCGTGTGGATCAGCTTTAAGATCACTGGAAACTAAAGGCTCATCTGTAACGACTAAGGCACCTTTTGATTTTTTTTCGGCTTTAATAAATGCTTCGTTTACTAATTCTTTGGTGGTTTTTTTCTGTACCTCACAAACAAAATCCACCATAGAAACCGTAGCAGTAGGAACACGTACAGCCATACCTTCAATTTTCCCCTTAAGATCTGGGAAAATTTTAAAAATTGCCTTAGACGCACCGGTTGATGTAGGGATAATATTTTCTGCGGCACTTCTGCCACGGCGAAAATCTTTTTTATCTGTTTTATCAACTAGTCCTTGTGTGGAAGTATAAGAATGTATAGTAGAAAAATAACCTTTTATAATTTTGAATTCTTTGTTTAAAACTGCTACTAATGGCACCAAGCAATTTGTAGTGCAAGATCCCATAGAAACTATACGGTGCTTTTCCGGATCAAATTGATCCTCATTGATACCGGGAATGATAGTAATATCCGCGCTTTCTGATGGAGCGGAGATTAAAACCCGTTTTGCACCTGCTTTCAAATGTCTTTCGGCTTCTTCTTTTTTGGTAAAAAATCCGCTTGATTCAACAACTAGATCAATGCCCATTTCTTTCCAAGGTAATTTTTCCGGTTCTTTTTCGGCGAGGAATTTACACTTTGGTTTTTCCGGAAAAAGACCATACACCGTATCGTGTTTTAACAAGTAGAGCAGATTATCTAAATTACCTAAATCATTAACTGCTGCAATATTCAAATCAGCGCTCGCCGCTCGATAAAAAGTTCTGCCAATTCTCCCAAAACCATTAATAGCAATTTTCATTTTTCCTCCCTATACCTCTAGCTTTTACATATTTTTATAAATTCTTCCGCTTTTAAACTAGCTCCGCCAACCAAAACTCCGTTGATATCTTTTTCTTTGAAAAATTCTCCTACGTTACTGCTATCAACACTACCACCATATAGTATTTTGACTTTCTGAGCAATCTCTCTGTTATATATAATCGCCAAACGATCTCTTAGAGAGTTAACTATTTCTGAAACATATTTTACCGTTGCCGGTGTGCCGCTACCGATGGCCCAAACAGGTTCATAGGCTACAATAACCTCAGCCATTTTTTCTCCCGAAACGCCGGCAATCGCCTGAGTTAACTGATGAAAAATATTTCCGTATAGCTCGTTTTCTTGAGAAGTGTTATTTTTTTCAAATTCACCCACGCAGACAATCGGCTTTAAGCCGCTTTTCAAGCTAGCTTGAACTTTTTTATTAATCATCTCGTCATTTTCATGCAAAAATCTACGTCTTTCAGAATGACCAATAATCACATATTCTGCTATTTCTTTGAGCATCAAAGGTGAAATCTCCCCAGTAAAGCTTCCTTTGTCCTCAAAATAAACATTTTGGGCGCCTAATTTAAGGCTTTTTTTGTTTAGCAAATCTCTAACTAGAGACAACCACATAAAAGGAGGACAGATTATTATTTCTTTGTCTTTATATAATCCTAAACCCTTAATTATTTTTTTTACTAGTGATTCGGCCTCAGTAGAACCAGTGTTCATTTTCCAATTAGCGACAATAATCTTTTTCAAAAACCCTCCTTAAATTTAAAATAATTTAGGTAAATCTCTGATTGCTACTAATTTAGATGCGTTAGAGTTCCGTGCTTTTATCTCCACCTTATTTTGAACTAAGCTTTTTTTACTAACGACAATTCTGAGTGGTAAACCTATTAAATCCGCATCCGCAAATTTCGCGCCTACGGAAATATCGCGATCGTCATACAAAACTTCTCCACCATTTTTGCTAAGAATTTCATAAATTTTGTCGGCTTCTTTTTTTACTTCTTTTTCTATATGCATAAGATAAATATCAAATGGGGCAACGTTCGCCGGCCAAATAATCCCGTTTTTATCGTGAAATTTTTCTACTATGGTGCCCATAATTCTCGAAGGACCCATACCATAACAACCCATTATAACTAATTTATCCTTGCCATCTTTATCTTTATATTTGAGATCAAAGGGTTCGGAATATTTTGTTTTTAGCTTGAAAATATTTCCAACTTCAATTGCTTTAGCTGTTTTTATTTTTTTCTTACAATTCGGACATAGATTTTTATTGCCATCATAAATTTCTTTATTCTGTGCCCAACCGCAGTCACAATAAAAAATAATATCTTCTCCGGCGTCACTAATGACTTGAAATTCATGAGAATATTTAGAAAAACTGCCTCCGGAGGCCTCAACAATTAGCACTTCTAGACCTAATCTCTTAAATGTTTGTTTATAAGCTTTTCTGATTTTTTCATAATAATTATCTAGATCTTTTTCGTCTTTATGAAAACTATAAAGATCTTTCATGGAAAATTCACGACCCCTAAGTAGTCCCGATTTCGCTCTTGGTTCATCCCTAAATTTGGTTTGAATTTGGAACAAATATGAGGGAAGATCTTTGTACGACTGAATGAATTTTTTAGCTAGAGGCACAACAATTTCTTCATGAGTTGGCCCTAAAGCGAACTCAGCGTCATAGTGGGATTTTGCCTTGTACAAGGCTTCGAAGTCTTGCCAACGTCCGGTAGTAACCCAATTTTCTTTAGGCTGTAAGGCGGGCATAAGTATTTCTTTAGCACCAACTTTTTCCATTTCCTCGCGAATGATTTGTTCTATTTTTCTTAGTACCTTATAGCCAAGTGGTAAATAGGTGTAAACACCGGCCATTTCTCTTGAAATATAACCGGCCTGGGTTAAAAGGCGAGCATTTATAGAAATTTCGTCCTTAGAAATTTCTTTTTTGGTTTTAGAAAATAATGATGATGTTTTCATAAACTTATCTCAATTTTAGTTTACCATTATTACAATTTTTTTAAAATAACCTCTTAATATCTAAATAAACTACTACCACGCTCAGCACAATTAATAAAATAAAACCCACGGCATGGATAATATTTTCTTTTTCATTAGTTATTATCTTTCTGCCAAAAATAGCTTCTAAACTCAAGAAAAACAATCTTCCACCATCAACTGCGGGCAAAGGAAGTATATTAAAAATGGCTAACCCTAATGATATTACTGCTGCTAAGCGAATCAAAAATATCCAACCAACCGATACTGTTTGAGAAACAAATGATACGACACCAACAGGACCGGAAAATTCAAAAGACGTCTTGGGACCGCCAAAAATTGAAGCAATGGCTTTAACCAAATACATAACAGTCAAAGACACTACCCCGGCAATTTCTTTGAGAGCATAATAAGGAGCTTGATACCATTTAATATTAGGTTTTTCTCCACCGGTTTCGGCTGTTGCTACACCAAGAGGCATATCAGTGTTTTGATCCAATTTGATTATTTTTGTTTTTTCTTTACCTTGCGATTTAATAACAAACTCAACCTCTTCTCCTTGATGCGACTTAGAAAATTGGGTTAACTCCGCTGCTGACTTAGGCGTAACCCCATTTATCTTAATAATAAGATCATTTGGTTTTAATCCTGCTTTTTGAGCCGCTGAATTGTCTTTAACTTCAACTATGGCAACATAATTATTTAAATCAACTTGAGGGATTATTAAGAACCAAGCAGTGAAAAGAATCCAGGCTAAAAGCAAGTTAGCCAAAATTCCCGCACTAGCTATGAAAATTCTTGCCCAAACACCTTTGTTGCAATATGCCTTGGGATCTTTGCTGCCGCCTTCTTCACCCAAAATTTTATTAAATCCTCCAAAAGGAATCCAGTTAAGGGTATAAAGGGTCTCACCTTTTTTAAACAGTTTACATAACCTTGGAGGGAAACCAATACCAAATTCTTCTACTTTAACTTTAGAAATTTTTGCGGCAAAAAAATGCCCAAGTTCATGGGCTAGAATTACTACACTTAATAATATTATTCCAACGAGGATTGCGAGTGGCAACATTTTTTCGTCCCGTATGAATATAAATTTTTTACACGACTGTTAATTCTTTTTTCTTACTATCAGAAATTTCTTCTACTTGTCGGTTGTAATCGTTGATTATTTTATTGAGTTCCTCTTCGGCTCGATAACGGTCATCCTCTGTTATTTGAGAATCTTTCTCTAGAGATTTGATTTTGTCCCAAATTTCTTGCCTAATTTGACGTAGTACAATTTTTGCTTCTTCGGCATTTTTTTGCACAGCTTTAGTTAGTTCGATTCTACGTTCCTCGGTCATAGGAGGAAGATGAAGTCGAATCAATCGTCCGTCATTAACCAACGACAATCCCGAATTATTATTGCGTAGTGCCAGTTCAATATCACCCAAAGAATTCTGATCCCAAGGAGTAATTAAAATTTGATCAGCTTGAGGAGTAGTAATGGAAGCCAATTGTTTTAATGGCGTTTTTTGACCATAATAGTCGACAACAATACCATCGACTATAGCTGAATTAGCACGCCCTGTTCTTAAAGCTTGGAGGCCTTCTTGAAATTTTGCAATCACCTCTTGCATCTTTGGTTTGGCGCTATTGATGATCGATTGATACATATTCCTCCTTGCTCTAGTTTAATTTAGTTAAGCTGATACCTAATAAACCTGGAGATCTTAATATTCTCACCGATTTTCTGTATCTTTTGATGCAATAAATCTTTAATAGTTAGATCCGGGTCTTTAATAAACTCTTGACTCAAAAGCTCGTTAACATCTCTAGGATCCATGGAAGCGATTTGCATCGCTAGATCATGGGCAAATTCTTTAAATTCGGGATTTTTGCTAACAAAATCAGTTTCACAGTTAAGTTCTATCAAAACCCCAATTTTACTGCTATGAAGATAGCTTTCAATCAAGCCTTGGGAAGTTTTTCTGTCTGCTTTTTTTAGAGCAACTGCTTCGCCTTTTTTAGCAAGAATTGCACGCGCTTTTTTTGCATCGCCTTTGGCCTCATCTAGAGCCTTGCGGCAAGCCATTACGCCTAAACCTGTTTCTTCTCTTAATTTTTGCACGTCTCCTAATGTAATTTTCATATCTTTAATCCTCGTATGAATTAATGAAATTATTTTTTACCGCTGGCAATTGCTTCTCCTGCTAAAGAAACAATCAATTCAATGGATTTTTTTGCTTCGTCGTTAGCCGGTATAATCTCAGCGATAAGATCAGGGTTAGCGTTTGTATCACAAACACCAATAATAGGAATACCTAGTTTTTTCGCTTCTAAAACAGCAATATTTTCATGGGCAGTATCAACAACAAATAAAGCATCGGGCAATTTTTTTAATTTTTTTAATCCTTCAAAAGATTTTTTCTTACTCTCAGCTTCTTTTTTGTCGCGTGATTGTTCTTTTTTACTTAATTTGGCAAATTCAGGAGAAATAATCTTATTTTCTAACTGCTCAAAATTCTTAATATTACTTTGTATTGTTTCAAAGTTGGTCAGTGTACCTCCTAACCAACGCGAAACGACGTAAGGCATAGAAATTTTTTCGGCAGTTTGTTTGGTAATTTCTTTTGCTTGTCGTTTGGTTCCCACAAAAAGAACGGTTTTACCTTCTTTAGAAAATAACTTCAAAAATTCTAAAACTTTGGTTAATTGTGATTGAGTTTTTTCCAAATCTAAAATATAAATGCCGTCTCTAATGCCAAAAATATACTTTTTGAACCTGGGGTCAGAGTGTTCTTTTTTATGTCCAAGATGACAGTTAGCGGCAAAAAGTTCTTTTACGCTGGGAATATTCATTTATTTCTCCTCGTTTTTCTTGTTCTTTTTAGTTAACTTGTTATTCTTGTAGGCCTGGCTTTTAGCAAGCTTTGCTTTAAATCTATCAACTCTACCGGCTGTATCTACTAATTTTTGTGTACCGGTATAAAGAGGATGGCACATAAAACAAATCTCGGTATGTAACTCTTCTTGAGTGGAACCGGTTTTAAATGAAGCACCGCAAGCGCATTTGGCTTCAATGTTTTTATGATATTCGGGATGGATATTTTTTTTCATTCTTCTCCTTGCTTTAACAACAAAATAATCGCTTAAAATAGCTTGCACCTAGTATATAATAAACCTTTAAATATTGCAAGGGGTGCCTTTTTCTGTTAAAATAACCGAAGAGAAACATTATGAAAGAAGAAGAATCAATAAAAAAACAAATCAAAGAAGCGGAAGAAATCTTAGAAAAATCCGGGGACGAAGAATTAAAAAAAATGGCCGAAGAAGAAATTTATCGGCTTAGATTAATGTTGCTCAAAGATGATCCCAACGACAATAAAAACGTTATTTTGGAAATCCGTGCCGGAGCTGGCGGAGACGAAGCTGAGCTTTTTGCCCAAGAACTTTTTAGAATGTATCAAAAATACTCCGAACGCAAGGGTTGGAAACACGCTATAGTCGATTCCAGTCGAACACCCTTAGGGGGCATAAAATCAGCCACTGCCGAAATAATCGGTAAAGGGGCCTATAAATATCTAAAATACGAAAGCGGTGTACATCGCGTACAACGTGTTCCAAAAACGGAAAAATCCGGACGAATTCATACTTCCACGGCAACAGTAGCCATTTTACCGGAAGCTGAAGATGTTGATATAGAAATCAATCCTAAAGATTTAAAAATCGATACCTACCGATCCGGAGGCGCCGGTGGACAAAATGTCAATAAAGTCGAAACTGCCATACGCATTACTTACTTACCTACCGGATTAGTTGTAGCATGCCAAGATGAACGTTCTCAATTTAAAAATAAAATAAAAGCACTCAAAGTTATTAAATCAAAACTCTTAGCCGAAAGAGAAGAGAAAGAACAAAAAGCACGTGGTGAAACGAGACGAAATCAAATAGGCACTGGTGATCGCAGCGAAAAGATTAGAACATATAATTTTCCTCAAGATCGTATTACCGACCATCGTATCAAAAAATCATGGGGTCAAATTGAAAATATTCTGCTAGGAAATCTCGATCCTATTGTTTCTAACATTATTGAGGAAGATACGAAAAGAAAAATAGAGCAAATAAAAGTATAATCTAGTTCATCTCTCCAAGAGTTAATTTTATCTTTTTCTGATCTTCGCCTCTTTGAATATTGAGTTCTATCTCATCTCCGGGGTTAAAATCCAGGAGTATTTTATTTAATGGGTTATTTTCATTAATCTCTTCATTATTTACTGATAAAATTATATCTTCTTCTTTTACACCCGCTTTGTCGGCCGGACCACCTGCCACCACTGCCGGTTCATTTTGATTTTTGCCTTTATATACTAACGCTCCATGATCTACTGACAAACCATTAGCTTTAGCAAGTTCCTTAGTTATATTAACGTATCTAACGCCGATCATCGGCCTGGTGATTTTTCCGGTTTTTTTGACACTTTCGATGGCCTTTTTGGCTGAATTTATCGGAATAGCAAAACCTATGCTTTCTGCATTACTGGCAACAGCTGTATTAATACCCACAACCTGCCCTTTCAAGTTAACAAGTGGTCCACCGGAATTACCAGAATTTATAGCGGCATCGGTTTGAATTAAATCAAATAACTGTTCCGAACTTCCAATGCCGGAAGTGGTTATTTTGCGATCTTTTGCCGAGACCACCCCTAGAGTTACTGAATTTTGAAATTCGCCCAAAGCATTACCTATAGCCATAACCCATTGGCCGACTTCCAAATTATCAGAGTCACCCAGTTCAACCACGGGTAAACCGGTCGCGTCAATTTTTATGACTGCCAAATCATTATACGGATCTTGAGCCAATACTTTTCCTTGGTAATTTTTCCCGTCTGCAGTAAAAACTGTATATTCAGCATTAGCGTCAGAAACAACATGTTTGTTAGTTAAAATTAATCCGTCATTAGTTATTATAAAACCGGTACCGCCACTTTCTTGTTGATAAACTCGTCCAAAAAAATCTTCGATGTCTTTTTTGGATAAAATAGAAACCACAGCAGGTGAAACTTTTTTACTGGCATCAATGACCGCCGAACTTTCTTCCAAAACTAATTTTTCGGTTTTATTAGTATTAATATTGATGTCCTTAAGCCCCAATCTTTCTTTTAAATTTTGGTTGGAAGATAAAAATAGTAATCCTCCAAAACCACCTAAAGTGCCCATAATAAAAGCTAAAATCAAAAAAACCGCCATAAAAACCGCACCTCGTGAAGCCGGTTTTTTAGCTGGCTTGTTAGCTGACATTTCTTCATTTCCATCGGAATAACTAATATTTGTAACTTTGGGCATTTTTCCTCCAATTATGACTATTTTTTAATTTTTTTGGCGATTCTCGACATTAGAGAAATAACAATCACCGCTATCGTGGTTACAATGATAGCATAAACAAATAAAGAAAAGGTATTATTACCCGGTTTGACGTACTTGTTAATTAAATCGGTTATGGCTGAATTCCAGGCCAGTGCTGCCACAAATGTAAAAGCACCTGTAATAAACATAGCAAATTTTTCCACGAATTCTCTAGTCATTTAACTCCTCTCGAATCATTTTATTAACTAGTTGCGGATTAGCCTGACCTTTGGTTTCCTTCATTACCTGACCAACCAAAAATCCAATTGCTTGGGTTTTACCTGTTTTGATGGTTTTAACAATTGCAGGGTGAGCAGAAATTATTTTTTTAATAATATTATTTAATTCTTTGGTATCGGAAATTTGACTCAACCCTTTCTTTTTAATAATTTCTACGGGACTTTTACCTTTTAGTAAATCCGGGAAAATGTTTTTGGCCGCATTCCTAGAAATTATATTTTCCTTAACTAATTTAACAAGTTCTGCAGCATTCCGCGGAGTAATTTTAACAAAATCTAATTCATTTATAATCCACGAGCACAAATCTTTGACGTGATTAGTGTATTTAATCGTTTTTTCAAAAAACTCGAATTTATTATTATCGGATGTGATTATTGCTGCATCACTAAATGCTAAATTATATTGCTTAATATATCTATTAATTCTATTTTCCGGTAATTCTGGCAAATCATTTTTTAGTGTATCGATTTCTTCTTGGGAAATTTTGACTGGGGGCAAATCTGGCTCTGGAAAATAGCGATAATCTGCCGAAGTTTCTTTAACCCTCATAACGTAAGTTTTACCAAGTTTATCGTTCCATCCTCTGGTTTCCTGAATGACCTTATCACCGGATTCTAAGACATCAGTTTGTCGTTCAATTTCGTAATTAATGGCTTTTTCTACGGCCTTAAAAGAATTCAAATTTTTAACTTCAACTTTTGTCCCTAGTTTCTTAGTTCCATTGTTTCTCGGTTCTTTTGTGCGAATGGATATATTCGCTTCACAACGCATCTGCCCCTTTTCCATATCGGCATCAGCAATTTTCAAGGTTCTCAATATTTGTTGATAATTTTGACAGAATAATTTTGCTTCCTCGGCATTAGAAATATCCGGTTCAGTCACCAATTCCATCAGCGGCACACCGGCGCGGTTATAATCAGCTAAAGAATGATTAACTTCCACTCTGCCTTCGGGATGTTTCAAGGTGCCGGTATCTTCTTCTAAATGAATTCTGGTAATTTTAATTTTTTTATCGGCGATTTTTAAATAACCATCTCGACAAATTGGTAAATCGTATTGAGAAATTTGATAGCCTTTTGGTAAATCGGGATAAAAATAATTTTTTCTATCCCATTTAGTAATACTGGAAATTTTACAATTTAGTGCAAGTCCGGTTTTTATAGTCCATTCAATGGCTTTTCTGTTTAATACCGGCAAGGTTCCTGGCATTCCCAAACAAACCGGGCAAATATTAGTGTTAGCGTCAGAAGAAAATGGACTATTCAGGCAAGAACAAAACATTTTTGATGCTGTTTTTAATTCGGCATGAATTTCTAAGCCAATTGTAGCTTGATAGTTTTTCATAAAATATGTAACTCGTTTAACCCTTTTTTAAATTTGTCTACCGCGTCAATTGCTTCGTGATTTAATATCTCCCTATCTGATTGGTGCACAATTTCATTTCTTATTTTATGCGCTTGCCAAGTACCTTGATAAACTTCCCATGTAAACTTTTTTTGAGCATTTTTTAAGCGCATTCCCATATTTTCACCTCTTGCGCCACTGTTTTTTAAAACTAAATCAAATAATTTATCTGCCTCAATAACGGCTTGTTTAAATCTGGCGGGTCCTCCCAAAGACAATAATTCTTGAATTTCATCCCATTTAGTTTGCGCATATTCTATTTTGAGATCCCTGACTTCCCCGCTATATTTATTAGCGCTGGATTGAAAAGGTAGGGTTATAAGTTTTCTCAAACCGTCAATAAAATTATCAAAAATGGAAACTCTGAAATCCTTTTTATATTTTTGGTGTTTGTTCATGATAATTAGTTTTTAATTGATAATTATGAGCTAATGATAAAATTGTTTCTTCACTAAATTGCGGCCCTAAAATTTGCATACCAACCGGCAAATTGTTTATGGCACCACACGGAATACTTACACCGGGAATTCCGGCAATATTTGCCGTAACCGTATAGATATCAGATAAATACATCTTGAGAGGATCATCAATATTTTCTCCGATTTTAAAAGCAGTGCTAGGTGTAGTAGGAGTAACTATTACATCAACCTTTTCAAAAGCTTTTTCAAAATCGCGTCTTACTAGAGTTCGTACTTTCATGGCTTTTTTGTAATAGGCATCGTAATAGCCAGCGGATAATACATAAGTACCAATCATAATTCTGCGTTTGGCTTCATCGCCAAATCCTTCTTCGCGAGATTTATAATACAAATCAAGAATATTTTCAGCCTTTTTAACACTATAACCGTATTTTACACCGTCAAAACGTGCCAAATTAGAAGAAACTTCTGCCGGTTGAATAATATAATA
>Ga0247841_10003293_pt1 | contig 30340 bp, 33 predicted proteins | sample LaCruzMarch2015__2_FD_192410 | JGI IMG/M metagenome (GOLD analysis project Ga0247841, IMG submission 192410) | Freshwater microbial communities from meromictic Lake La Cruz, Castile-La Mancha, Spain - LaCruzMarch2015_18m | ecosystem: Environmental > Aquatic > Freshwater > Lake | place: Spain... | reverse complement strand
AACGAAACCGGTAAAAAAGGAGGTGGATCGACCGCCGGATGAAATGCATGTGTTTCGGTGTCCCAATCCGGAATGCGGAAAGGTGCATTTCAGTATCGTTCATTCCGCGATCGAAGGGGCGCATTTCAAGCCCTCATGTCCAAGCTGTGGCAAGGGTGATCGCATGTTGTATTACCTGGTCTATGCGTCCGGTGGGAAAATGTTGCTTCGGGCGGATTGCGGCGCTTGTCGGAAGTCACATTCCTTGTTCTTTCCGGGGATTCGCAGGATTTGTGAGCGGTGCGGCTGGGAAGGCGATTTTTTTCTTATATTTCAAAAAAATACGTCTTGACCCTGTGTTTTGAGTTCGTTTTGGAGTTATACCTCCATCCGTTACCTGTACGGATAGGGGGTGTACCGATCTAATTTTAAAAAAAGTTCAAGTCCGGTTCCGTTTTACCCCGTATTTTTATTTACCTTTTGACCTCGCTTTTTCCCCAACTCCAAATGTCATCATGAGTTCCGAACGTTATCTTCTCGCATTTTGAGGCGTCCTTCCCTCACCCTGTCCAGCTCTGCGGAGCTGTACAGCCTCCCGACCACCGTCTCTCTTCTTAGGGAAGTTTCGAGACGGTGGTCGGGAGGTAAAGGTTCGGGAAGGACTTGGGTTTGCGGTTGTAGCGAGTGGATCTCAGTTGTTTGAGTTGTTGTTTTTGAAGTTTGAAGTGTTGTTTTTGAAGTTTTGAAGTGTTGTTTTTGGAATTTGTGTTCTTGGTCAGGAAAGGCTTGGATTCGGGTTTAGGACGTGTTTTTTTTGGACTAGAAAAATATTTTCCTAAGGGGAAATGTGGAAAAGTGATAAACAGACCCCCCTGTTTTTGCCCAATACTATAGAGAGAATATTGAAGTAACAAGCCCAGCCAATCAACCTGGGACGATTCCAAGAACCTAGACTGGAGATAAAACCATGAAACTGATTGACACGAGTGAGCCTCGCGGAAGTGGAAAGTCGTTTTGTAGTGTTTTGAAAGGTGTATTTGTTGAACTTGCAAGCTGGATCAGGAAGGGATTGAGTCTTGGCGTGATGCTTTTTCTTGCGTTCACCACTCTTTCAGTTCTGAACCGGGGTGCAGGGTATCTGGAAGCTTCTTTGGGAAAGACTGAGGTTCGGAAACAGTCCGAAGCGGCCGTGCCGTCGTTCTCGCGGGGCAATGTGAACGTGAGACAGGCAGTTGTCGGTCAGGTTTCGGGGCGTGTTTTACGGCCTGCGGTTATTCCGGAAGCCTACAGTCCGAAAAATACCCGGGATACGCTCAGGGAGTCGAGGTATCTGGCGAATGAATTGGAGTCGTTTACCAGGACACTTGCGCGTTTCGGACGGTAACGGGTCTTCCGGCGTCTGAAGGGGTGATGGTCCTGTGTGTAGCAGGATCACGCTCCTTCGGACGGAATTTTCGGGAGGAATTCTAAAGGGATGGATGAGCATGGAAGATATTGCAAAAAACGAAACAGATCAGGGAAAGGCGGCAGAACGAGCTGTGGTTGCGGAACCGGTGGAACTTCAAGCAAGGGATATTGAGATGTTCCGGTTCATGCACGAGCAGGGGTATTTGGCGCACAGTCACATCAAGTCCGCATTTTGGGTGACTTGTTCGGAGGAAGCCGGAGCGTGTCATCACCGGCTCGATAAACTGGTCGCGGCGGGATATCTGGCCAAAGAGACCGGCGTGAAGAAAAAACTTTCGGTGTATCGTTTAAGGGAAAAAGGGTACTGCGAACTTCTGCGACGAGGATTGCATAACAGCATGTCCCTTTTCAAGTTGAACGGTTATCACCAGGTGAATATGGATCATGACCTGAAAGTGACGAATCTTCGCATCTTTTTCCGGAAGCACGGTCTTGCCGGATGGACGAGTGAGCGCGTTTTGAGAAGGCGGGATAATTACTATCTCCACGTTCCGGACGGGCTTTTAACGGTGTATTCGGAGAAGATCGCGATCGAGCTGGAGAATTCGACGAAGGGGCGGAAGCGTTATGAGGCGCTTTTCAAGAACTACCAGGGCTCGAAGGAATACAGCCGCGTTTTCATGATCTTGAACACCGAGATCATGGATTGGGTGATCGATCTTGAATACGATCCGGAGAAGATCTGGTTTGTGGAGTATAAGACTCTTTTCCGAGAGGGTGAGAAAACCGTTTTCAAGAACAAAGCGGACACCTTCATGCTCTCCCAGATCCTATGATGTCTCATGGGGAAGCCTGAGGGGGACTCAAGGCAGTCGCTTTTGGTGAAAGTCGTTACCGGGATACTGATTGATGTCCCGCTTACAGTCGCGGGCCTTTTGTTGAAGTTGAGGGATTCTTCTACAGGGAAAAGCGTTTTGGAATTCGGGAAGAAGCATATCGGGAAGATGAAGAATCTTCCGCGCTGGAAAATCGTTTGTCTGATCCTCGGGGTGGTGATCCTGATAGCAGGGCTCGTGGCCTTGACGTGGTGGATGCACCAGCGGGCTGGAGATGTTCCGGGATTTCGAAGGCCGCTTTCGGGGCGGTGGATCATTTTTAAGGGGATGCTCTATTACCTCGTTTATCTGGCGGCCCTGATGCCATTTTTTCTTCCGGTGGCGTATTTTTCTTCTGCGGAGAAGGAACGGTTTTTAAAAGACGCCGAGAAAAAGCGTGATCCCGATCTTCTCGTGATGCGAAGAAACCGCCTGCGGTCAGACAAGTCACGATCATATCTCGGTGAGAGTTTGAGCGGTGGAGGAGCGGTTTATCTCACATGCGAACAGCGCTCAATGCACGCCGAGGTCGTGGGCTCGACCGGCACCGGGAAAAGCGAGTCCGTGTTGCTTCCGCTTCTGGCACATGACATCAGAAACGGAAGAGGAGCGATCGTGATCGACGGAAAAGGCGATCGCGAGCTTCTGGACCGGATCAATTCCATAGTTGTTCGGGCGCACCGAGACAAGGACTTTTACTTCTTCTCGCTCGCGAAACCTGATAAGTGCAACAGCTACAACCCGCTTCTAAGGGGGAACGCTACGGAATTAAAAGACAAGATCATCGGAAGCATGATCTGGAACGAGGAATTCTACCGGAAGATGGCGGAGCAGGCCACGCTTACGCTTTTAAAGGCCCTGAGACTGCGTCCCTGCGAGAAAGGCTCAGAAGAGCCTCCAATAATTCTTTTCAAGGAGGTTTACCGGTATCTGACGGATTTTACGGCATTACAAGAACTCGCCAACGCAACTACGGATCCCGAGCTTAAAGGAGATCTCGGGAAGATGCTTGGCCGGTTCGATCAAAACCATAAGTTCCTGTCCGGACTTATCGCGGACCTTTACCTAACGTCCCGCAGCGAATTCTCAAAGCTCGTGGATACCCCAACGCCTGAGATCGACCTTCTGAAAATTTACAAAGGAAACAAGATCGTATATTTCCAGCTCAATTTGCAGGGGTACGGAGAAACGGCAAAGCGCATGGGCCGCATGATCTTGCAGGATATCAGGACCGTTTCGGGTTATATCCAGTCCGATATGTTGACTTCCGAGCGCCACTTTTTCCCGGTGTTCGTGGACGATGCGTCCAGCTTTCTTGACATCAATTTCATCGATTTCCTGAACAAAGCCCGCGCCGCCGGGTTCGGGATCATGCTTCTCCACCAGTCGCTCGGAGATCTTGTGGTGCGCCGCGACCCCTCGTTTCAGCAGCAGGTAATTGAAAATACCAATATCAAGATTATCCTCAGGCAGGATGATCCCGATTCCGTGGAAAAACTCACGAAGATCGGAGGGACGAAGAAGACCCTTATCTCCACTTATCAAACAGAGCAGAAATTCACCGGCAAGGATTTTACGGGAGTCGGCTCGATCCGCGAGGGGCAGGAATTCCGCATTGAGCCGGACCTGATCCGGGGGCTTCAAAGGGGAGAGGCGGTCGTGATCCTGAAGAGCCCGGAGCTTTATACGGGGCACGTGAAACTGGATTTCTTCGGGCATCCGTCGTATGTGGGCGATTTCAAGGCCCAGCACCCGCTTGCTCAGCCTGCCGCAAACAAAGAAGAACCTCCCGCAGCCGCTCAGACGGCGAAGCCCGTAGAAAACACCTTAAAGCCCGCCGTATCGGCTAGTAGTGAGACCAAAACACACCCAGCTGTGAAAGATGCGGAAGCGAAGAAACATCCTATCGCGTGGGTCAATAAAATCCAGGAGAAGAAATTAGGCTTCAAGCAACCGTAAAGTAAATCCAGAATTTTAAATCAACGGGGAAGGTCCGGGACGTTGTCCTGAGCCTTTCCCTTTTTTATTTTTCAGCGAATTCAAAAAGGAGGTGATTGGACAGAAAAAAGAAGGGTTTTAACAAAGTCCATTTCAAAAACCAAAAAGGAGAAAAACAACATGGAAACTCAAAACGCTGTTCAAGACGTGAAACAAGAAATCGTGGTTCTCGCGGATGTCCCGAGGTCAGAAAACGACATCTACCGGATCTCGCGAAAGGACTACAAAGGGAACCGTTACCTTGACCTCAGGATCTTTTTCCGGGCCAAGGACAATAAGGCCAAGCTGGTGCCGAGCGCAAAAGGCGTGTGTTTCGCGGAGAAATTTCGCGAACCCGTCATTGCGGGGCTCATCAAGGCCCGGACAGCTCCTCAGGCCGTAAGACCGGAGGGAGTGAGCGTCGCAAGCTTCACGGTGTGCGATATTCCGATTTCGGGAACCGAGATCTTCCGAATTTCCAAAGGATGCGGGCAAAAGGCCACATTCGTGGATATAAGGAAATTCTATTCCAAGGATGGTGCGTATTTCCCGTCCAAACGAAAGGGAGTTTCGATTCCGGAGTCCGCGCTCGAAGACGTGATCCTGGGGCTTATGCCTGCAAGTTCCGCACACGCAGCGTAAACGAAGGTCGCAGGAAAAAAACAAAAGGGAGGCGGTGCTTTAGTGAGCCGTCTCCCTATTTTTTTTGAAAGGAGGTGAATGTCATGAGGTTGATCGTCAGAAGAAGTGATCTTAAAAAGTATGCCGGATTGATCGGCAAGTTTCAAAAAAACGGTTGGGAGATCGTGGTTCGCTGAAACGGAAGAAAAAAATAAAACAATCGCACAAATAAGAGGCGGCATTCCCGTCAAAGGAGTCCGCCTCTTTTTGTGTCTTAAAAGGAGGGTGGACCCATGAGAAGAAAGTTATCGGTCAGAGATTGGCCGGAGACCGAGCGGCCCGCGGTAAGAGCGAAGGAGAAAGGCGTTGAAGCTTTGTCAGATGCTGAGCTTCTCTCACTGATCCTGAAGAGGGCCACGTATGAGCAAACCGAAGTCGGCGTTGCTTTGGAGCTTTTGAAGAAAGCCGGAGGGCTTCGTCAGGTTTTTGACCTCAAGGACCTGAATGAATCTCAGTGGGCTGAGCTTCAGGCGGTTCGCGAGATCGGGAAACGGGTCTTAAGGCAGGGGATGATCGGACAGAACTTTGTCAGGAGTCCTCAAGCGGTCACGGATTATCTAACGGCCAGTCTGCGGGATCTGAAGCGCGAGGTCTTCAAGGTGATATTCCTCGATAAGGGGCTCCGCATTATTGGCGAGCGGGATCTTTTCTTCGGAACGGTCGACGAGGCCGCGGTGCATCCTCGTGAGATTGTGCGTGCTGCTCTGGAATTTTCCGCTTCCAGCGTCGTTCTCGCGCACAACCATCCCTCCGGCAAGGTCGAGCCCAGCCGCGAGGATTATGAGATCACGCAGAAGATCAAGTCCGCTTGTCAGACGGTCTCTATCAGGGTTATTGATCACATCATTATTGGGGAGAACCAGTATTTCAGTTTCTCGGAACGCAGCCAACTCTAAAAAAGGAGATCGCAAGATGACACGAACAGAGCATCTAAGAGGTCTTTCTGCGCAGATCCAGAACTTGCGTGAGCGCATTGTTGCTGCCGGAGAGGAATGTCTGATGGACGAAGAGGAAACCGAACTTTTGCGCCTCGAACGGAAAAGGGAGACATTGATTTCAGGGAGGAATTTATGCGGAAAATCTTGACGGAAAAAAGTCACAAAAAGCTGCTCAGTATGCACCAGGCTCTTGGAAAGGAGATTCGCTGGCGCAGCCGGTTTGGTTACGGAAGGACCCTGACCCTTTTGGACGACATGCAAGAGCTTTTGATCCGGCGAGGTTCGTGGGAGAAAAGAAAATAGGTTCACTTTAGTCATCAAAAAATCGATTAGGGGCGGCGTCTCTTCCAAGGGATGCCGCCCCTTTTTACTGACAGAAAAGGAGGCTATTACCATGCTTTCACGAGAAGAATTGCTGGAAACAGTGAATGACTTAAACAGTCAAAATGCCGGCCGCCAGGTTGGTTATATCAGCGGTTACCGGGATCAGTGGTTTATCGGAGGCTACATCTATAAAGATCATCAGGACGGCCAGGTGCTGTTGCTTCATTTTTGCCAGGGCAGGAATGTCGGTCGGATCAATTTTAACGGGGGGTACACGGTGAATTTGAATGTAACGGATTGCAGAACTCGCGGGGACATCTTCAAGAAATTTGAGCTCTTGGATCATCACAAGCGCCGCGAGAAAGAAAAGGCAGAGGAGAAAAGAGCGAAGCTCGAGGTCAGGTGTACGCATTGCGTCAATTATCTCGGTAGGCTTACCCGGAATTGTACCCCCTCCGATTCTTGCGGATACAAACGGATACGGAAGAGGAAAGAAGGTTCCGGGAAGCCGGATGACCGGGTAATTGAAGCGGTTCTGTCCTGAAATCGCAGCTAATTTAACGAATTCACAGGCAGGGGTTGCTACTAGAGCCCCTGCCATTTAAAAAAGAGGGGACGATTCCATGGAATATCCGAAGCGTGAAAAGCTCCAGCTGGAGCTCTATGAAGATCTTAAAGAAAGACTTCTTGAATATCACGAAGGGCTTTTTGATTCGAAAAAGGAAAAAGAGGAAGACCTCCTTGTTAAGAAACTCTATCTTGATCCTCAAGAGGGCTGTGTCCCGGACGAGTTCATTGGCGAGGAGCTTCACTACGCCGTTAAATCCAAGTTCTACGGATTTTTCAGCGTTATCCGGGACAAGGTTCATTCTGAATATTTGGAAAAGAAGCGGATCAGCTGTCCCTCCATTTCAATCTCCATCGATCCTTCCTACGAGGATGCAACGACCGTCGTCGTTTCCTTTCAGAACGCCGTGCTCTGCGAATATAACGCGAAGGCCTGGAACTTTGTATGGTCAAGCGTTGCCGAACTTCAGAAGGAGATGGCGGATCTCTTTTATCAGATGAGGGACCGGCTCAATCAGTATTTTGTCGAAGGAATACGTTTCGCCAAAGAAAAATAATCTCGAAACTCATCCCGAAGAGGAGGCAATTCCATGAAGAAGATCTATACGAAACTAGAAAGTGTTCGTGTGCTTACGGCCCCCGAAGATCTTGCGGAACTTAAACTCGATTCCTGCGCGGTCGCGAGAAAAAGCGGGCAGGTTTTTGTATGTCCGCTTGACAGTTTGCGCGAGAAAAGAGTTGAGGGCTTTCACAACTCCGGATTTTCTGAGCCGGTTTTTGGCTTCGAAGACGAGAAATGCGAAAAGTTCCTCATCATTAACGGCGAGCGGAAGAACGGAAAATTCTGTGACTTCTGCAAGGACCGCTTGAACGGAATCACGGGTAACTGTTTCAATTACAACGTGAAACGGAAAGGGTGTTGCTTCAGTCCGGCAAAAGAACTTGGGAGATTCAATATTTCTCTGAAAGGATGGCGGTATCTTAAACCGTCCCGGGTCAATACATACTCTCCCTTTAAAAAGCCCTGGAGCGCGGGCTATATCAGCCTCGATTCGAAGCTGATTGACCGGAACAAAAGAGTCATTGCCGTTCGAAATGATTTCTGGAACCAGCTAAAGAAAAAGAAGGAAAAATATTGCTCCCGCTGCGTCCTGAACGGTCGCTGCCGCATGAATAGCGCCAGGATCGCGGAGCGCTGTATGGTGACCGATGAGGAAACTCAAAAAGGCTGTATGCAAGGTATCCAGAAAAGATTCGGCGGCGTTGACGAATTCTTGAAACGGCTGGCTTACAGCGGGAAAGAGATCACTTGCCGTCCTAAAGGTGGAAAACGGAAAACCCGGTGGCTCATTACAAGACCGGTGGGCCGTAATAAATTCCTGATCCGTAAACGCATGCGGCCATGGAAGACGGCCATTATTTCAAGAAAAAGGGTGGAAAGAAATGTGGTTCCTGAAGCATTGCCATTGATGGACCGTGAAAAAATAGCGGTGTTGGCCTGGTATTTTTTAGAGAAATACTGCGCCGGAGATCAGGAGGCCTACCGGGGCTATCGCGGTCGGACCCTTCGGACCTTGTCCGTTACTGCCATCCCGAGCGGAATTGAAGTCAGTTATTTCCCGTATGGCTGGGGGACACCACGGCTAATGGAAAAGCGAATGGAATCGTTTAATGACGTTTCCAGATTCGATTGTTAATTCACATTCAGACAAAGGAGCGAATCATGAGAAAAGTCTATACCAAAATCGACAAGGCCTATGTTTTCCCGGACTGCGCCAATCTCAGGTCCTTAAAACCTGACTCGTGCGCCGTGAAGATCGTCGATAAGAAACCGTGCGTGATCCCGCTTGGCGATCTGCAAGGCAAGGAAGTGGAGAATGGCGGGCGGGACGACTATTCTCCGGTGTGGGGCTATCAGAGCGGGAAAAATGAACCTTACATCCTGATCAACGGCCAGAAGAAACGTTCAAAGTTTTGCGACTTCTGCAAGGACCGATTGAACGGCATTACGGGGAATTGCCTGAATAAGGATATTAAACCCGCAGGCTGCGCTTTTCAGCCGGTCAATGAATTGAAAGCATTCGATATTGACCTGGATGGATGGGAGAAACTCCGGTCGGTTGATCTGAACCCAGACACGGCATTTTTCAGGCCGTTTTTCACCGGGATCACGTTTGATCCCGAAGTCATACGACGGAATAGAAAGATCCGGCGTATTGCAAGGCATTTGCCGCAATATCAGAAGGAGAAGATCGAAAAGTACTGTTCCCGTTGTATTTATCAGGGGACGTGCTACCTCAGGAGCCATAAAATCGTGGAACATTGCATGGTGACTGAGGAGGAGATGACGAACCGATGTCTTGTGAAGATCCGACGACGATACGGAAGCATCGAGGCGTATCTGAATATGCTCGCCTATGCTGGCGGCAAAGTAATGTGCCAGCCCCGGAGCTATGTCCAGGAATCGGAGTGGAGAGTTTCGCAGCCGTTCGGCAAAGCGCACTACGAAATCCTGAAGCCGTTTAACTCCTATAGCGGAACGAAAATCGCGAGGGACGTCGTTGAACGCCAAGTAACGCCCTGCTCGGTACCCGAAACGAATCGCGAAAAAATAGCGGCCCTCGCGTGGCATTACCTGGACCACTATCACTATCACCGGCTATGGGTTTCCCTGAAACCGGAAGGAATTGAAGCGACGCATCATGTGCGCGGGCCTTATCGCTTTTTCCGCGCCGAGACTTTTACTTCCTTCAATGAGATCCATTACTTCTTCAATCGTTAATTCCTCCACCCGTTTTTAATTCCAAAACCGTAACCAAAAACCAAGGGAGAAAACCGTCCATGAATACCGCCGATTTAGTCAAAGTGCTTCAGCAATGTTTCAAAGCGAATGTAACGCCGCTCGTTTGGGGCCAGCACGGGATCGGGAAAAGCCAGATCGTGCAGACTCTTGCTGCGGAAATGAAATACGAATGCGTGGATCTACGGCTTGGTCAGATGGAAGTAGGGGATCTAATCGGACTTCCTTCGAAAGAAGACGGAAGAACTGTATGGCTCAAGCCTTCCTGGTTTCCCAAGGAAGGAAGCGTCGGTATCGTTTTCCTCGATGAGCTGAACCGGGCGCGTCTTGACGTGCTTCAGGCGATTTTTCAGCTCGTATTGGAGAGGAAACTACACACCCATCATCTTCCTGAAGGCTGGAGGATCGTATGCGCATCGAACCCGTCCGGGAGCGACTATTTCGTGAATGAGCTTGATCCGGCGCTGCTGGACCGGTTCCTTCATATCCAGTTTCGTCCGGAGCCGAACGAGTGGCTCGGATGGGGAAAGGATACGGGCAAAATCCGGGAAGAGATCCTGGATTTGATCGCGCGTTACCATCATTTGCTCGGGAATCCGTCAAATGATCTTCCGCTCGAAGTGCAGCCTTCTCCGAGATCCTGGGAGATGCTTTCAAGGATGCTGAACGGCCTCGAAGACCGGCTTTGGTTGCAATGCGCCATGGGTCTTGTCGGCAAGGAAGCGGCTATCGCGTTTATCGAAAGCCTGAAAAAAGATCAGGAGGTCCCAATCAAAGCGGAGGAGATCCTTTCGGATTACGCGAAGGCCAAAACTCGGGTCAAAAAATATTCGAGCGGAAAAAAAGCGAGGCTTGATCTTCTGAGGATCACGGGTGACGAGATCCTAAGGATCTTGGCAAAAGAAGGGAAAGCGAAAGCGTTAAGCAGCCAGCAGAAAACGAATCTCGTGGATTTTCTGGATGACCTTCCGGTCGATCTCGCTTTCGCACTCGTGAAAGAACTGGTGAAGATCCCGGAGGTGAGCGCTCTTCTGCACCAGCAGGAGAAATTCACGGAAAAACTCGCTCAGGCAGCACAAGCGGTTTAAACGTACTTCACACAGGAATAAGGCGGGGAGAGCTTCGGTTTTCCCCGCCTTTTTTTCGCCAAAACGCGTCACGAGGAGGTTCTAACCATGGGGTATTACACGGATTTCACGGGAAGCATCGATCTTCCGGGTCTCTCCGGAAAGGAAGGGAAACGCCTGGAAAACATTCTACGCAGGCGCTTCCCGGACTTTTCGAATGAGAGCCGCCTTGAAAAGAACAAGGACGGATACCATCTCGAAATCTTCGCCAGTTGGAAGAACTATCACGAAGAATTCCAGAGGTTCGTGATGGCGATCGTTCGGGCATTTCCCAAATGCGCGGAGGGTTGGATCAATGCCAGCGGTGAAGAGCGGGACGATAACTGGGCTCTTGAGATCAGTAAAGGAAAGGTCATGTTTATCACTTATGAACAGGTCATCAAAGACACAACGGTCTTCTTTGATGCCAAAGGAGGGAGACATCATGATTGAGGAGATGGTTGTTTCACTGGTGCAAACCAAGCCGTTTTACGCGCATTTCATTCAGCAAATGAATCGGATCGAGACGGAGAAGGTTCCGACTCTGGGGGTGAATATCACGGAGCGGATCAATCTCTATTTCAATCCGAAATTTCTTGAAGGTCTCAAATTCGATGAGAGGGTTGCGTGTCTTGAGCATGAGGTGCTCCATCTTTTGCACCTTCATCTTTTTCGAGGCGATGGGAAGAATCACAGCGTTTTTAATATCGCCTGTGATCTCGCCATCAACACCTTCATCGGGAACCTTCCGAGGATGGCTCTGATGCCCAAACTCTTTGGGTTTGAGGATGAGCAAACGGCGGAGTGGTATTACAAGAAGCTCTGCGAGAACGCTGAAAAGCTTCAAGTCAAGATCGCGAAAGCAGGTGGCTCTATGCTTGACGATCATAGTCTTTGGGGGGACTCGGCAGAAGATCCGCAGTATCAGCAGGAATTCCTGAGAAGGGCCGTCAAGATCTCCCTTGATGAAACTCAGGATTACGGCTCTCTTCCCGGGGACATGAGCGAACAGTTGAAAGAATTTCTGAAAGGTTCTCATGTCAATTGGAAGAGTATCCTCGAAAGATTTCTGATCCACGCAACGCTCGTGAGATCTGTTTTTTCAAGGAAAAGACCTAACCGGAGGTTCGAGGAATTTCCCGGGCAGAGGATCGAGCAAAAACTCAAGCTTTTGATCGGGCTTGATACAAGCGGCAGCGTCAGCGACCGGGACCTTGCGCTTTTCTTTTCAGAGATCGAGAAGATCAAGGCGCTTGGCATGGATATCACGGTAGCGGAATGCGACGCGAAGGTTGGCAACGTCTATCGCTACAAGTCCAGGCCCAAAGCCGTATCGGGACGGGGGGGAACGAGTTTTAAACCTATCTTTGACCTTGCCGAAAAGCTCCGGCCTGACGCCTTGGTCTATCTCACCGACGGGTATGGCGATTATCCGGAGCGATCGAAATGTTCGACGCTTTGGTGTCTTACTCCGGACGGCGCTTTCTCGGGCTCGTTTGGGAAGGTGGTGAAACTGCCTCAGGGGAAATAAGTAGTTCCATAAATCAAATCATTGCGAAGGGCGGGAAGAGTATCTCCCGCCTTTCGCATTTTAAAAGGAGGGAACAGAACATGAACGATCCATCTGAACAGGGATTTCAGGACCCCGTTTTTGGTGAATTGATCTCGCGCTATTCGCAGGATCAAGCTATTGAGGACGGGATACTGGTGTTCGTAGGTTATGCCGGAAGAGAACGAGTTGTCTTCACTCGAACGCTTTTCAGTGAAGGTTATGAAGAAGACATTCGGAGGCAAGCTTTGGTGGAAAGAGGGCTCGCGCTTTTGCGGGAAGATGACCCCGAAGATTCTTCTACGATGCGCCTCAGGGTCATTGAGAAAGACAAGCTATGGGTGATCTGGAACTCGGGGGAGGGCGTTACTTTTTTGAAACCTGAAGATTATTAACGGAGGAAACCATGAAAGAATTCGTTTTGGAGCAGATTCAAAAGGCATTCGCGAGACTCAAGCGGAGCATCGTGACAATCTTAAAGGCCCTATTCATTATTTTTGTGAATTTGGCCTTCTGGCTTCTGCCGTTGATATTTATGGGCTGGCTTGTCGTGAGCAGGATCATGTCATTTGCGAACGATTTCACTTCGGCGCTAAGCTTGCCGGGTGGTCAGTATTCCGCGTCGGTTCATAGCGGCGCGGGATCCAAGGCATTTGACGCGGCTGGGATGCTTCGCTCTGCCGGATATCTGGTACAGGAGAGCAGGTTCTGGAAAAAATGAATGAGAGGCGGCGGGGGAGATACTTCTCTCCCGCCTCCAGAATTTTTTTTGCGTTTTAAGCGGAGCTCATTGTTTTCTTGACAGTTATAGGACGTATTGGGTACTATATTTCTCGCTTATCCAGGTTCGGACTAAGAGCGAATCAAGCTCACGAATAAGGAGAATTTTAAAAAGCCGGATCCTTCGGGATCGGGCCGTTGGCAAATAGAAGACCTCGACCCAAGGAGGTTTCGTTTCCGCGGTTTGGCTGCCTGAATGAGCGGGAAGCATAGTCTTCCCCAATTGTTCGCCCGAGACCGTTTTAAGGTCCTGCTGCGTCACATAACTGTTTCAGACAAACCACAGAGCGGAGCTTTGTGTAAGCTCCTTTGAGGATCTCCGGTAATCTGGAACCACCATTATGCCGTGTGGTTCCGGGTTCGGATACGGCAGCGCGGAGGTTCTCCTTCCTTTAGCATCACTCCTGTCTCCCAGGCTAGTTCCACCACCATCCCTCTTTTTGTCTTCCTTAGCATCTTCTCCTAAAAATTTTTTCTGCATTTTTACGTAGTCAACAAGCGGGTAACCCTTCGGGCTGCTCGCTTTTTTTGTGTCCTCACTCCGGTTCCGCACGGCGGAAAGCGGGGACACAACAGTGTCAAATTCAAAACCAAAGGACGAAGGACCAGATGTTTCAGGATCTAGCAATAAACGAAGGACGAGGGTGCGGGAGATCGATTTTTCGCGGGTGGAAGGAACGCAGCCCGAAGATCCCCTCCATCCTTTCGAGCTGGAGGTTAGAGAGAAACTGGCCGGTTCGGCTAGTTCTTTTAATGACCTTGCAGCGAAGGAGAACCAAATCTCTGGGCGCAGAAAGGTGACGGCAAACCATGCCCGGTTGGTTCGTCTTTCGAGGGAAGGAATGCTTACGGAAAGGCAGCAAACCTATTTTGATCTCTTTTACGTCGAAGGTCTTTTAGACAAAGAGATTGCTGCGCGTCTTGGCGTTTCCAGGAGCACGGTCCGCTATTTGCGGAAGGAAATTTATCGGAGGCTACGGACGTTTGTTGCAGAAAAAGAATCTGTCCGTCGAATGTTCCGGTCCGTGAGATCGGCGGGGTTAACAAAAAAACAGAAACTTGTTTTCAGGCTTCGGTATCGGAAAGGGCTCACAGTAGCTCAAATTGCGCGGACTCTCGGAAGGCGTCCCAGCGCCGTTTACTATGTTCTCGAGCGGACTAGAAAAAAATTTTCCTAGGGGGAAATGTGGAAAACCCGCAAACAGCCCCCCCTGTTTTTGCCCAATACTATAGGGGGAAGTGAGGCCGGCCCATCAAAACAGGCGCGAGGCAATACCTCCCAAAGGGGTTCCAGAGCCTCCTTCCCCTCAACTACGGAGGAAACAATGAAAGTGAAATTTTTGAAACTATGGCGTGTTCTTGTAGGGATCGGATTCCTGCTCATTCAGGCCCAGCTTTGTTACGCGGAAGCGGGCTCAGAGGCGGATCTCCAGTCCTTTCTTCAGCAGATCGGGGATTTCATGATCCGTTCGATCGGTCCTGGAGTTTGCGTGATCGGGGTCGCTATCGCCGGTGTGTCCATGGCTCTTGGCGATGAGCAGGGAATGCGCCGGGGAGCGCTTGCCGCGGGAGGCGGTGCTCTCATCATGCTTTCGCGGGCGATCCTCGATTTAATCCAGAACGCGGCTCATTTTTAGGGGGATGGAGATGAAACAGCTTAAGGTTTACCGAAAGATTCACGAACGCAATAAGATCCTGGGGCTTGAATTCCCGGATCTGCTGCTTCTGGTTCTGATCTATCTTGGCGTGTTTCTTTTCTCGAAAAACCTGTTTCTCAATCTCCTCGTGATCGCTACCGCCTATTTTTTCCTCCGGCTGTATAAAAAGGGAAAACCCCCGCACTGGACTGCGAGTGTCTTCCGTTTTCTTTTCAAGACCAGGTATTACAGTCAAAAACGGGAACACCCCAAGGAGTTGGAACATGAAGAGCGCTAAACTTCTCCGGATAAAGGATCTTATTCGCTGCGAATCACGGATCCCTTTTTACAAGCAGGCGGATCTTTATTCCATTGAGGAAGATGTTTTGATCGGAGTGTCAGGGACGATCGGATGCGGCTTCAGGGTTTATGGCCGTGACCTGCTTCTTGAAAGTGACGGAGCGATCGAGCATTTCGAAAACAGGGCCCGAAAACTCTGGAACTCGCTTCCGACAGGGACATCGCTTCATTTCATTGTTAAATCCGAAGAAGGGGATGAGCAAGCCTTAAAGGAGTTTGAGGAATCCCTTGCCGGGCAGGGAGATTTCGCTAAAAAAATCGCAGGGGCAAAAGCCGCCTCTTATAGAAAACGGCCTTTTCTTAGCCGTCAGGTGTTGCTTTTTATCGTGGTTCGTCCCAACGCGAAGCGGAATCCCCGGTCTTTTTTGCCAGATCTTTTCTCAGTGTTTGGCAAAAAGTCCAGAATATCCGCACGCTCCGATTATGAGGTTTCGAAAGAAGAACTTCAGAAAATATCCGCTCGGATCTTGGCCGGATTTTCAGATATCGGGTTTCATCTTGGAAAAATCAAGGAGCCGGAGCTCCTCCGTTATCTATATGAGCTTTTCAATCCCTCGTATTCAAAAGAGACCGTACCGTTTGAAAAAAGCGGGATCACCGCAAATAGTTCGTGGGGCAGTGAAGAGACGCTCCGGTCCCGGCTGCTTCTCACACCGCCCGTTGTCGAGGACCGGTTTTTTTACCTGGATCGGTATTTCCACGAAATCCTAAACCTCAGGCTGCTTCCGGATCATACCAACCTGAAAGCCATGAGAGATTTTGAGCGCGCGCTGGGCCGCAATTACCTTATTTCAATCGCGGTCGAAGTCCCGGATCAAGACCGTGAGCGTGCTTCCTTGAAAAAACAGGGGAATTTCGCGAAAGCGCAGGAGTTTTTCGCGAGGACACGGGATCATGAGGCGGGGGCGAGGGCCGGTGAATCAGACGCGCTTTTGACGGAGATCGCGCAAACCGGGGACAAACTTCTTAATTGTTCAATGGCGGTCATGCTTCGTGAAAAAACACGGAGTGATCTCGAGAAACGCGCTGAGGAAATGCTTCGCATGTTTCCTCGTCTTGGGGACGCTCAAGGAATCCGCGATCACATGAACCATGACCGTTTGTTTTTGTCTTTTCTCCCGCTCCAGGGGCATGAGAATCCGCTCGTGTTTCTCGTTCGATCCGAGGTTCTGACGCATCTTCTGCCCTTTCAGGCAAGCTGGCGCGGGACGGAGAAACCCGGTCTTCTTCTTAAGACCTGGCGGGATGAACCGCTCAAACTCGATCTGTTTGACGAGCGTCTTCAGGCGAAGCACGCGTTCATGCTCGGCACGACCGGCTCCGGGAAATCTTTTTTCACCACGCATCTTTTGCTTCATTTCTTTATCGCGTCGAAAACTCACGAAGTGATCGTGATCGATGTCGGCGGCAGTTACCGGAAACTGGCGAATCTTCTGGGCGGTTCATATTTGGAAGTGGAATGCTCGGAGGCGTACGCGCTGAACCCTTTCCCGAGGAAAAAGGTGCTTTTCCCTGAAGGAGGAGATCCGGACGCAACTTTTCTTCAGTTTTTGAAGGAGCTGCTCCAGAAAATGATCGGCCCGGAACGGAAATGGACAGGCAGTGAAAAAATGATCCTTGAACGCGCCATCCGTGAGGTTTACGACGCGATTCCCCAGGACCGTGCCCCGCTTCTTGGGGACGTCGAAAAAATCCTTTTTCATTTTACGGCCGGGGATGAGGACGACAAGCGGAAGGCGTATCAATTCGCAAAAGAACTCTGTCTTTTCACGAAAGGCGAGTACGGAAGACTCCTTAACCGGGAGGGTGTCTTTGATTTTGATTCGCGGTTCACGGTCTTTGATCTCAGGAAGATATCGCAGTACCCGGAACTTCAGGAGATCCTCCTTTACATCATCCCGTTCGCTTTAAAGAGAAAATTCGAGAACATTTCGATCAAGAAGCTGCTTGTCCTGGATGAATGCTGGAAACTTCTCAAGGAAACCCAGGGCAGTGATCTCGTCGAGGTGTTCTATCGCACGGCGCGGAAAATGAACGCCGGGGTCCTTTCCATCTCCCAAAATCCCGAGGATTTTCTTGAGGCGAAGATCGCGAGCGTCATCATTAATAACTCTCCGGTGAAGTATCTTCTGAGGCTTCATAAAGGCCATGATCTGCTCGGGCGTTTCGGTCTTAATCCCAATGAGATCCAAGCGGTCCGGGAGCTTGAGGTAAGACCCGGCCATTATTCCGAAGTTTTCATCAAGTTTGACGAGCAGCCCGTGATCGTGAAGCTTGAGCCGACAGCTCTTGAGTATTGGATCGCGACGACGGACCCCGTGGATATGGCTGAAGAAGCAAAACATAAGAGCAGCACCGAAGGGTTGCTTGAGACTCTGGAAACTCTCGCTCGTGAATATCCGCATGGTGTTAAAAAAAGCGGGGAGGTTCTCCGTGCGTAATCACCCGCCCATGAAAAAAACACGAATGGTTCTCATTTTACTTGTGATCCTTCTTGCTGCGGCAGGTAATGCGGCGTACGCCACTATGCCGACCTTTGATGCCGTGAACGCAGCCTTAAATGAGCTTCGGAACTCGCTCATGCAGTCTCAGTTTGCCCAGGATATTATGGTTGCTCTGGACCAGCTTGAGCGGTTGAAAGCGCAATATCAGGAGCTTATCCGGTTTAATTCCGGGCTCGACAGTGTTTTCAAAGTATTCGTCGGTGATTCTTACCGGAACCTTTTTCGATTCGGGAATACCGGTCTCCGTGACGCTTTTGGTGATTTCGGAGGGGTCACACCAAACATTGAATTTCTGGATCAGGCATCAAGCCCCCAGGACATCCGCACTTCTCTAGAGGCGATCACGGGAGCTATCCCAGAGTCAAGCGAGCGCCCCTATATCCCTTTTGAAGAAAGCAAGGTGGTCGAAGGATTCCAGTTTGCGCAGGAGATCCGGAAAGCGGGGGATGAAACCCGGGATGCGGCTCAATCCATCTCCGAACAGGCGCAAACGGCGAGTCCCAAGGGAGCCGCCCGGCTTGGGACTGAAGCCCTTTCGCGTATGATGGTTCTCTCTCAACAGAATCAGGAAGTTTTGGCGAAGATCCTTGAACTTCAAGCAGTACAGGTCGAGCAGGTCTCGCGAGAGGAAAAACGCCTTGAATCGGAACGTTTGAAATATCTGGAAGATGCGGGGTCCTATCTCGCAAGTCTTCAGGAGGCAAGATAATCATGCTTCCTCAAGGATTTCTCTTCACCAATACGCTTCAGATACCCGAGCTTTTCAGCGGACCTTTCGCAATCACATCCCACTTGGGTTTTGTGATCTTTTCCTTGATGCTCGTCGCAGCCATCCTGCACGAAAACTTTCAGGCATTTCGCGGTAAATCCGATTACATGGGACTTTTTATAAGGGTGCTGGCGGTTACATCGCTTCTTGTGATCTACGACCGCTTTTTTACCTGGATCGTGTACGGAATGGATCTGCTTTCAAAATCCGTGCTTCCTGAAAATGAGTTCAAAGAGGTTATCCAGGCGGTGTTTCAGGATATTGGCGGCAAGCGTGATTTCGGTGTTCTGAAATTTCTTTCGATCATCACGACCCTGAATTTCATTACCTACGCCGTGGCCCTGGCGCTTTTGGGTGTCTTGACGTGGCTTCGTTTTGTTTTCCTTTCGCTTTTGTACGTGATCGGGCCGGTCTTGATCGGGTTTGGGATCTATAAATCTACGGCGGACGGACTTCTCTTCTGGTTACGAAGTCTTGTTGCTGTCTCGTCCTGGACCGTTGTTCTTTCCATTCTTATGAAAGTGATCTCCACAATGAATCTGACCGCGGTTTATTCGCCGCAGGCGGCGAATAGTGCCTCTGTTCTGGCGGCCAATCTGCTTTTCATCATTCTTTTTATTTCGGTGCCGCTTATTTCAAACCAAATCACGCGGGGAGGGAGCTTGAGCGGACTTGGCACTGCCGTGGTCGGTCTTGGCACCGCGTTTGCCGCAAAGTTCGTGACGAGATCGGTAACTCACCACCCGCATCATTCTCCTCAAGCGATGCCAACAAAAGGAACGGGAAATCCCGGTTATAAACCATGAAAACCTATTTTCACAAGAATCTTGAGAAACTGAAACGCCGGTATTTTGAAGTGTTTGGAGATCTTGAAGCGCAGGCGGAGTTTCTAAAACTTTCGAACCTCGCGCTTTTGGTGATCCTCGGAGCGGTACTCTTGGGCGCTTTTCTACTTGCGCACAGGCCGCCGGTCGTGATCCGGGTGACGGAGGTGGGCGCTGCGGAGCCGATCCGGGATTTCCGGATCAATAATGCCCCCTCCGAACCCGAGATCCTTTATTTTTCGAAATCCTTTACCCGGCGGTATACGGAATATAACGCCTACACGCTTTCCCGGGACGTAACGGATGCGTTTAATCAAATGACGGGTCGTTTTCAGAAGCTGACAAACCGTGATCTTGTGGAATCCGGTCTTCTTACGCGGGTGCGGGAAGCGGGTCTTCATGCCTCAATCGAGTTCAAAGAAGAAAAAATCGAGCGCGAGACCCCGGAATTCACACGAGTGTCCCTGATCGGGGTTAGGACCATTCAGAGTTACAAGAATCCCGATTATAAAGAATCTGCGCTTTTCAAGGCAGAGCTGACCCTGAAGAAATGTCGAAGAAGCATGACCGTGCCATTTGGTCTTTTGGTGGAAGATTATCACGAAATGATTCTCAACAAACTAGAGGAGCGAAAATGAACACAAAAAAGATTCTTTTTTTATTTTTAGCGACGGTATTTTTCGCCAGTGCATTCGAGTGGCTGGCTCTTGCGGAAGACGAGGCACCTCCTCAAGAGGACGCCGCGACTGTTTTGAAAGGGAGACAGGATTTCAACAAACTGAAACTCTCAAGCCGGAATATTTACAAGGTCACCATGCGCTCCGGCGTTGTTTACAAGCTTCAGACCGCGATCGGCTATGTTTCCACGATCGACCTGCCGGAGAAAGCGCTCAAGGTGTTCATCGGGGATCAGGAACTCTTCAAGGTCGGTGTCTATGAAACCCAAGTCTTGATCAAACCTGTCTCGGACGAAAAAGAGGCCAGAACAAATCTCGTGATCGTGACGAGTTCCGGCCGCCTTGCTTTTGACGTTTCCGTGGGGGATCCCGATACCGCGGATTTTGTGCTCGATTTCCGGTTACCGGAAAACGACGAGATCCTCGTGCAGAACGCGTTTGACAAAAAAGTGGAAGAGAAACATCACGAGCTAGAAAAGGAGTTCAAGGAGAAAGAAAAGGGGCTGGAGAAGAAAGCGGACGAGCTTTCCGAGACGAAGATTAAGGAAAAGATCACCGAGCAGTCCCGGAGCGTTTCCTTGAAAGCATCCCAGGCAAAAGACGGCGTCCAGATCAACCTCCTTTCGCTTTCCCAGGTGGGCGATAAAGCCTATCTACGGTTTTCCGTCCTCAACTATTCAAAGGCCCCGTACAAAGTCGCGAAAGTTTCCGCCGGTGTTATCACGGAAGAAAGACGGCTTATAACGAAGCACGACACGGGTCGGATTGAATTTCAAAGCGAGCTATCCCTTGAAAACGTGATCGCGCCAGACAGTTACATCTACGGCGTTCTCGCGTTTGATTTCCGCAGTCTCGGGAAAAATGAAAAACCTGTTTTTGAAATCGAAGAGGAAGGAGGGACCCGGGCGATGGAGATCAAGGATTTCGCCTGGCTCAACTAAACCATGAGTGAAGACGCAAAAGAAAACTCAAATTTAGCGGGAGATCCCCGGCTAGAAAAACCGGGAGTGGAAGCAAATCCCAGCAGCCCTGTTGCTGGAGTTTCCGAGCCTGCTAAAGCAGGGATATCTGAAAATAAGACAACGTCTCATGCTCCGGAACGGGAGTTCGATGACGGACTCACTCCTGAAGAGCAGAAGAAATTCTCTTTGCAGGAGTCATGGGCAAGGCCCCAGGTCAAGTGGGTCGTGGGCATTGGCGGGCCGGTGATCCTGTGCATCGTCTTATTCTTTTATTACGGTTCCTCCGGTACAAAAAAGAAGGTTTATGTGCGTCCTGAAGAGAATCCTCAAATGATTACGGGAGCGGCGATGGATCGCGCCATTGCCGCTGCCGGAAAAAATGACACGAGAACGAAGGATATCGAAATCGTTCGGAAAATCCAGCCAGCCAAGAAAAGGAATTACTCGACAGAAATCGCGGTTTACGTCGAGCCGCCGGTAAAAGCTGGAAGTTCAGTGTCCCGTCTTCAAGAGATCCGCGGTAAGCAAAAGCTTTTGGGACTTCCTTCCGGGACGAAGGTCCCCGCTCGTCTTTCAAACCGCATTTTCAGTTTTAACGTGGCAGCTCCCGTGATCGCGCTCGTGATCCGGGATTTTAAGTGGCAGGAAAAAGTCGTGATCCCTAAGGGCTCGAAGTTCCTTGGGGAAGCAAGTGTTCTTAAAACCCTCGACCGCATCAACGTCAAATTCGAGATTTTGATTTTCCCGGACGGCCGAGAAGTGCGCGTCAGGGCCATGGCCTTATCTGAAGATGGGTCAGGGGGAATTAGGGGCAAGGTTGATAAACACCGGGATATGAAAGCTCTCAAGGCGATCGGGGAAACGCTCCTGGGAGGCGCTAGCCTCTTTGTCGGGGGGTCGGGGCAGAGCCCTTATAGCCTTGAAGACCAGCTCCGGGTCAACCTTGCCACTAATCTCACGGGACAGGCGGCTCAGGACCTTCGCAGTGTAAAAACCGAGGAATCTGTCACTGTGGAGACTGATACGCCCATCCAAGTCATTCTTCTTGAGGCAACCTAAAAACGAAAGGAAAACGAGAATGGAGAAAACGAGCAAAGACGAGTTTAAGGACGAAGTCGTTGGCACGGTTCCGGTCAAAGAAGGGGAACTCAGGATCACGGTTTCCGAAAGGAATGGCTGGCGTCGTGTGGATTTCAGGGTGTTCGGCGTGATGAAAGGCGAGATCCGACCGACCCGGCAGGGTTTTGTGATCGAGCAATCCAAATGGGCTGAATTCCTCAAAGGGATCGAGAAAATCAGCGAGAAGATCACAAAAAAGTAAATCGTAAACCAAGTTCAGGGGAACCCAGTCCCGGGGAATGGGACTGGGCATCCCTGAAGCGGGGGAACCAAATGAAAAAAAATAAAAAGATTTTTAGAACGGTTGTTGTTCTGTTAGCAGGACTTATGAGCGCCCGGACTGTTTTAGCGGTTCCGGAATTGCCGAGAGAAAATTTCGGCAGTCTTTTGACGCTTGAGCAGGCTATATCGAGAACGCTTCAGGAAGACGCGAAGGTGAAGCTCGCGATTGAACGTCTCGAAAAGGAAAAGGCCCTATATAAGGGAGCTCAGGCGGAATTTTTTCCGAAGTTTGGTACTGAATATTTTGGGGCGGTCGCAACGGGTGGAAGCAAAACGGTGGGTTACGTTGATACATTCATCGAGCAACCGATCTTTGAGGGCGGTAAGTCGGTCTTTAACAAGAAAAAGCAGAAGACCCGGGTTGAGAGCGAATCTCTCAGGTTTGAGGAGGCGAAACTCGATCTCAATCTATACGTGCGGATCCTCTATGCTCAGGTCCTGGAGGAGAAAGAATTAACGAGAATCGCGCAAGGAGAAGTGAAGGAGCTTTCCGGGGCGCTTGATCGCACCACCTCTCTTTTCCAAAAGGAGATCATCCCTCGCAGTGAGCTCATGCGCGTTGAAACGTTGCTTCAAAAATCGAAAACCGGGCTCGTCAAACACAAGGAGTCCTACGACTATTATCTTGTGCTCCTGATGGAGACGGTCGCTATAGGTGCGCAGGAATCCCTTGAGCTTGAGCCTTTGGAGAAGATCCCGGAGCTTTCAGGGGATGCGAGCACCTACCTCGAAATAAGCCGCAAAAACGACCCGCTTTATAAGATTACAGGCCTTCAAATCCAGGAGAAGGAATTCGAAAAGAAAATGCTCCGAGCGGAGCGGTGGCCCACTTTAAATCTTGCCGCCAAATGGGACCTTAACCGGGATATTTATGTCCATACCGATCGTGTGATGGCGGGCGTTTCCGGGAAATGGAATATCTGGGATTTCGGGAGGCTCGGGGCGCAGATCCACGCTAAAGAGCATGAGATCGAGGAAAAGAAATGGGAAGGAGTTATTGAGGTTCGGGACCATGAAAATGAAATCCGTAAAAATTTTCATGAGATTAGGGCCGGTCGTGAAAAAATCCGTCTATCGGAATCTCTGGTGCAAGAATGCGAGGAACTCTACAAAAACGAGAAAACTAAAAACGTGGCAGGGGAACGCGGTGCTTCCCAGCTCCTTGATTCATTCGTGGCGTTGGAGGAAGCCCGTACCCAAAACCTCGAAGCGGTTACGGAATGCCGGATTCTTTTCGCGAAACTCGAAAGGAAGATCGCGTTTGGTGGCCTGGAAACGCAGCTTCAAGGGGCTGAGCGGGAGGAAACCGAATGAACCATTCCCGCAAGTCCGGCATCAGTGGAGTATTAACTCCCAAGACAAGAACAGTCCTCTTTCTCGGAGGCTGCGTTCTTATCACTGTTGCGGCTATCCGGCTTGTTGCGTCGACTTTGGTGATTACGCGAGAGACGTGGCTTGTGAGTTTGCTTTGGGTGGCCGGGTTCGGATTTCTCTTCTTCAATGTCGCGTATCAATTTGTCTTAGGTGTTTGTCACCTCCTTATCCGAAAACTGCCGGTCTTGAAGGAAGCGTACGTTGAACATTTCCCGAGAATAGCACTTGTTTACCCGGTCCGGAATGAAACGCACGGGCTTTTTGAAAGGGTCGGGTATTCTTTTTCGGGAAACAAGCTTCCGAATGTTGATCTGTGGATTCTTTCCGATTCCAGCGAAGAATTTGAGCGGTATGAACGGGATATTGTTGAAGGACTGCAAAAACAGCATCCGGGACGGATTTTTTACAGAAGAAGAAATGAGCCGGTGGAGCGAAAACAGGGAAATATTGCTGAGTTTCTGCACGCGCATCCTGAATACTCCCTTCTATTTATATGCGATGCGGACGGTATGGTTCCGAAAGGGACGCTCTTAAAGCTTCTGAAGAAGGCTCTCCATCCCGAAAACCGGGATATTGCCATCTTCCAGGCCTTTGTCAAAATCGCGCATGCCGCGACTTGGTATGCGTATCTTGAAAAAATCGGAGCGGAGCTCTCTCAACGATTCAGTTTTACCGCGTTTCAGGCGGTCTTCGGAAGGACTATATCCTTCGGGCACCATCATCTTGCTCGCGCCGAGCTCCTTAAAAATATCCGGCTTCCCAAAGGCCTTCTCTCGCATGATAACTGGGACACGGTTCTTTTGGATCAGATGGGATATCGAGTCGCATTTTGCCAGGACGTGTGTGCCTTTGACGAAGCTCCCGCGAATTACCTGGAAGCAAGAGCCCGCTCCCGGCGTTGGTCGCAAGGAACACTTCAAGGCTCTCCACTTGTACTAAAGCCAGGCATAAGCCTTGCGTCCCGGTTCCTTGCCTTTTACGGCATTTACGTTTATTGGGCAGACCTCGTGTTTTTTTTGTGGGTGATTCTGGGGATTACTGCGCATTCGGAGCCGGTGGGGGAACTCATTCATTTCGAGATTGATTCGATCTGGTTTGGATTTTGTACCAATAGCGTCCTTAAGTGGATACTTTTTTTCAGTTTTATCGTGGTCGTGTTTCATAAAGTGACGATCTTGAGGACCTTTCGTGATTTTAAGATGTTCTTTTATGAAGCTGTCTTTTCCATGCTTATTACTTTGAACAATTTCATTTACGCCCCCCTCGCTATGATCACGATCCCGCTCAGAAAACTTCAATGGAACCCTATGAAGAAAGATCCGTTCACGAAGATAAGTGTCGGAAGCGTTGTGCGGAATCTCTGGCTGGGTACGGCACTCGGCTTTTACGGATTCTATTTTTGCAGTTTCAAAACCCCGTATTTCGTTTGGCAGGCAGCCCCGTTTCTCGCAAGTCTCAGTCTTTCAATTCTTACGGTTTATCTGACTTCGAAGACTATTCCCGAGAGGTGGAGACAATGGATCTAATCCAAAGAAAGGTAAAAAACATGACTGACGCGAAGGCCCCGGAAAAGACGCAGGGAAACACACCCGCTGAAGAACCTATCCTCTTTGAGGAGAAAGCAGAAAAGAGAAGCACGGGATGGTGGCGGCTGGTTTATGTAGCTGGATTATGCGCGGTTGGTTTCTTTTTTTGGCCGAAGGGAGAGATCCGGGGGGATGCGGTCTTGCAGGCCGCGAAGTTCGTGAAGCTCGAAGTTTCGAGTCCCGGGATTTTGAAGGAACTGCTTTATGAGAAAGGCGTTTCGGTCAAAAAAGGAGTGGTTATTGCCCGCTTCGAAAACCCGGAGATCACAAGGAAGCTTGAAGAAAAAAAACAGTCTCTTGAGATCGCGAGTCACGACAAGATCCGTTTTCGAAATCGAGAAGAATTCCTGCGAAAGGAGAAGGAGCGAACTGGCATTCTCTATGAGAACGGTGTTGCTGGTCGTGATACTTGCGAAAAAGCGGATTTTGAACTCCTGGATGCCCAAGAAGAGCTCGCCGGGAAGGAGCAGGAAATGCAGTCCCTCGAAGGTGAGATCCGATTTCTAAAAGAAAAAATAGAAGGGTTAGAGCTGAAAGCTCCTTTTGACGGAGTTCTTCTTAATGATCCCAAAGACCACCTTGGAGGGTTCTTTAAGGAAGGGGATCTCGTGTTCGAGATGGCGGATCCCGAAAGTTATTTTCTAGAGCTTTTGGTGCTGGAAAAAGATGTGAAAGAAATTAAGGTCGGAAATAAGGTCACAGCCTCATTTTACGCTTATCCCAAGCGGCAGATCGGTGGAGAAGTGGTGCGCGTTGCGCCGAGGACAATTGAACAGGTAGAAAAAGTTTTCAAAGTACGGCGCGTAATCTCCTGCGAGATCAGACTCTCGAACCTTCCACCGGATGCCCGGTATGGAATGTTAGCGTCAGTCAGGATCGATACGAAACTTCCCGAAAAAACCATTTAAAAGAAAGGATGCTATCACATGAAAGCCATTATTTTAGCTGCTGGGTTTGGAACCCGTCTTTATCCGCTAACGCTGGATCTTCCGAAAGCGCTTTTGAAAATCGGGAAGAAAACCATCCTTGATCATCTGATGATGAAGTTGGACACGCTTTCGACGATTGATGAGGTGATTCTTGTCTCGAACAGCCGGTTCTACCATCAGTTCCTGGATTGGCAAAAGATGGCAACGTATTCAAAGCCCGTTCATATCCTTTCAAACAGGGTATGCGAGCACGAAAAAAGTCGCGGTGCTGTGCGGGACCTTTTTCTTGCACTCCGGTCAGGTTATTGCGGGAGTGCCGATTTCCTCGTTTTTTGCGGGGACAACTATTTCGACTTTCCTCTTGGCTATATGCTCCTTCCGGCGATGGGACATCGTGAGTCAGCATTTGTTGGAGTTTACGACGTCAAAGATAACTCCCTTGCCAAGGAGTACGGCGTGGTAGAGATGGACGACCACCACATGATCACGAAATTTGAAGAAAAGCCTGCGAACCCAAAATCAACTCAAGTAAGTATTGGCGCGTATTTTCTTCCAGCCAGTTATCGGTTGCGTGTTTACGAGTATCTCGAGATCGAAAAGCGCAGCCCCGAAAAAATCGGAGACTTTTTCGCGTGGCTTGCGGGCAAAGAGAGGCTCTACGGGATAGAGTTTGTCGGTGCATGGTTTGACATCGGAAGTAAAGCGTCGTATGACGCGGCGAGGGAGTACCTCGAAAGGAAAAATGCGAGGGTTTTATCTTCCGTAAAGGAGGCACCGCATGTCAGAGTTTGAAAAGCAAGGTTTGCCTGATCCCGGAGCCGATAACTATAAAAAACTCCTAGAGAGTATTTCCAACTTGATTGAGGCGGGGAGGAAAACCGCTGCTCGTCAGATAAATACGATTCTTGTGGCCACTTATTGGCTCATGGGAAGACGAATCGTAACGTATGAGCAGAAAGGGGAAAAACGCGCCGAATACGGGGATTCTCTCATGGAGCGGCTTAGCAGAGATCTTATGCCGCGGTATGGTAAGGGTTATTCGGACCGAAATCTCAAGCTTATGCGACAGTTTTACATCGACTATCCAATTCGGCAGACACTGTCTGCCGAATTCGGGACGTCCTCTCATAATGCTTTGGAGACTATTGCAAAGGGATTTTCGCTCTATTGGTCACACTATTGCCTTCTGGTTCGAATAGACGACCTTAAAAAGCGAGATTTTTATGAAAAATTGAGTATTCAGAACAATTGGTCGGTCAGGCAGTTGGACCGGGAAATAAACGCCCTCCTTTATGAAAGAACAGGACTGTCCAAGCGCAAGGATCTGGTGCTGGCCCAGGCCAATAAGACCCCAATTACCCTTAAGCCGGAAGATGAGATCAAGGATTCCTATATCCTCGATTTCCTTGATTTGAAGGATGAATATTCCGAAACGGATCTTGAGGATGCCATGATTCGGCACATGGAGCGATTTCTCTTGGAATTGGGATGCGGATTTTCTTTTATCGCTCGTCAGAAAAGATTCAATCTCGACGGGGATGATTATCGAATAGACCTTATTCTGTTTCACATGCTTTTAAAATGTTACGTGATTATAGAATTGAAAGCGACTCGGTTTGCGCACGCTCATGCCGGGCAGATGAACCTGTATCTCAATTGGGCAAAAGATTTTCTCCTCCCGAAAGCAGAAAATGTCCCCTTGGGAATAATCCTTTGCTCGGATAAGAGCGGCGCGTGCGTTAAATATGCCACGGGCGGTATGAGCAACAGTATCTTTGTCGCGAAGTATCAACTTCAATTGCCGAAACCTGAGGATCTCCAGAGAGAGCTTGAACGGGGGAGGGACCTTTTTTTACAACGCCAAATAGGGCATCAATCACCAGGCCGGTAAAGAAACTGGCTAAATGTTCTTTCATAATTTGAGGAGTGCCGAGTCCAAGAAGATCAATCGTGGCCATGAAAGGGGTTGCATAGTGAGGAGTCCGAGGGAAATAGAAAACAGAAGTGGTTTTAAAAGAGATCCCTTAGTAAAATGGCATCGTGATGGAAAAGAGAGATATGGTAGTTCATAAAATTCCCCATGATGCCCTTGCTCCCAAGGATGCCGCGGTGAAATACGGGCTAAGTTGGAGCGGGGTGCGAGCCGCTATTAATCGCAAGAAGATCAAGCGCATACGTTATGGTTCCCGGTGGTATGTGACGGATCGGGAAATGCAGAAGTATTTTAGAACCCGTAACGCGCTTAAGATCCCGAAGAAGTACCGCCGCAGCCTTTAAAATCCCTTGAACCGATGGAGCCGGTTTGCTATATTAGTATGTGTATCAATTATGATACACATGAGCAATGAGAAGCTTGCCGGAAAGCGTGAGTGGTCCTCCTCAAATGAATCGAGAATGTTTTCAATGAGAGGAGGGGTAGTTAATGAACAAGGAAATCGAAGGGGGGCCGAATTTGATAAGCATTCAGCAGGCGTCCGAGTACTTAGGGATAACCGTTGGGACGATTTATCAGTGGCGAAGTCAGCATAAGATCCCTTATATAAAGGTAGGCCGAAGGGTCAAATTTAAAAAGGAGCAGCTCGATCAGTGGTTAACTGAACGGACTGTGCATGTTGGAATTGAACCGGGACTGAGGCAATAAATGGCGATCTATCAGAAAAAATCAACTGGAGACTATTACGTCGACCTGTATGTCAACGGACGGCGTAAGCGCTGGAAGGTGGGATCTAACAGAAGACAGGCGGAGCTTGTCGAGTCGAAGTTGAAGGTTGAGATCGTCGAAGATAAATACATGGATATGAAGAAGGATTCCGGTTTAACTTTCTCGGAATTTGCTGATAGATACATTCTGGAGCACTCCAGGGTCGAAAATAAGTCCTGGAGCAATGATGAACAGCGGATGAAGTTATTAAAAGCTGAGTTCGGCAACAGGCCTTTATGTAGTATTGAAATAAAAGATATTGTACAATTCAAATCCAAGCTTCTTAGCAGAAAGAAAGCTTCCGGTAAGACGATAAGGCCGGCAACGATTAATCGCTACCTTATGCTTCTCAAGGGCATGTACAGCAGGGCTATCGACTGGGGAGTTTTCCATGGGGTGCATCCCTGCCAGAGGGTGAAGGCCCTGAGAGAGGATAATGAGAAGAATCGATATCTCAGTCTTGAGGAGATCCACGAGCTTTTGGCCCAGTGCAGGGGGGAGCTGGCAGATGTCGTGGGATTTGCGCTTTCCACGGGAATGCGTGCCGGAGAAATCGTAGGCTTGAACTGGACGGATGTCGATCTTAACCTGGGATTGATTTATATCCGGCGGTCCGGAAAAATGACTTACAGTCCGAAATCGGGCAAGAGTCGCGTTGTTCCAATGAACGATGGGTCCCGAAGGGTTTTGGTGAACCGGAGCGGAATGCAGATCGGAATGCAGAGTAACCAATCTGTGTTTACGGGTCGTCATTGGGACGGATATCAGGCCGCTGTCGCGCGGGCGAATCTGAATCCTGAAGGAACGAATGACATCGACAAAGTAGTATTTCATACTTTGCGTCACACGTTTGCATCGCATTTAGCGATCAAGGGTGTCGATTTATACCGGATCGCAAAACTTTTGGGCGATACCTTTCAGGTGGCAGAAAAACGGTACGCGCATTTGCAGCCGAAGCATCTGCAAGAAGTGCGAATGTTGGATAATATTTGGTCGGTTGCAGCGATCGAGAATAATGAGAAGTCAGTTAAGCGTTCATGCCCGAGTGGTGGAATGGCAGACACAACAGACTTAAAATCTGTCGGAGAATTAAATCTCCATGCCGGTTCGAGTCCGGCCTCGGGCAACGTTTCTGATAGACACCATATAGACACCAAGGGTGAAGCAGGGGGTCCGGCCCTCTATAGAAATCGCGGAGACCCATGGGACTTAAAATCCGTTGGGGAATTAAATCCCTGTGCCAGTTCAAGTCTGGCCTCGGGCATTTTTTCTGATAAGTGTCCTCGAAGTTCTTCAGACTGTATTGAAGTTAGGTTCCCCCGAAGGGCGTGTTCGTCCATGTTCGGTGGCTACCGCGTTCCAATGTCCTCCGCCTAGAATTTTCGTGTGAAATGCCATCTCTTTAGGCCTTTAGAAGCACTTTACAAAATGTATAAATAATCATAAGTCGTTTAATTCAAGCATGTTGTGAACATTGACAATTCTTGAAAGGCATGTTACTCTTTGACAAGATAAAGGGATTGATAGGTGCTTAGGGGGTTCTCTCTACGGTCTGAGTGCGAGGCCGTTAAAAATCAGGTCGCGAAAGGGCGAAACGATGAATAAACCTAGTAGCCATTTTTATCAGCTTCGG
>Ga0247841_10003292_pt1 | contig 30342 bp, 41 predicted proteins | sample LaCruzMarch2015__2_FD_192410 | JGI IMG/M metagenome (GOLD analysis project Ga0247841, IMG submission 192410) | Freshwater microbial communities from meromictic Lake La Cruz, Castile-La Mancha, Spain - LaCruzMarch2015_18m | ecosystem: Environmental > Aquatic > Freshwater > Lake | place: Spain... | reverse complement strand
TAAACTCTCTGTATTGTTCATTTTACCCCCGTATTTATTGTGTTATTTTGTTTGTTCTGGAATATTTCACGTTGTTTATCATGCTTACCCTGTTGGCGTCATGACAGGCCGGTTGCCCTCGCCTTCATTCGTCTTTCGTGGGATATGTCGTGGGAACAGAATTAGATTCGACCGACACATCAATTATTTTTTTTGCTTGGACATCGCGTATAACCGTCATTGTCCTATCCCCCGCTGGTGCGTTGAGTATCTGGACCAGTGGACCCGGATTAGTTGTCGTCACGTCGATCTGTGTTGTCACCTTGCCATATTTTCGATCAAGCCATAATTCAATGGCGCGCAAATCCCCCTTCATGGCCATGTATGTCAGGCAGAGTAAGATCGCCGTCTCGTTGTCGATCGTATATCTTTCCATGTTGAACTTTCTGCGCATCACTTCCGCCAGATCATTAGGTGGTTTTCGTCTTCCTATCCACGTGAGTATTGATCTTGCTGTTCGTCCTTTGCTTTGTCCCTTTACATTTAATACTTGCCCCTTTTTCACTGGAATTAAATTACTCCACCCTTTTGCTTTTCCGGATATTGGCTCAACCTTATTTTTCGTATTGAGTTCTTCGTTATCATTCATAGATTTTATTCTTTCAAATATTATTATCCTTAACTTTATTCATATTCCCTCTCATCCTCAACTTTAAGACGGCCCGGAGTTCCGGGAACTGCTTAACCGCTCGGATCAGTCTACGGTGAACGCTTACGCGCGAGAGGCCGGACCGGTACGCTTTTGTGGCTCCATATCGCTGGGGGGTGGAGATAAACCGTGCGATCAGGTCCCTTGTTTTCGGAGGCAGTCGCAGCCAGGTATGCATGAAGTTTGTCATAGGTGGCGCCGTTTCGCGTTGTTTAAGTGGGATCATTGCCACGTTGATCTTGTCCAGCAGATCCACGTTTACGAACCGGATCCCGTGTTGATTCAGTTTATTGGAGGGTCCCTTGCATGTGAAGCAGCGAGTTGTGGGATGTCCATTGTAGCGGCAGAGATGGCAATCAGGCATCGGGTTTTCTTTCTGATAGGAGGGTGGTAAAGGCTTCGTAGGATCGGATGACGTGAGTACGCCAGCCGTTGGCTTTCAGATCGGCGAGGATGTGCGTTTGGTCCTTGGTAAGAGATCCGGAGGCGGTCTTCAGTTCAACGACGTAGGGTATTCCTTGGAGTGCGAAGGTCAGGTCAGGCCAGCCGACTTTTTCTCGGGCTCTGAAGGACAGGTGTAGGTAGATTATCCCGCGAAAGGTGAGTTCTTGCTCGCAGAGGCGTTGGAGCGCGCGCTCGTCCTGGGATTGGGTAGCCGGCCCGGGCGGGTCTTGGTTCAGGAGCGGGTTGGGCTCGAGTCCGAGTTGGTGGCGAACTTGGTTTTGGAGCGCTGGGTTTAGGTCTTCGAGGCGCATAGGTTGCCCTTCCAGGATTTCTTGATCGGATCGTAGATGATTAGCTTGTTTTCGCGGCATACGTCGAAGAGTGTTAATCTGGCTCCGGGTTGCGCGGCGATCCAGTTTGCTACTTCGGACTTTTCCAAGTCGAATGGTTGACCGTCGAGTGTGTGTTTCAGTTCTGGCATGTGACGTATTGGTTCAAGGTATTTTCTTTTCATCGAGTGACGCTCCTTTCCCGCGCCGTCGTCGTGCCGCATCCACGTACTCCGTCCCGTGCCGCGCCGCATAACCCCCCTACTTTGTAGGGGGGGTTATTGGCGACACGGCGGGACGGGGAAGAGTCCGTGGCGTGTCGCCCGTCTCGCCGAAGGGTAAGAATAAGAGCAAACGGCGCAACGGCGGCACGGTTGATTTGCAACGACTTACGTGAAAAGTTCTCGTTTGGCGGGACGAGTGAAAAACGATGAACGGCGGGACGGCAAAAACGATCAAGAAAAACCGGCGAAAAAATCACGGTTTTCAGAATCGTCGGCCGCACGCAGTGTATCAACGACTTACGCATAATTCCTCAAAAGTTGAGTTTCTGGGTTTTCTGGTCGTTTTCGAGTTTTAGAATGGCGTCCGGCGCACCTATGAACTGGGCAAACCCGACCCTCTTTTTCGTGACCGCCAGGGGCGGGTTGTCACCCTTCGTCAGCATATCGAACAGAGCGCGTTCGTAGGTGCGTGACATCCGGATGTCGTCCACGGTTAGGCCGTCGAGAGAGGCCCTGAAGATCGTGGTCTGGACTGGGCCTTTGGCCGATAACTCCACTGCCAGGGGAAGATATGCCTCCAGCGGCGGCTTGGGCGTCTGGGTGCGTTGCTGGCTGGCGCCAGCAGCCGATTTATCGCCTTCCAGCGGTATCTCGTCAAAGTCCGCCTCCCGCCAGTATATCTGGGCTGGATCCTTGGCGTGGGCGATGTACCGGAGAACTTCGGCATTGTTCTCCGCGTCGCGCCAGCCAATCCGCTTGCCGCGTTTCGGTAGGCGTAGCTTGTAGACAGTTTCCTTTGCCTCGATATTGATGATGCCGCGTGCCCAGTTGCCCCACTCCGCCGCGCCGGCGCCCAGGTAGGCGAAGTCGCCGCCTTGCCATTTTGAGCGTTCATCGCCCTTCGGCGGCTTGGTCGTGTGGTGGACCAGGATCAGGCCAATCCGGAACTCCGTCAGAATCGGGTTCAGGATGTTGCGCAGGAACAGAGAGACGTCCTTCTGTTGGCCTGAATCGCCGCCCAGATAGGCTAGGGCCGGATCAATGACCAGTAGGTCGGTCGGAGTCGCGGTCAGAAGCGATCGGAGTACCTGGCCGAACTGGTGGCTTGTGTGGGCATTATCATAGACCGTCCGGACCGATGACAGGACCAGGTCGCGGGATTCGGCGTCCAAGTCTATGGATTCCAGGACGCCGTCGCGCATCTCGGCCATATCGCCCTCGTCGTTTTCCGCCTGGACGATCAACGTTCTTAGCGGCCGTGCCGGCGTGATCCCGAAAAACGGCCGCTCCAGGGCCCACAGCATGGCCGCTTGCATGACGAAGGATGACTTGCCGGCGCCGGTCTGGGCCACAAGTAGTAGGCCGCCGCCTCGGGACAGGTACCGGTATTTGAGCAGTTCATCCGGATCGTGGCCCGACTGGACCCGGACCAGCTCGGCCAGGGTCTTGATCTGCGGCAGCGGTTCGCCGTCTGGCGGCTTCTCCTCTTCCGCCTTGCGCCAGGCCTCCCATGCCTGCCAAGACGGCAATCCGGTTTGCAGGGCGATAAGATACTGCGGCTTGCCGGCGCGCTCGATGCCGGGCATTCGGGAAAGTCTGGCCGGATTGCGGCATTGCCGGTCCGGCTCGAATCCGATCTCCCGTAGTGCGTCGAACAAGGTGGCAATCCGGCGCCGGTAGAGTTGATAATCCTTGCCGGCATCGATCTTGACGATGGCGTGAATGGATTTGCCGCCGGAATGAACGATCGCCGCGCATGGCAACTGCAGTCGGCGGATCGCCGCGAGTTGGTCGGCAATCGGCATGGAGTCGGCTTCGACTAGGACGTGGCGATAATCGGAAACGTTGTCGTTCTTGATCCCCTGGCCATCCATCGGGTTCGGCCGGATCCACGCGCCGCATTCCGGTCGCCATGATCCGATCGCGCTGGGCAGGTCGCCCTGGTACTTGTTGATTCGGGCAACCAGGTCGGTGCGCGTTTGCCAGTAGTTGCCAAGACCTGACGGGACCCAGCGGCCGTCGGCTTCTTGCCGGGATTCGACGGCATAGGAGACGCATTCTTCCGGTTGGTAGAGAGCCTCCAGGTATCGGACCAGATCTCCCGGCGCCCAGTCTGCGGCCGGGTCCGGGATCGAGGTGGTCGGTTCATTGTGGACCGAGGGTCGGTTCATTGTGGACCTATCCCGTCCGATTTCTGATTCCCAGTTCAGTGGTTGGCCGGGATTCTTTTCCCAGGTCGGTTGGCCGTCGTTATCCTCCAGTGCCCAGGCCGCAATGGTGCCGAGTGTCACGCCGCCGGCGAGTGATCCGTTGAACGAATTCCACTTACGCTCACAGGCGCCCGGTTGGTACTTCCCGGATTGCCGGCTCCAGGTGTCCCAGGCATCCAGGGATGCGCCGGCGGACTTCAACGCCATTCCGACCGCGATCCAACTTTCGTATCTATCTGCGCGCCAGGCGGCGAGTACCTCCAGGCAGGCAAGGGCTTTTTCTGTTTCGGTCATTTGGTTCTTTCTACGGATACCAATCAAATAATCGTATCGGCTACCGTATCACTATTCAGGTTTAACCGCGCGCAGTTGTCTCTTGCAAGTCGATTGTTCGGAGGCATTGATAGTATTGAGGGGTGGCATTCGGACGGAGTTGACGTTTGAACATCCAGAATGCTCCAAGAAATCCGCAGCATTCCCATCCTTGGTTTCCCATACTTTGCAGGTCGGTAAACTCAAATCCGGGAGAGAAGAGTTTCTTTTCAAGGTAAAAGTATTCCCACCTTGTCAACGGTTTAATGGGTTTTTTAAAGAATTGTGGCTGTTTTTTCATGGTTTTTGTTGACTTTCCGTTGCTGTTTTTAATTCCGATTTTCCTTTATCAGTAAGCGAACAAGGCAATTCACTGGCCCAAACGTGGCCGAGTTTGAGCAAGCCTAACTGCCAAAGATTTTCAATTGTTTTACGGTTTGTTCCCTTTGGAAATTCATATGGGCGGAGTGTTCCGCGAATCGTCATTTGTTCCGAGATGACATGATCATGTGGGATTGCAGAAAGAAATTTAATCTCTGCTTGTGTAAGTTTTCTCATATTAAAACACGATCTCCGCCGGCTCCGGCCGCTGCCAGCCGTTTGCCGCAATCCCTTTGATCGTTTTGTCCGCTTCCTTAAAATTCATCTGGGCCGCGTTCGTGTAGCCGTATTTGTGCAGCAGGGCGACTTGTCTGGGTCTTGCCAGGCGCTGGCTGCTTCGTGCGTATGCGCGTTCCAGCAATTTACTTGCATAGCCACGGTTCGGGATGGCATCCACCGCCAAGCCGAATTCAGCAAGTTTCTTTAGTTGGATTTCTGTCGGGGCTTTGTGTTCCCATGCGAATAGCGGTTCGTAATCCAGAATATCCTCGTCCGCGATTGAAATGCCGAATTCGACCGGGTCGATCATAGTGCGTTTCTTGTTGCGCTGGCTGCGTAATATTTCGGCCAGTGCCTCTTCCCGTTCCCGGATAACGTCGGATTGCGCCTGCTTCTCCAGATCGTCCAAATCCATTTCGCCATTGGCCTCTTCCTGGGCCTTCTCCATCTTTTCGGCGATCTCTGGAGTGCCGGCAACCAGGTTGCACGGATGGCAAAGGTCATGGGTTGATGTGTTCCAGAGGAAATCCAGCAGTAGCAGATTGCGTTTGCCCGGATAGATGCGCGTGCCGCGGCCGCACATCTGGGCGAAGAACGGCCGCGAGCGCGTACAGCGCAAAACGCAGATACAGTCTATCGGTGGATGATCGTAGCCCTCATTCAGAAGCATGGCGTTCAGCATTACGGAGCCCGGACCGGCCGCCTCCCAATCCGCCATTGCGCCTCGGTCTTCTCCGCTGGCGTAAAAGGCCTGGCGTCCGATCTCCTGCAGGAAGCCCTTCAGTTTCTTGGCGGTTTCGCAGAGCGGCGTGAATATAAGCGTCTTGCGATCCGCCGGGATTGCATCGGCGATATGTGGCAGGTATGGATCCAAGGCGTTGCCCAGGTCGGTCTCGTTGTAGTCTCCGGCCGTGATCCGGACTGCGGATAGATCGATTTTAAGCGGCACGGTCAGCGCCGCGATCCGGCAGAGCCAGCCGTCCCGGATGGCGTCCCGCAAACCGTACTCATAGGCCAGCGCTTCGAAATACTGGCCCAGGTTCTTTTTGTCGCCGCGGTCCGGGGTGGCGGTGACGCCGCACACACGGGCGTCGGCGAAATAAGACAGGACCCGCTGATAAGAATCTGACAGTGCATGATGGCACTCGTCGACCACAATGGCATCGAAATGGTTAGGCGCAAAGCGGTCAAGCCGGCTCTGTCGCATCAGTGTTTGCACACTGCCGACAACGACATTGCCCAATGTGCCCAGCGATGTTTCCTCGGCCTTCTCGACCGCTGCCATAACTCCGGTGGCCCGGTGCAGTTTATCAACTGCCTGGCGGATCAGCTCGTCGCGGTGCGCCAGGATGAGAGTCCGCCGCCCGGCCTCGGATTCTCTGGTCGCGATATGCGCGAAGCAGATTGTTTTTCCAGTTCCGGTTGGGAGGACCATCAGAACGCGGCGGAACTCGCGCCATTTCTGATAGACCGCTTCGACGGCAGCGGATTGGTAATGCCTTAATTGCATGGAATTCCAGAGGTGGGACAGAGGGGCGCTCGGATGAGTCGCCCCGCGGTCCGGGCAGAATCAGAATGCAAGGCCCGTTCTATCTTCCGGTTTGGCGTCCGGTTCGGACGTGGTGGATGACGGCGCCGCAGGTGCTGGCGCATCCGGATCAAGGTAGAAATCTACCTTATTGTTTTTGCCTTCGGTATTATCGCGTTTCGTGAATGTTTCGGTATGGATCATGCAGCGCCCGGTCGATCCGGGCACTTCGGGCCAATTCGGCTTGATCTTCTGGCCGTGTTTGCGGTCACCGATTGCCCGGAAGAACTCGCAGATTTTCCATTCGCAGGTTGAATGCAGCACGAGGTTATCCTCGATCTGAAGCAGTTCCTTTTCATAGTGGATATCGTCCTTGGCATAGATAGCCAGGATCACCTTGGCCATGGGGCACTGGAGTTTTTTCGAGGTCGTTTTCGTCATTGATACGACTCCGAAGCGATACTCACCATCCGGCAGAAGGACGAACTTGCCGCCTTTGCCGTCGTGTTCGATTTCCGAATCCCAATCTAACTTTTCGTTTTCCATTGTCGTTTCTCCTTATTCTGCGATGTTGTGGTTCAGGACTTGCGCGTGGCTTTGATTTTGTTCACGACCGTTGTCCAGTTCGCGTCCTCGATCATCTTTTCATAGATGTCTTTGTTCAGCGACCAGATCGGTTGATCCGGCTTTAACCAGCCTTTTCCTTTCAGGTAGGCGTATAGTTCCGGCAACGACACGCCGCTTAATTCCATCAAGGTCCGTAGCTTTGGCGGCACCTTTTCCGCGGTGGACACCGGTGGGACCGCAACCGCCTGGCCGGTCTTCAGCATTTCTTGCACCTCTGGGGTTTTTTGTTTCGGCTGAAACGCGGTTTTCTTTTCCGGTTCGGCTTCATGCAGTTGCGGATGGCCGGAAACGGGTTTTCCCGAAGCCGTGTTTCCATCATCGTCTTCTGGCGCCACGCCCACCATGGCGGCCAGCGTGAAGCGCCGGCCGTAGGTGATGCAGCTCCCCAGTCCTTGCGGATCCGCTTTGACAGGCTTTAGCGTCAACCGGCCCCGGATCCACTGATTGCTTGAATGGGCCAGTGTCGTAACGACGGTTACGCTATCCGCTCCGCCTTCCGTTGTCTGGAACACTGCGAGGCCGTGCTTGCTGAGCGGTTCGCGGCAGGCATCCATGACCGTCGCCAGGTCCGCGTACCGGCTGTGGTAAAACGGATTCTCGCACGTTTTGATGGCACCCTTTATATCCGCCTGGGCAAGAGCCAGTGCTTCGGCCAGTTTGCCGATCTCAGCGCTTTGCGTCACATTCGGTTCGTTCGATGCCATGATCTTCCCTCCCTTAATAACTTAATTTCACCTTTCGACGTTTAATTGCAGTTAATCGAATTTAATTGCAGCTTTCGGTTTCATTCCCTCAACCATCCCATCACTGATTACGATAGAACATTCCCCTCCCTTAGATACGCGCGTTGCAATGGCCTGGAGTCTTTCCTCTTCTAGCCAGGTCCCGAACGTTTTCAACGTGGCAAGGTCCATCGTCTCCAGTTTATCGATCAGTACGAATCCCATCTTCGGGTTGATTGCTCGGCAGATCGCCGTGGCCGCCATGAGTTGTTCCGCATGGCTCATGCAGTCCCAGGCGTGGCCATTGAAGGCCAGGATCCCGCCCTCGACCGTCAGCCCGGGCAACGGCATCTTCGCGCCATCCAGCAGGGCTTTTCTCTCATCCCGAATCGCCTCGATCTCGTGTTGCAGGCTCAGATATTCCTCGTGGTGGCCTTCCACTTCCGCCAGGGCCTTCTCCCGTTCCAGGTTCTGACGAACACGTGCGTTGGCCGCGTCGATCTCGGTGAGTTTCTGTTTGAGTGCCGTAGTATCATCGTCCTGCAGGCCGGCCAGCGATTCGATCGCCAACTGATATTCGCATTCAATCGCCGTTAAGTCTTTAACCCGGGCCAGTTTGTCGGCCCGCGCATCGGCGAGTGCGGCCTCCAATTCCTGAACGCGTTTCTCTCGCTGGGCAACTACCAGTTTTCCGGCCTCCACTTTCTCTTTCAGGTTCTCCACCTGGTTGCGTCGCTCTCGGTTCTTGGCGTTCTTGCTAATTTTGGCCTGCAACTCAGCCATGATTTCCGATGGAGTCAGCAGTACGTTCCCGGCCGCCTCATCGTATGGCATGGACTCCGCGTGACCCTTTGCCTTTGTCTCCAGTCGGCCGACAGCCAGCCGGTCCGCCTCCAGTTTGGCGATCTTTTCATCCAGCGGGGTCAGGTCTACCCCGATGATCTCCAGCAGGATCTCCGCCCGGGCCTTATCCGTGGCAACCAGGAATGAAGACAGGTCCAGTGCGAACGCGCTGACGAATTCATTCAGCAGACTTTGCCCCGTCTTCATCCCGTCCGGAGAGTCCACCTTCAGATACGAGCCCTTACCGGTGAAGGACCGCGTCACTTGCACCCCGTTCGAGAGTGTCACAACCGCCTGGCCTTTGGATGTGCCACCCCGGACCGGATCGCTCGGTTTGAACTTCTCGCCTCCCAGCGCCGCCATGATGGCGTCCAGGCAGGATGACTTCCCTTGCCGGTTATCCCCGCCAATGACGGTCAATCCGGATTCCGCTGGCGTCAGGTTTACCGCTTGGACCCGTTTGACATTCTCGATTTCTAGACTGACGATCTTGACTTTATTTTCGTGCATTTCCTTTTCCTTCTGATTATTCCCTGGTTAATTATCCGAGTGACTGGCCGCCGCCCGTTTGATGATCGCCAGGCGCGCCGCCATACGTTCCGACTCCGACAGTGTTGGGTCCGCCGGATTGAGCGTCTCTGTGGGACCAGATTTCCCCTGGCCATGTTTTGCGCGATACCTTTCATTCGCGCATTTTTTTTGATACTTCTTGTTGCATTCCCCTTTATGTGTCTTTTGCAGCGCGAACGTTCCTCGCGGAAGCGGTTTCTCGCAAAAGGCGCACAGCCGAACTTCTTTGTCTCCCTTCTCCTTCTTTGCCCTTGGTTTCTTCGTCCGTGCCGCCGGCGAGGCCTCCGGCGTGGGTGCCGCCGGCGCCGGGACCGCTTCTTTCAACGCCGGATCATCCAACACGGAAAAATCAGGGACTTCCCGCAGGTTGATTGCCGCTGTCTTGATCCCGATATATTCCTGGATCGTCATCTCCATCAGAATTCCGTCCTCCAAGTTTCGTCCGATGATCTTCATGATTATTACTCTTCCTTATATGGCTCCTGAATTTCAAGGAACTGGTTTAGATCAAGGCATAATGGAACTTCAATTATTGGTAGATTTAGGCCTTCTGGTTGAACATTTGGGACTCTTGAATAACCGGCATCTGGGTCATAGTCTCGATGCACAAATGAGGAACCTGTCGGCTGGTTACACTCCTTTCTTCCAGCCCTCTTTATTTTTTCTATGCGCTTTTCTCTAATTTCCTTTTTGCAGTTTTCATCTACCAGGCAGGACTGACGAAATTTCTAATCTCCCGCAACCCAATTCAGCGAGTTGGATTTCGTTCATTTTACTCTTCCGATCTCCACTTTCACCCGACCCGCATGAACCCCAGAACCGCCCGCCAGGTCAATCATCGCCCGGATCGATAAGTCGATTACAACTCCCCGCTTTTGAGCCTTCTTGCCTGGCCCGGTGTCCGTGTAGCGCACGACGATCTTTTTCCCGGAGTCTAAGTTCGTTACACGGACCGAGTCGCCGAACTGAATGTTCATCGCCTTCGCCATTTCTTTCGGCAAGGCGCAGGTAAGCGCCGATTCGTCGAATCGTTTCCCGGAGGCTGTCCAGGAGCCGCTTGTTCCTTCCTGCCTGCAACTCTGCGCGGTGTAATAGGTTGCCGCTCCCACAATTCCCCGGCACGTTTGCCCACCGGCAATTTCCGCCACGGTCAGGATGATGATGGCAATCCACACGGTTTTCATTCATGACCTCCCTCCGTCTATGGTTTCGAGTGTTCGATAAAAACGGCGAGATCTGTTTGTTTGATACGAATGATTTTTCGGCTGAATCGATACGCGGTTAGTCTTTTGGTCCGACACCAATCGAGGATAGTTTCCGCCGTCACGCCGAGCTGGCAGGCAACCTCGTCCGGCGTCAGCATTCCGCGCGCTATGGTTTCCGCATGCGGAGTCATTAGGTGTTGTTTACCCCAATCTTCATAGCCGAGATCTTTAGCCCGGATTTTTCCGCCTGTTCGATCAGTTTGTGGTATTTGATCGCCAGATTTATTCTGGAAATAAAAAAAGCGGAGAGGTTCTTCGAGTTCCTCGCCGCTTTGCCCCAGATTTCCCGATCCTTCTTTTGTACCCGCATCGAGACAGTGGTTTCTTTCATGCGCGTAAATGTATTACAATTATACGCAACTGTCAACCAATTATATGCAACTATTTTTATTCATATCCTGATTGACAAATATACGCAAATGTAATACATTCTTATCAGAAGGAGAAAATGTTATGAGGCCAAAAATTAAAACTGGCAGGGAAAAGACGGCCAGTGCCCGGATGGATCAGGAGCTGACCGACAGATTCAAATGGGCACTGCAAAGTCAGCACGTATCAATGGCGCGCGCCTTGACTCAAATGATCATGGCTTATTGCAAATTAGCTGAAAAGCTTAATGGCATTCCTATTTCCACCCTGGAATTCAAGGGTGTAGAATTACGCGCCCTCCTGTCCCCTCCTTGCGTCGTGTATCGGCACGGAGGGGCAATTATCGGACATCAATCGGCAAAACTGAATCAGCCGTAAAATGATCCACACCCGATACAATGGTGGCATGATCCGGCCCAAGGGGACCAAGTGGTTGGCGGAAATAAACCGCGGCGGACAACGGCGGAAGGTGTTTGACACCGTACCCCAGTGCCAGGCATGGCTCGATGCCGAACAGCTCACCGCGCAGCGCATCATATCCACTCCGGATCAGCGGCAACTCATAGATGCCGATGACGCCCGGCGCCTGCTTCCGGCCGGGATCTCCCTGCTCGATGCCGCACGGGTCTGGCTGGAAGCGCACAAGGCCAGCCCCCTGGTCATGGCCACAGTTCAGGAACTCTATGCCAAGTACCTAGTCGAAAAGACCGCCGCAGGCCTCCGGCCCCGGTCCTTGGGCGATCTCCGCTCATACATCGGCCGGCTGGCCCGCGATCATGGCTCAAGGTTGATCTCCACCGTCACCCCTGCCCTGCTCATGGAATACCTTGGCACACTGAACGCCGCGCCCGTCACCCGGAACAACTTGCGCCGCTCCTGGTGGGGGTTCTTCGACTGGTGCCGTCGGTTGGACGCCATTGTTAGCAACCCTGCCGAGGCCATCACGATCAGCCGACAAGATGAAACCACTCCCGAGATATTCACCCCGAACCAGGCAAAGACCATCTTGAAATCCGCCAAGAAGTTGCGCCGGGATTTCCTGCCCATGATTGGTATCGGCCTGTTCGCCGGCCTGCGGACCGCCGAGCTTATGGCCCTGCGGTGGGGTGACATATCCGCAACCCATATCCGGGTAACGCCGGCAGTCGCCAAAAAGCGCCGTCAACGGTTGATTCCGATCTCCGACACCCTGCGGCCGCTGATCGCTAAATCTGACCATCCAGATGTCCGAGTCTGCCCACTCGCTACCAGGCGGCTCTACGTCTGGCTTCGAAAGATCGCCTTGGCCGCCAAATTACCAAAATGGCCCGACAACGCCATGAGGCACAGTTTTGCCAGTTATCACCTAGCATTGCATCAGGACGCCGCCAAGACCGCCATGCTTTTGGGGCATAGCGGTTCTGCGGCCGTTCTATGGGATCATTATCGGGAACTGGTCACAGAAAAAGATGCTCGGCGTTATTTCGCGCTCCGGATCTAAAGTTCGGCGCTCATCCAGGGCGGAATCAGGGCGGAATTGATCGTTTCATTCCCGGTTATTCCCGGTCATCCCCTGCAATCATTTCTTGATCGCTGCAATCAAGCATCCCAGAAGTGATCAATAAAAACAAGGATAAATCAACGATGTCAGGCGAAAAAGAAATGGCACCCCCGGCAGGATTCGAACCTGCGACCGTCGGATTAGAAAGCGGGTTGCAATCTATCGAGTTTATTAGGGTTATTGCAGATTGCTTTTACTGGAGCGGAATTATTCCGCCCTGAACGACCCATTTTCAGGCCAATGAGCACGACTAAGTTGTCAAATTCGATGGCATCGAAGGGAAAAGGTATCACGGAGTGGGCGGAACGGCAAGGCCGTTTTCGGGCATTGTAGCGCTTTTAACATTCTTCCGGATCAGCACAATCAATCTCACATGGCTTTCATTGCAAAGTGCTTCAATCCAGTCCAGTTGAGTCGAGTCCATTTTATCGCGCCCGTCGAATATAAGGGCGATCACCCCCACCTTGCCGGTTTCGTGGGCGTAATGAAGCGCCTGGCCTAGGGATTCATGGTACTTGTGTGCAAAATCAAGTTCGATCGCTTCCGTGGCGGTCAACACGTCCACGCGGCCATAGGTAACGTAAACTTCAGTTGTACCATGAAGTTTATCGGCCAGTGCATCGCGCCAGGTGGATTCATGGGCGCGATCCGGAACAGCAAGGCGGATGATATCCCAGGCCACGGCCTGTCCGGCCAGCATCGCAACTATAACCGCTGTCAGGAATGCTTTCATTTAGGCGGACTCTAAAGCCTTTCAGCACCCCACGCCAGAACAATCTGGAAGGTTGCGTATGAGTTTACGCTGGGCGGCGGCCTTGGTGGCGTCGGGCATGGTCCATTCCATCCACATGAGTTTTTGGGCAGACGACCGTCGGGCTTTACGGAATGCCTCGTGGTGGGACCGGATCGCATCGTCGGTGAGTTTGTCACCGCTGAACGGATCAAGTGGGGATTGGATGGCGATGACATCGGCGCTGACGCCGGCGAATTCGGGTTTGGTGGCGTGGATCCAAATGCGGGATTTTGGAAAGGCGGCGCGGCCGACATCGACGGCCTTCTGGGCCAAGGCGACGCCTCCGAGTTTTTCGGCTTCCCAGATCATGCAGACATCCGGGAAGACGGTTGAGAACTTTGCGCCCCACTCAGCGCCTTGGACGTAGGCGCCGATCTCCTTGATCATTTTCTGCCAGTTGCCATCAGCGGGGTTGTTGGTGGGATCCAGATTATCGCCGCATGAGAATATCGGGAACGGATAGAGTCCGTTAGGTTCCATATGCTTCTGCCTCCAGATGCCCAGCCAGAAACAGACGCGCTCTTTGTGCAAGCCACCGCCAAAGGGATAGGCGTTGTAGGGCGTCCATTTACCGTTGCTGGAAATGATTATCATGGGAACGAGTTTGACGTTGAGGCCGTTCTTGACGCCGAACGCCTTGGACTCGCCGCACAGGCGCTTGAGTTGGGATTCAGCTTTGGCGTCATCGCCCTGGTGATTGAATGACCATCTGCAGACGGACAGGGTGCTGGTGTAGCCGCGGTTCTGGCCGTAGTCCCCGGCCTGGGCCTTGTAGAACAGGCAGGCGTCGATTGTGCCGGTAGTTGGCGCGGGCGGGATCGGATCAGGCGGGACCGGATCGGGCGTTGGTGTCGGGTCGGGTGTCTGTTGAGATTTCAGCCAGGCTAAGAGTTCTTCCATCCAATCGCTGAATCTGCTCATTTTGATCCTCCATATCCCGCCGCTTTGACGGCTGTTCCGATCAGTGTTCCGGCCTTCTCGATATCTGTGCCGCTTTTGTAGATGCCCATTGTCTCAAACTGGTTCGTGCCGCCAATAACAAACGGTGGAACTTCCAGTGTTTTGAACAGTGTGTAGGCCTGTCCGTTCCAGTTTCCGTCGGCGTGGACGTCGACCTTGATGACGGCGCAACCGGAGGTCACGATGCAGAGGGCGATTAGAACGAAGAATGCGGCGTATGCGAGACGCGCGAAAATACGTTTCACGGATTCCTGCTGTGAAACGATGTTGCCAACCAGCCGGAATTTTCCCTGTTGATACCGTGTCCACGTCGTAAGAGGCGTAGGATTCAGCTTGCCCCAAGGATCGCGCTTTGCGCCTTTCTTCCACGCCTCGGCAACGCCCTCGGAACACCAATTTGCCCATGTCCACCCTGCCGCTTGCTTAAACCAGTTCCCAAAAACTGCCTTTATCAGCAGCCGCCATATTCCAAAATAATCATACGGGGAATTGCGAACATTGTCCAGCCACCAGTTCGCCGCCAGACGTTCCTCGTTTGTCGTCGCGCCGACAACTTCCAACACCCGCAGGCGATAAAGGAATTTTGATTTGATCTCCTTTTCGTACTGGGCGATCGGGGTCAATCGCGCAACCGGCGGTTGAGACTCTCCAATCCACAACTGCCCGGCATGTTCGACAACGATGGCGTCATGGTTCGGGCACTCGTGGCGGTTATCCCAGTTACGGGCCAACACCAGCCGGATCAATTTCCCAAACATGGAATTGGTGCTCATGTTCAGGATCAGTCCGGGCCGCAATTCGGGTAGCATGTTCATGTGTCCATCACTTCCAATGGCGAATTACCCATTCCCATCCGGGCGTGTTCCTCTTTCAGGTTCCGCCGGCGTTGGATCAATTCGATCAGGTGTCTCCGCTTCTCCGCATGATTATGCGGATCGGACAACACGGATAGAATATCCTCGTCATTTGCAATTGCATCGCTGATGCAGGTTGGGCAAAAAGGTGTATGGTAGAGGTTCTTCATCTCAATCGTTTTTCGGATTCCTGATGCACGGACGTTCCGCGAGCAGACGTGCCATGTTCGTATTCGATTTTGTGTTCTCGTCCAGAGCCGTCAGTAGTTTAGAAAACAACAAACGGATTAGGTAGGCCGTCAGGATCAGCGATAGAATTGTTATGAGAGCAAGTAGGCTGGTTGACGGCATGGTGGCAATCTTTTCAACGTTTGCGGGAGTCAGGTGTTCGATCTGGGCGTAACAGGATATTGCGCCAATGCAGATGATCGCGAGTGTAAGCAGGCCCGTAGCTATATTCAGTTCAATTTTAATTCTACCCCGGTTGCTCATATCGTTAACCAGCCTTTTGGGTTATTGTTAAAAACATTTTACAGGAATTACTTTTATGCCCACAACCGACCAGTCAGACCAGGTATTGCCGTCGCCATGTGAGTCTATGTTGGTGGCGGACAGATCGGATGAGATCCAATTGGTTTCGTAACCATCCGCGGTTCCGACCGCATAAATGCGCACCAGATACTCCACGTTGGTGTTTGCCGGCGGATACCAGGTAATCAACCCAAAATGCGCGCCTTCCTTGCCCTCGGCTTTTTCAACCGAATTTGTAATCGTTCCGATGGTGATCCAGTTCGCAGACGCCCCGGAATTCGTGCCTTGGAAATACTGGAGTGTGGCTGAAAGATAAACCTTTGCCAGATCCCACTCCAACATGACCCCAAACGTGGTCGGGTAGCCTACGATAAACGCATTGGCAGCGCTGAATCCTCCAACGCGTTCCGTGATGGCGGCGTTGGTATCGCCGTAATCAAAGTTGTTTGTTGGCGACAACGTGTCGTAGTAGTTGCAGCTGGTGATATAAACGCGTTTGCCGGTGAGATTCCCCGGACCGTAGAACCAGGCGCAGGAGAGGGAGATTAATGTCGCGCCTATAATGATTGTGATAATATTTCTACGCATGATTCTCTCCCCTCCTGGCTTGGGTGTTTACGATTCGAGACGGTTATTTGCCGGGAGCCGCTTTAAGGCTCGCTTCCGCCGCATCCTGGGCGGGTTTAATAATTGCGGCCAGTTCAGCCTTCTCTTTGGCATCTGCGGCAGCTTTTTGAATTTCGGCCTGTTCCGCCGCTTGTTGGGCCGATTGCCTGGCGGTTTCCGCCGCCTGTTTGGTGGTCTTTTCTTTTTCGATTGCCGCCAGGTCGGCTTTGGCTTTCTCCAGCACCTGGTTAATCGCCTTTGCCTTTTCCGCCAATGCGGCCAGTTCCACCGCTTGAGCTTTTGCCAGCGCAGCATCCTTCTCTGCTTGTGCTTTCTTGGCGGCATACTCGGCGATGGCTTTAGCCTCCGCTTCCTGCTTGGCTTTGGCAATTACGGCGGCTTTGGCCTTGGCTGCGGCTTCGGCATCTGCCTTTTGCTTGGCCAAGTACGCGGCTTCTTTGTCCGCCTGGTCCTTGGCATTGGCTTTGGCTGCCGCCAGGTCGCTGGCTTCCTTTGCGGCCTTTGCCCGGATGGCTTCGGCTTCGTTGAACTTGGATTCTGCTATGGCCTGTTCTCTGGCGGTCGCCAACTTCACGGCGAGAGCTATTTCCGCATTAGCTTTCGCACTCGCTTCTTGTTTGGCTTTTTCCAAGGCGGCCGCATTGAAATAAGCGGCGACTGACGGGTTGGCGGCAACTTCCGCACTGACCGCCAGATTGATCGTCGCCACAAGCGCGACAACAATCAGAACCAACATTTTCATCATCTTCATTCTCGGTCTCCTCGATTTGAGGCGCTTATTTGCGCCAGGTTGTTTTGGTTAGGTCATCCGACAAATCCTTTTCCCACAATCGTCTTGTTCCACCTCCTCCCCCGGCCAGAACTAACGCGGCCTTTTTTATCTGGTTGATTACTTCACACGTTGCCATGTTGTATCGCCACATCGACGGCAGATCGCAATCCCATCCCAATGTGCGACGTTCGTAATATGGCTTTGTTCCGGTAATGAGAAATAGATACGGCTCAGCGATCCGTTGCGCTCGCAGATACTTAACAACCTTATCCATCCGATAATCGGCATACGTCGCTTCGAAAACGATTGTTCCGGCCGTCTCTGCGTGCGTGCCGGACAGCAACGAATAGGAATTGGCGGCGCGGAGAGTCGTTTCGCCCATGATCGGAATATCCGGCGCCGCTTCTCGGATAAGGTCAATCAGGATTCTCCGATACCGATCGGCATCTTCCACTTGCGAAAAATGAGTAATTGTCGCTTTGCGGAAAGCCGGGATAACGAAAGAGCAATACGGGAGTATTAATCGGCAAGCTTCGACATATTTTAGAGGATTCACATAGACATTATCTTCTTTGGACTCTTCCGGGCCGAACGTCCAGGCAAGTCGCCATTCTTGAGCGTGGAGTTTCCGGGCGATTGCCGCCAGTTTTTCGGGCGGCTCGCCTTTCCAAACCAGTAACGCACCGTTGAAACCATGGTTCCCGAACCAAGCTATTTCGGCATCCTGATTTTCCTGCTCCGCCTCCGTTTGCGGGGTGACGACCTGGCCAATCATACACAAGTCACTTATGTCGGGCATATTGCGTTTCGCGCGTGACGTTTCACCCTCCACGTTCTCCAACATCGCATTCCACCATTCCAAAACCTCATAGTCATGATAAGTGAAAACCGTTGTTGCGGGATATAATGACTTGGAAATGTTTGGAAGGATTTCGGTGTTCGGCGCATCGTGTCTCGCATATTTGATCAGGCGTTGCGTCAGAGTATCCTGCGCTTCTAGCCGGAAACACGCCAATGTGCAAACTGCAATAATCAGGATTATTTTCATTTGGGCTCCAGTACTTTATTGACAATGTTTATAACGGACAACAGATCGGAGTTGATGATATAGCCCCGGCAATAATACGTGTCGCCCCGGATCGAGTTTGTCCAGGCATAGAACACGCGCGCCTGGTAACTATTAAGATAGAGGTGCGGCAATTCTCCGTATTCCATATCTTCAAATTGTGCGCCGTTCCAGTAGAACCAGGCGGCGGGATTATTGGTAGACTGGAAGGAAACAGTCGTGCCGGTGAAGGCGGGGTTGGTGGCGATCGTCAGCGAGAACTGATACAGGTCATCCGGGCTATTTGTGCCGACAAGAGAATCAAAATCCACGCCGGAAAAAGACACAATGCGGGTGACAATCTGGGTGGACGACAGATCGCCGACAGCGCCGCCAACTGCAGCAAACCAGGCGTTGCTGGAGGTGGGATCGAATTTGAGCACGTCCCCGCTTGCCGTCGGATCGTTCGTGATGGTGTACGTGATTCCCAGGTAGGTAACAATCCGATTTGTCACGGGACCTGCCGGGCCTTGTGGCCCGACTGCGCCATCAACGCCGTTAGAACCTGCCGGTCCCTGTGGGCCCGTGGCGCCATCCGCCCCATTCGTACCTGCCGGGCCTTGCGGGCCGACCGCGCCGTCAACGCCATTTGACCCCGGCACTCCTTGAGGCCCCTGGGCTCCTGTGGCCCCGTTTGTTCCTGGCGGACCCTGTGGGCCAACTGCGCCATCTATTCCATTACTCCCGGCCGGACCTTGCGGGCCCTGAATTCCCTGCGGGCCTTGAGCGCCAGTTGTGCCGTTCGTACCAGCAGGACCTTGTGGCCCTGTGGCGCCGTTTATGCCATTTGATCCTGGTGGACCTTGGGGGCCCTGGATGCCCTGCGGACCTTGGGCACCAGCTGCCCCGTTACTACCTGCTGGACCCTGTGGACCCGTGGCAAGATTTGTTCCGTCAATAGTCAAAAGACCATTCGCCTCAATGATCTTTTCCCTGCTGGGCGTCTTGAATAGGCCATTGGTATCCACCATGAGCGTGATGGCGTTGGTAGAGGCCGGGAAATTTGTTGCCGGCGTATTCGTGCTGGTGTTTGTGCCCCAGATCACGCTGGCATAGGTTCCGGTCATGCTATTGATCAGCGGACTATCCCCGGTGATGTTGGTAGCGGCTGCGGCCGGCGCGGAATAGCCGATAATTGCCGGGAAGGTGACCGTGTAAAGCCCGGTCGGGATCCCCGACACCGTGAATGAGTTGGTAAACGTTGTGCCATAGCTGACGGCATTCGTGAACTCGTCCGGGCCGGCCAGGGTCCAGACGCAGTTTGATCCGCTTGTGTTCCCGACCACGGCAACGGCAAGGCTGTTGGAATACGGAATAAAAGTATTGGTAAGGATGCGAGCGTCAACGAAATTGGTCAACGTCGTCGAGGCCGCAAATTGATATCCGCGCACCGCGCCGAAAGTCACGGTATAATCATTTGATACGGCCAAGGATGCCAGAATGTTATGCCCAAACGGCCCCAATAGAGTCGGGAAAGCGACATTATCCACCCAATACTTTGCTGTAGGCTGGGTGGCTGGCGGTTGGAATCGAACGGTCAAAGAATTGGACGAAAGTGAATAGGTGCCGGCAATAGTGTTGACTATCGGATTGGTTGCGGTGATTTCGCTGGTGATTGTGCCTGGTGAGTGATATCCGACGACTGGCAGGAAAGTAACTGAGTATGTCCCGGTCGGCACGGCAACAATATCCATGGAGTTTGTGCCGGCAGCCCGATAGGCCAAGGAGTTGTTGAATTCGGATGGTCCGGATAATGTCCAGGCGGCAGGCGCCGTTAACCCTGATGCCGTAATCGAAAGCGTGTTTGAATACGGCATGTACCAGTTCGTATAGGAAATGGCAGCCGTCATCACAAAATTTGATGAGAGCATCCTGTAATAATTTGATTGAGCCGTAAATTCAATGGTGTATGAACTGCCGATTTCCCAAGTCGTTGGGGTTTGATAACCAGACACATTTGTGGCAAGGGTTGATCCCTGGACCCCCCATCGCGCACCACGACCGGGAAGTGCCGATTGTAATTCCGCCAGTGCGGCGGCATAGGGCACACCCGGATAATTTGTGACAGGAATCAAGGTCCATTTCATATATTGCGCGTCTGCGAACCCGGTGCACGGAATGAATGCCAGGAACAGGAGCAGCACGGAGATCAAGAACCCACCCCTGGCCCCACCAAGGAGGGGAAAAGAGGACAAGGGGACTGGGCGATCGGGAGACCCAGTGAATCGGGACGTCCTACGGAAAGGAGTCTTTTTTATCATGGTTTATTCCTCAAGTTCTGATCTCTGATCTCTGACTTCTGTGGCTCTATCTTCAGTCCTCCGGATCTCCCCAAGTCTCAGCAGGTTTGCCTTCAACCAGGACGCCGTACCGTGTGCGCCATTTGCCATCTGCGAAAAGGACTTGGGTGCGACCGTCTTTACGGCGCTCATATTGGGTGGCGGCCGGTTCGGCGGTTGCGGCATTTACGGAAGGCAGCCAAATCGAGTTATCCCAAAATGCGATCGGGACCGGGTCAACATTTGGGGGAATTGCCCAAAGCGCATTATGGAAAAGCAATGATGGATTCGTCGTTTCGGTCATGGCCGCGAGTAATTCAGTTGTTGCCAGGTTAGCGCGCCAGCAGAGAAGGCCTTTTGCCGGATCGAACATATAGTCGCCGGGAATATGGAATTGAGAATTGACGCTTGAGATTGGGTATGCGGGATCGCGCTCAAGGTAATGAGCGCCCCAGAAGAACGCCGTATTATCAGTGAACACATAATGAATCGAAGGCAGCCCCTTGAACACCTGAGCTATGAAAAGATATTGGCCGCCATAGAAGAGATCGATTTGTTGGGTAATATCAGGAAGTTCCAGCGATGAGCCAACAATCACGCGCCGGCTGCGGGTGTTGGCATCGAGGACGATGTCGACTGGCGAATATTTGTCTGACATAGTTCACCTCAGGCGTTGGTAAAGTTCCAATGAAACAAATTGAACAGGCAAGCGGTATATCCACGAATACTTGACCAGGCCGGCGGTTCGCACCATGTAGGATAAGTTTCGGATTGCGGTGTTTGCCCGACTTTCGCGAATATTGCGTTGATATTACCCGATGTTGCTTCAACGGAACCGATATGAGTCAACTCTTCCTGAACATCGTCGCCATTAAAATCGAGTATCCCTGGCGTATTCCAAATATGAGGCGCAATACCCTTCAAATATAAATCAATAGCGCGTGACGTGAATGATGCCGGCAAGGAAACTCTTGGATAAGCATATGCCCGATAGATACCGGCCTCTGGAATCATAATTTCGATGTGACCGGACGTTTGGGCTCCAGGCGCCCCCGCACCTCCTAAAGAATTTGGCGTTGAGTCCCACGCAATTTCAGCTTCCCTTTTTGCTCCTTCCCAACTCGTTCCCCCGCAATTAGCAACTACGGACCGGACGGACATTTCTCCGTTGTCTGTCCAGGTTCCATTTTCAACCGTGAGTTCCAACGCCCCAAACCCCTTCTGTAAATCCTCGAAGACCCACGGGCCGATGGCATCCCCCTCCTGCATCTGGCCGTAGAGCATCGTTATTCCATCCACGGATCGGCGGAAGCCAGTGGCATTAAGTCCTGCCGTTGCCCGCCAATTATCGAGCGTGAAATACAGGAACTCATCCCCGGCAGAAGTCAATGGGCCGTTCACGTGATCAATGAAAGAAACGCAGCTCGTTTCCAGCCAGTTTTGCAATTCCGCCCAATACGCCACCGATTGAACGTCCCTGCTATCTTCCGGTGTGTAAGCGGACTGGCCCAAGGCCTGACGCCGTTCAGAATAGGCCAAGGTGATTTCGTCCAGCATTGTTTGCCAGGTCGTCCCCGCTTGGTTTGTAAATGGCGTGCTCATGCGTGTGCTCTCACCCAGTCGGCGATCCAGACGAAACCATTCCATGCCCAGACCTGATATCGCGAATGGACTTGGACTTCATTATTCTTTCCAACAACTTTTGGTTCGCCCGCCTGGCAGGGAATACAAAGTTTCCAGTTCATTCCGTCTTTTTCAATACGCGGCGTGTCAGCCAGTGGGATAGCTTTCATTTCGACGTTATTGAAAATCTGGGCCATGTTCGACAGATCTTCATGTTCAACCTTTGCGGTCGTGAAATGACGTTTTGCAATGCCCGGGGCTACGCCCCAAAGATATCTACCCAGGAATTTCATTAAGCCCAAGCTCCCCATTCACCGATTATTTTTTGACTACTTACTACGGAATAAACGAACGGTTCAGTTTGGAGAACGTCGCAGGTGATCGTCAGATCCTTTTCAAGTTCATCGGCCAGTGCCCACGCAGCGGTTTGGGAACCGCCTTCATATCGGGTTATCAGGTAGATTATCCGGCGGCTCCGTTCTACCGCTCTTCCTGCGGTCGCCGGCGGAACGGCTTCGATCACGCCCGATTGTTTTTCAACCGAGCTGTTTCTTGATTTACTGATTATCTTCAAGATATTAAGCGTCATTTTATCCTCTTGAAAGCCTGACAGATCGCGTAACGTAAAGGAAATCAATGGCAGCCGGAGCAAGAACGTTGTGCAGCGATTGCACCGCGCGAAGGTTTGCGGCCAGCGAGCCGATTTGTTTTTCGCTGATCATCTGCACTTTAAGTGCGGCATCCATTGCGTCCGTTTCTAGTATAAACAAAGCCTGTTCATAGACCGCGGCGTCGTGGCGTGGGAAGTCGCGCGCCTCCGTGGTATCTGTTTCAATGTCTGCGTCACCAAGTCGGTTTTGAATCAGCCGGGTAGCGTGCGCGATAGCGGCAATGCGCCGGGCCAGTGGGATTTTTGTCCAGATATCCGATTTGGTGTGAGCAGTTACGCCGAAGTAAGTATTTGCGCCGGTGATGTCGATCGCCATTGTTGCCTCAGTAGCCAGCCGCACGGTCCAGGTAACCGGCGGCCGGCCGTTGGGCTCCGGAGGGAATGGCCGGAGTAGGAAGATTATGCAAACGACGGGGCCTTGGAATCGTTCTCGATCTTTTCAAAGCCGCGCGCCTTGAAGAAAGGGAAATCATCCTTGGCGCATTGCCGGCGCCGCTCGCCGCACACGATGTTGATCAGAACGGGAGTTTTCTCCGGCGTTGCCTCTTTGCTTTTGTTTTTGTTATCCATCGGATTGCCTTTCTGGTTTCGTCTGTAGCCCGGGCCGGAGTTGAATCCGGCCCGGGGATTACAGTGTTGTCGGCGCTTTTACGCCAGCAACGTGGTGTTCAGGTTCACGTCGACCACGATGCCGGACCGATAGACCTTGTGTCCGGCCAGGACGCGCCCGCGAATCAGCGTGGCGAAGCGACCTTCGGAGCGCAGGCTCTCGATGTCGTTCGGATCGATCTGCACCTTCCAGGCGATTCCATCACCCTTGACTCCCGCGAGGGCGTGAATGGTGGTGGCCGCGGTGGTGAGGTTGTTCGACATGTGCACGTCGAAGCCCATGAAGCGGCCGATCTGGCCGTTCAGCAGGACCTGGTTGCCGAAGTCGGTTGACTTTCCGGTCAGGTAGAGCTGCATGGCCTGGATCCCAATCGGGGGCAGCACAATGTACCGGCCTTCTTGGGGCGCGTCGGCATCATTGAGCTGTTTTGCCAGGGCGGCGAACAGGTTCGGAACATCCGCGCCGGCGGCGCCGAGCTGCCAGGGGGTCGAGGAGCTTTCGTAGCTGTCCAGACCAGCAGAGGCATGATCCGCGAACACGCTGGCATCCAGGGCCTTGATCAGGCCGTAGGCGCCACGACTGGCGTACAACTCCTGCCAGGAGATGGCCGCCTGCTTGATGTCTTTGTCGTGGACCATCAGCGCGAATTTCTTGTCCACGTTATACGTGAACTCGGTATCCGTGTCGTCCGGATCCTGATATTCGATGTCCTCGGACGAATCGTAATCGTCCACGGTGACTTCACCGGCGCCCACGATGTGGCACTTGTCGCCATTGGCAGACGGCACCACGTGGGGATTGCAGATACCTTCGGCAACGAGCCGTGTCGCAAGCAATGCGATGATCTGCTGCGCCCAGATTTCAGACTTGATGTTTGTCATACCCATGATTTGATCTCCTTTTTTTCGATCTTGTTGAACGTTCGAGAACTCTTGCTTCGCTGACTACTTACTTGACCGAATGGAACGCGTTCGTTGACGATGAGATGATCAAGACCATTTGACCTGCCGCCAATTCAACGGCAGCCGATTTCCAATTTCCGGTCTTGGCAATGGCGATCAGATTTGTCGAAGCAACGGCATTGATGATGGCATAGCCGGACGATGACAACGCGGAGTTGGCAATCGTGATCGTGTTGGTATAGGTATCCGCCTGGCCTGCCGCAGTCAGAACGTTAATACCGGTGCGAAGCGTAACCTCTTGACCGTTCGTCACGGTTTGAGAGTGCACGGCACGCACACTCTGCAGAGAGAGCGGTGTGTAGCCCTGGGCCATAACGCCGATCGAGGCGGCCAAGAACATTGAAATACTGATAATTAAACGCATGATTTTGATCTCCTTTTTTCTATTGCTGTTACTTGAGTTCGCCCTTTAGGTCAGCGGCCCAGATTTTGTCCTTATTTTTTAAGAACTCTTCCGGGGACATTTCCTTGACCTTTTTCATAGTCATCGTGTCGTTCGCGCCACCTCCCCCGTTCTTAGGCGGATTACCGCCGCCGTGTCCGCTGGTATCCACCAAAATTGCTTTATTCTTTGCCTTGAACGATTCCAGGATCGGTTTTATCACGTCTTCCGATTCCAGATCCTCGTCGCCGATCGCCGCCAGGGATTTTTCCACGCCCAGGCGGACTATGTCCGGATCTAATCCTTCGACAAATTTTAGACTCGCCATGACGCGGCTGATCTTCCCGCCCCGGATCATCTGGCGCTTTTCCTGAATCAGTTGCTGGACGGCCGTTTCTTTTTCCGCCAGGCCCTTCTTTAGCTTTTCCAGTTCGCGCGTCAGTTTTTCCAGTTCCGGTTTGTTGGCGTTCGCTTTTTCCTCGGCCTCAACCTTCAAGGCTTCGATGTCGGTCTGCATTTTCAGCAGTTCGGCTTCTTTTTCCTTGAGTTTCGCTTCCGCGCTTTTGCGGGCGGCTGCGGCGCTCGAGTTGACTGCCTTGTCCGGGTCATAAGCGGCGACAAACGCTTTTTCCTCGTCTGTCAATGCTTCGCCCTTGCTGATCTTCGCCAACAGTTCCTTGATATTCATGGCTGCTCCTGATTATTTTTTACGGGGTATCATGGTCCCCGTGCCCTGCCAAATGCGCCCGACAGTGTGGGCGAGAAATTATTTTGCCTAGTCCTGAAGTCCACCTTTCAATATCATTTCCTCGCGATAACTTTTTTTCCTTTTCTTCGGCTTCTCCGGATACAGGCCCGGCGGCGATTCGTTAAGAAATCGATCCAGCCAGGAGCGTTGTTTCGGTTTGGTGACGGTTACAGCATTTGAACGATTCTTCTGTTTAAGGTTTTGTTTCGTCGGCCCGATCGTCGTCTTCGGTTTCGTGTTCGTGATTTTGATCTTGTTGAGTGGCTTGGAAAATCCGCCGAGTGATGGCCGCGTCAAGCCGCCTCCCATGTTTGGGAGATTCATTGTCGGCCATGCTACTTACTGCTGCTATAGATCGGCATACCATCTCCTTCTACCCATAGGCTAACTGTTAGCCTGTTGCCGCCGGTGCCGCCTTCAAGATTGCGTCCAAGTACTGTTGCTTTCGGTCTTCCGGGATGCCGAATTGTCGGTCGAATAATTCAATTCCAGCCCTCTGAAATTCCTTGTCGACGATTGCCGGCAGGCCCATCTTTTTTACTTCCATTAACGTGGCCATGTCGGCCATGATGTCGCGCACGTTGAACGTCTTTCCGTATACTGGTTGGTATTCGGCGAAGGTATTGTCCAGCCGGCGCGAGAGCGCCACGGCTTTTGTCTCGCATTCCTCGAGGATCTGCGTGCGCTCCTTCAGCACCGCCTCGGGATCAAGATGGTCCCATGCTTTCGATTCAGCGCTTTGTACTTGCCGCGAATCAGGATTTTGCAATGCCAGGCCGACAATTTTCATGACTTCTTCCCGGAGCCGATCGAGCGCGTTCGGAATTGGGGTCATATCCCCGGCATTCGGCATCAGGTAGCGCGTCAGACCGCTGGCTTCCAGTGGTTCGAAGATCGGGTAGTTGAGGCCCCGGATCATTTCCATGACCGCCTCGCCGGATATTTTTAGCCGGTCCATGATCGTTTGCAGCATGGTGTCGGGGAGAATCAATTGCGGATAGACGGATTGGAAAAGATTTTCGTGATGGGCCGATGTAAGATTCAGGATGGCGGCCAGGATCATCTCCACGTCATCAAACCACCAGGCTGCCGCCGATGGTGTGCCCACCGGTATGAATCCAACCTCGTCCAGTGTGGTGCTGAAAGTTTCTTCTTTGTCGATTTTCGTTTTGTCTTCGGGATTGAGCCATAGCCGTCTTCCTTCGCCCCGCTGCCAGATCGTCCGGACCGGTCGGTTTGTCGCCGGCATGTCGAAGTGTTCATTGTCATAGACCGTCTGTTCCGTGATTAGCCAGAGAAGTTTGCCGGTACGGTCAAAGTGCCAGTCGACAACCTCGTCCGGTGTCCAGACTGACCAGAAGACCCGGTCGCCGCTCGCCTCTTTGTCCGCCACGCTGCGCTGGACTGGTTGGCCTTGGGCGTCGCGTGGCAGTGAATCGCGGTCAACGCTGATCCAACACCATTGCGCTGCAGTAACGATTTGGCTTACACGCGCCATGAATGTATCGATTGGCGTGCCGGTGCGCGTTGTATCGGCTCGGAATAATGAATCCGATTTCTGACGCTGGACTTCTGTCGAAAAAACAAATTGGTTTATTTTGCGGGTGATGCGGCCGGCGTAGTTGATTAGGAATGCGCGAGCGCGGCGCCCTTCACCATGCCCGCCTCCCGTGGCATTGAAATATTTACTGTTTAGCGGGCGAGCGGCTTGGCCGTTCCACGAGATTTCACTCTCAAATGGTAGCCGGGACAGGCGGGCATCGATGTATGGCCGGCCGCCGGCGACTGCCAGCAGGTTTAAGCGGATCTGCTCCGCCCTGGTGGACAGGATGATGTTGGAGCGTGTTAAACGTGGATCTGTTTTGTCTGGTGTCATTGGTTCCTACCCATAGGCGAACTGTTAGCCTGTTAAACCGGCAAATAGCCGGGAATGGCCAGGCCGCCGCCCCGGCACTGGTCGAGTTTCATGACCATGTACCGGATCGGGTCCATGGCATGATCGCGGTCCTTCAGTGGGGCTTCCTTGGCGTTCCGGCCGTCAGATTGTGGCTGCCAGGCATAGTCGTAGAACTCGCTGATCGTTTCCGGGCAACTGTCGCAGATGATCAGACGCGGCCGGCCGTCCGGTTGGACTTTTAGCCGTTCCTTGACTGCCTTGATCCCACGTTCGACATTTTTGCTGGCGCGTTGAGTGAAAATTCCAGCCTCATGGAGCGTGGCCCGGTCCTCGGCATCATGATCGGCGATTGTCCATCGGTAGGACGTGGTTTTTGGTTCCATTGATTTGATCGCCGCGGCGTGGATCTGGACGGTTTGCTTGGCGACGTAGCGCTCCCGGTAAATCCACAGGCGGCCGTCCTGATCGATCGCGCCCCAGAGGCAGACGAATGGGTTGGTGTAGCCGAAGTCGATGCCGCGCACTTTCTCCCAGTGCTGCCAGCCCGCAGGCATGGGGCCCTTGTGAACGTGTTGCACTTCGTCGAATTCGTCATAGACCGCGCCGCCGCCCTCGCACCATACCCCATCCAGCATTCGCCGGCGCTGGGGCCCGGTCATGGCTTCGAGTGTTTCCAGAAAGTCTTTGCTCAGGTATGGGTTGTCAGCGGGTAGCCAGTGCATCGAGCTCCAGGTCGCGGCGTCCGGTAGTGGCTCCCCTGTTTCCGGATTTTGGTGTAGGATCCCGGCTTTGTAGAGCCAGTGGCGTTGGCTCTTCGGATTGCAGTCGAAAATTGCCTTGTGCGACGGAGAGCCGTCAACAATTTGGGCCAGTCGGGTTAGGACCGTGCCGACAGTATCCCAGCTTATTTGCGTGGCTTCGTTGAAAAAGATGTGCAGGTATTCCGTGCCGAGAATCTTGTCAACGCGCTCCTGGTCGTCGAATCCGTCCACGCGGATCAGGGATCCATTCTCGTGCCGAATCTCCAGGTCGCTTTCCAACATCTTGAAGTCCGGCCGGCCGCGGAGCATTTTGACCAGGCTATCCGACCAGAGGCTCTTGGCGGCAGCAATCCGCGTGCGTCGCGCCATGAGTATCCGCGCGCCGGGATAGGTAGCGGCCTCGACGCAAAGCCATGCGAGGATTACGTCTGTCTTGCCGGATCGCGCGCCGCCGTAGAAAAGATGGCGGCGAATGTCCGGGCGGGCAAGGTGATCGTGCCACGCGATTTCTTGTTTGGGCGTGAGCGTGAACATCCTACCCATAGGCGAACTGTTAGCCTATGGACAGAAAAAAGGCCACCGGTCGCCCTCGCGCCGATGGCCTTGTAGTGCCCCATTTTGTGTTTGCTTATTCCGGTTGATTGGTCCCAGCTTCAGGCTGCGACTTTGCCGCCCGCCACGCCGCCCAGCGCTTATTCGCGTTGGCCCGTTGCGCCTCTTCATGCTTCGGTGCCTTGCCGCCCTTCCCTCCGATGCATTGGATCGCTTTGTGATGGTCCTGTCCGCATTTCTTGCAGATCATAGCTTCAACTCCTGTTGGCCTCCCGGCCGGTTGCTGTTTCGTTCGTACATTTCGATTGCTCTGACCTGCGCCCGTTGATACCGCTTCAGCGCCCGCGCCTGGTCCTTGGCATAGTCGATCTTTGCCTGCGCCAGTTGCGCCCGGTAGTGTCGTTCGAAGTCCTGCATAGCCTATTCCTTCACGAATAAATCCGCCAGTATAAATCCGCGCGTGCTGTTCATTTCGGTCAGGAGCTTTTCCAGCGCGCCGTGCAGCGCGTGGATCCGGTCCGTGATCGTGAACCCTTCCAACCGGATCGGCGCAGCCCCCTCCGCGATGGCTAGGGTTTCGACTTTCAACTGCTCGCATGTTTGGCATTTCATTTTTATGCCCTCCTGATCTTGGTTGAGTAAACGATTTTAACTTCTTCTCCTATGTTCTTTTGAATGGCGGCCTGTATTTGCCATGCAGTATTTTGTGCGGTCTTTTCGTCCGGAGCATGCAACACAATGGTCTGCTCATCCTCTGCCAGTTCCACGTTCCAGACTCTAGACTGATCCGTCAGTATTCTGTTAATGACCCTGATTATCATTTCTGTTCCCTCCATGGCCAGGTGATGAGTGCGACCTGGGTGGCCAACCCAAAGATCGCCGATATGATTAAAAATTCCATTTGATCTCCTTATGCGCGGTTAAGTGTCTGGTTGAAAACTACCGTTGTGAGATCGTACAACTCGCGGGAGTTCAATGTCGGGAATTGTTTCTCGACCTTGTCCCAAGTCAAAGCCCAGAGGATCTTCAACTCTTCCAATTTCGACTTGGTTACCAGTTCGCATGTTCCATCTGTTGTCATTTTTGATCTCCCTTTTTTTCAATCTTGGTTAGAGGTTCTTGTCCCCTCCCCCCCCCCACACCCAACATAGATGAGGCTTCAATCCGAAATTAGCATGACAAGTTGTCGTCTTCGAAACTTGGCGGGATAATTTCGGAATCCGAGTCTTTCTTGTCCGTAGGGAATCCCGATGCGCTTCGCAATCGGGACTGACCGACACCTGGAGCCTTGCGACAACCGCAGAGCGACTGACTGATTGCAGCGGCGTTTCGCCGATAGCATCTTGGTGTGGTGGGGGTCTTAGTTCGGAGGCGAAAGAAGGCTTCCGAAAGAGCCGCATAGTTTCCGGGGTCGTGATACGGCTGGGCGAGATACGCTCTTGGTTTTGGTGCTGCGTGGCTCGACCAGACGCGCGAGCGGAGCGGCGGCGGAGGGGAAGGCGGCCTCAGCGGGCTTCTGTTCTTGTGCCGCCCGCTCTGGCCGCCGACCCCTCTGACGCTGCGGAGTTTCTTTTCCCTTCCGATCCGATTCCGTTCCCTTCCCCTCCGCTCCAATTCTTATCTTAGAGGATTGGTTTAATTGCGCCGGCCGAGCCGCGTGAACAGCACAATAAAGTTTGCGCCGGCGCGGGGCCGCAAACCCGCATTTTCTTGCGTGCCCACCCGACACGTGCTCCGGGCGTGCCGAGTCTGCGAGGCCGCTGACTGCTTTGATCCGGGTCTTGTTTGGGTCTTGTCCAATCTGATCTTCTCTTCTTTCCTTCCTTAATCGCCGCCTGGAGCCGCGCCTCGCGGCCACTGCGAAGGCGAGGACTTCGAGCCGAGAGCAGTCCACACTGGCGGCGATCGTGTCTTGGGTTTCGGTATGCGCTCCTGCGCCTGATTG
>Ga0247841_10003291_pt1 | contig 30344 bp, 36 predicted proteins | sample LaCruzMarch2015__2_FD_192410 | JGI IMG/M metagenome (GOLD analysis project Ga0247841, IMG submission 192410) | Freshwater microbial communities from meromictic Lake La Cruz, Castile-La Mancha, Spain - LaCruzMarch2015_18m | ecosystem: Environmental > Aquatic > Freshwater > Lake | place: Spain... | reverse complement strand
TTTCTTCAAAAAGGCCTGTAACATATCCAACAAATCCGCTAATCAAGTTATTGCCTGAAGCCAATGGGGCAGTTGTTGCAGGCTCTGCAGGCGCTGGTTCTGGGGCAGGTGCAGGCTCTGGTGAAGGTGCTGGAGGCGTTGGCTCTGTCGGAGGCTGCGGATTGCTTGAAACGCAAACTCCATTCTCCAAGTGCTGGTCTGGACCGCAGCTGAATCCCTGATCTCCACTGCCTTGAGGCTGTTGTGGAGGGCATTGCCAGCTTCCATTCTGGCAGAATGGAGGCCCTGGACTGCAAGGAGGAGCAGTGCCTTGGCAATAGTTCGGGTCTGTCTTGTTTTGAACGCAAGCATTGTTTTCCATGTGCTGGTTTGGGCCGCAACTTCCAGCGTCTTTTACGCAAGTGTTTCCTTCAGGGTGCGATCCTTGGCCGCAAGCCTGCATCGAGCCTTGGGTTCCGCAAATCCAGTTTCCGTTCTGGCAGTAAGGCCCTGGCATTGGATAGCAGTCCGGGTGTGGCTCTTTGCAGGCGCCTCCCTGCATTGGCTGCTTTCCTTGAGGCTGCATTTGCTGGTTGTACTGCTGCGGGCCTGAATTTGCCCTGATGTCAATGTTTGGAAGCATTACTTCTGGAACATTTCCGCGCGCTTTTTTCAAAAGCTCGCATTTTTCCCTGAATGCCGGAATCTGGTCCTGTATTTTCTGCTTGACGCTTTCGAGCATTGAAGCCTTTTCTGAATTGCCTGCATTCTTTTGCTCAACGCAGACTTTAGTCATGAGCTCTGCTGTCAAGTCCTCGACTTTCAGATTGCTCGGGTCATAGCCGAGCTTTTCCAAAATTGCAATTGCATTCTGCGGGAGAGGGAGCTTTCCTTCCTTGAATTTTGCGCACAATTTTTCAGGATTGCATGATTTTGACTCGCTTGCGAAATTCGCGCAGACTGTTGAAGTTTCCTCTGCCTTGCCCAATACTGAACTGATTTCTGCAATCAATGCAGTCCTGTCTTCAGTGCAGCCTTTCGCAAACCTTGAACTGTTCAATGAAATCCAATTGTATGCAGTGGTCATTCCTTCGACCATTTTTTCCTGCGCAACATACTCCGGGCTTGCAAAGCTTTGCTGCGGCATTCCAAAATCCAGTGAGCCTGACGGCTGCATTTGCGTTTGATTGCTGGTTGAAGCAGTGGGATTGGGGAGTGAAGTTGTATCCTGCGCAAGTGCAGTGGCCATCAACAAAAAGCTTGCGAACAAAACCAGCAAAGATTTGGAACAGTCCATGATGCTGATTAACTTTCAGCAAGTATTTAAGGTTTTTGGGGGCCTAAAAATGGAAAAATCAGGTTTTTCAGCCGCCGAACAATCCGCTGAAAAAGTTTCCAATTGCTTCTGCAACACCGTTGACAGCGTCAGTTACTGGCGCAAGAATTCCAGTGCTTTCCTGCTGCACTGCATTTTCATTGCCTTGAGGCAGCCTTTCCATTCCTTCAGGAACTTCAGGACCGCTGCCTGGATTGTCCCCAAACTCGCTTGAAGCATCCTTGCAAACCACGTCAACAATGCAGTCCCATCCTTCTCCAGAATCTCCCATTACTGGCTCTCCATAGCAGTGCTCGCAAGTCTGGCAAGCGCTTTTTCTTTCGCTTAGCTCTGGCTCTCCAATGCAAGGGCCTTCGTACAAGCTAACGCATTCTTGAGCGCATCTCTGGCAGACTGCGCCTCCAGTCTCTCCTTCCTGGCTTGCGCCGCAAATTGTTCCGGGAGCTTCCCTGTTCACGCAGTCCCTGATGCATTGCTCTTCAGCATTTTTTGCAGGAGGCTCTTTCACCATGTTGCATTCTGCCTCGCATTTCGCCTGGTTTGTTGCTTGGCAGGCAAAGTCAAACTCTCCGCAGCCTACAAGCACGCAGGCTTCCATGCAGGAAGTTTCAGGAGTTGATTCTGGCTTTTGCGCATTGCACTTTGTCTGGCACAATGATTGCTTTTCAACAGTCATGCATGAAAAGTCCATTGGAGTGCAGCCTTGCTCTACTGCACAAGACTTCATGCATGATTGTTCTTCAGCGCTTGGCCCAATGGCTGGCTGGCCTCCAGAATTTGCAGGAGGACCTTGCTCTTGCATTTCAAGCCCGAAAAATCCTGTCATTCCGTAAAAGAATCCTGAAAGTAAAATGAATGCCGCGAGGGCAATTCCCAGAACAGTCAAAGATTGCTTGAGCATTTGAACTAACAAAACTACCCGAGTATAAAAAGCTTTAGGGCTTTAAAAAACCGCGAATTTGCCTCATTCGTAAAGGCTGTTTGCTGAAACCACTTTGAAGAGGCGCGAGTTTGAAAGCTCTGAAAGCGTTGCCACTGGTTCCATGACTTTTTCAAGCTTTATCCTTGTCGCGAGCTGGTAGAATTTTTTCGGGAACTTTTCAATGATGTAAACCCTGTTTCCCCTTCCAAAATCCATTATTGCAGACCTTTCAAACTTTTGGATTTCTTCAACGCTTGCTTCCTGATTTTTCTTCTCTCTCGTGAAATAAATGTCATTGAACATACAATAATGATGCATCAACCACCTTAATAAGGCGAGAAAAATAGGGCAATTGGGGGAATCAAGGGAAATGACGGAAATCATGCAAGAAAATTTTGCAATTCGTTCAAACGCGCATTATTAACCTCCTTGAACCATGTATTATTGCATGCAGTTCTTTGTTTCAGTCGGCAACAAGAGGTATTCCAGAAGCTTTGCAAAATTCGAGGCCACTGGCTTTACAGACGCTTTGAAAAAAGTCACTTGGAAGCAAGTGCTCGCATGCAAGAAAGAGTACGAGACAGACTATGACAGGGCAGATTCTGTTGAAGTCAAAAGCCCGACAGGCATAAAGCTTTTTTCCCTGGATGCCGCAAAGAAAATAATCGGCTGAAATTGCATCTTTTTTTGGCGCCAAAATTCAAAGCAGCTTTTTTGTTATTTCCTTTATAGTCCCGTCGCTGACTTTCAATATGCGCTTTGCAATCTTTTCAATGAAATACCTGTCGTGCGAGACTGCCAGTATTGCGCCGTCATAGTTCAAAAATGCCTTTTCAATTATTTCACAGGCGTCAATGTCTAAGTGGTTTGTAGGCTCATCAAGCAAAAGCAAGTTCGGCTTTTTTATCAGGATTTTCAGCAAATTAAGTCTTGACTTTTCTCCCATTGAAAGCTGGGAAATCGGCTTGAAGACTTCCTCGTCAGCAATGAAGCCCATCATTGAAAGCTGCTGCCTTGTCCTCGCATGGTCTTTGATCAGCGCAAAAATTTCGTCATACAAAGTGTCATTTGCTGACAAGTCCTTGAGCTCCTGGTCTGCATAGCCAAGCTTTGCCTGAGAGTCCCAGATTACCCTGCCTGAAATTGCAGGAACCCTGCCTTCAATGGTCTTGAAGAGAGTGCTTTTTCCCATTCCATTTTCCCCAATCAAAATAATCCTCTGCCCAATTCCAACATTCAGGTTAATGTGCGAAATCAATGGCTTTTCATAGCCGACGCTCAAGTCAGCCAATTCCAAAATAACGTTAGCGTGCACTGGCGAGGCCTCAAAATGAGTCCTGAACTTTGACTTGTCCATGTCAGGCTTTTCAATGACTTCCCTCCTTTCCAAAAGCTTTTCCCTGTACTGGCCTTGCTTTACTTTCAAAGGGCTTTTGCCAATCCTTGCAATCTTGTCCTTTTCAATCGCAATGTACTTGTTTTCAAGATTGTATGCGGTGGTCTGCGCCTCGAAAGTTGCCTCGCGGGTTTTAACATATGCTGAATAGTTTCCATTGTACTTTATCCATTTTCCCTTCTCTATTTTCAGGATTGAATCGCAGACCCTGTCCAAAAAGTACCTGTCGTGAGTGACCATCAATACAGTTCCTTTGAAGGCGCGCAAGTATTTTTCAAGAATGTTCAATCGCTTGAAGTCCAAATGGTTTGTCGGCTCGTCCAATAGCAAAAAGTCCGCGTCAGAGGAAAGAATCTGTGCCAATGCAATTATTGCGCGCTGTCCTGTCGAAAGAGAGCCTATTGGCTGCTCAAGCCATGATTCCTTGACTTCCAGAGAGCGCAAAAATGCCTTGATTTCATTGCTTGAGCGCTGTACTTTGTGCTTTGCAATTTCTGCCTGCAATTCAACGTAATGCTCCATGAGCCTTGCCATTCTTGCATTGTCCTGGTGGATTTCAGGGTCTGAGAGAAGCCTTTCAGCCTCGTGCAGTTCTTTCTCGAACTGGTTCTGGTGATGGATTGTCGCGTTCTCGCCAATCACTTCCCTTACAGTCTTGTCCAAGTCAAGGTCAATGTTTTGTGAAAAATAGGCTGCCTTGCCGTCAAACTTTATTTCTCCAGTATAGTCTATCTGCCCGAGAATTGCCTTGAGAAAAGTCGTTTTCCCGACTCCATTCCTGCCAATCAAGCCCACCTTGGAGCCGTCGGCTATTCCAACGCTCTCGTCAAGCAGTATTTCACGATTGCCTATGGAAATTGTCAGGTTTTTGACATTAAGCGCCATGGTGCATTCATTAATGAAGCGAAATCTTTAAGGAATGCGGGGAATTGTTTGCGGGAGAAAGAACAGCACAATCTTCTAATGCAGCCTGTCGAGCCTGTTTTTTAAGGAATTTTTCAAGAACTTTTCTACTGCTTTTTGAATGCTTTTTTCTTCAGTCACTATTGCTTGAATGTTGTTTTCTTTCAAATCATCAAAAATCTTTTTTCCCATTCCGTGGCTTATTACAAAATCGCAGTCCTTAATGTTTGAAATCATTTTTTTATGGTTGCAGCTTCCGCAGTTTCCGTTGCTTTTTCCGAAGTTTTCCCTAAAGCCCGTGTTTTTTGCCGTTCCTTCAATAATCTCGAAAATAGTGAATCCTTTGGCTCTTCCAAAATGTTCAGAAATTTCACTCTTGTTTTCTGAAGCTATCGCAATTTTCATTTTTGCGGCCCTCTTTTTGAAATCTCGAAATTCCCGCCCTCAATGCTCAATGCCTTTCCATTGACCAAGGCGTCAGCGATTTTCTTCCTTGCGGAAACCAGGAGCCTGTGGAGAGTCGGCTGGGAAATGCGCATTTTTTTCGCGCACTCTTCCTGCTCCAGCCCCTCCAAGTCTTTCAAGCGTACTGCCTCGAACTCGTCAAAGGTTATTTTTGACTCTTCAAGCATCCTTAAAGGAACGCCTTGCGGCTTAAAGTAGGTTATTTCAGGCATTGCCTGTATTCTCCTGCAAATTCTCGGCCTAGGCATGCTTTAGTCGCTCTCCTTGAGGGTTTATCTTGCGCAGTGCCTGCAGAATGCATTAGGCCACTGCCAGAATTTAATGAATATAAATTCACAAGAGTATTTAATCTTTTGTTCCAAAAAAAAGAAGGAAAGGAAATGTCACTGCATTTCCTTCAATTCTTTCTCCAAGGCTTCCTTTTCTGCAATTATTTGCGCCAATTCAGCCTCGAGGGCCTTCTTTTCATCATCTCTCGTCAAAGCGGCAGTGTTGAAAGCATGGAATCTTTGCTGTCCCCAGCCAAAGCCCCTTCCAAAGCCGCGCCTGAATCCAAAGCCTCTTCCGCAAGGGCCAAAGCCCCTGCCAAGCCTTCCCTGCCCCAAAGGGCCTGTTCCGTCAAATCCCGGCATATTTGTTGCCTCCTTTATGGTCTGCAAACCTTTTCATTTGCATTTTCCTTTCTTCCTTCCAGTCTTTGGGCCTTTTCCCGCAGGTCCTGTTCCATCAAATCTTGGCATAAAGCCACCTCCGTTGTGAATACTTATTCAATATTCTAATGAATACATATTCATTAATATTTATAAGCCTTTCGCAGCCTCTGGGCTAGTTCAATAAAATCAGTGTCGCGCCCATCACAATGCTGCCTAAAAGGAAGGCAAAGGTCATCAAATGCTGCTTTCCATCCGCGCAGGAATACGCTGTCGGAAGCAGCTCGTCAATGCAAATGTAAACCATTATTCCAGCCACCAGTGCAAGGCTTGCGCCAACCAATTGCACTGACAGGAAAGGCAGCAAGACCAGTGCAGCAATCAATGCCCCTATTGGCTCTGCAATTCCTGAAAAGAATGCCGCAAAAAAAGCCTTGCTTTTGCTTTTGGTGGAATAGTAGATTGGCATTGCAACTGCAAAGCCTTCGGGAATATTGTGCATTGCAATGGCTGCCGCAACAATTATTCCAAGCTTCAAGGAACTCAGGCTTCCGGCAAAAACCGCGAATCCTTCTGGAAAATTGTGTATTGCAATTCCCAAGGCAACCAACAGCCCGAGCCTGTAAAGCTTCAAATCTTGTTTTTTGTCGGATGATTTTTCCATTGCATAATTGTGTGGTATGAAATTGTCAATCAGGAAAGCAATCGCCGCTCCTGCAAAAAACACTGCCAATGCGGCAGTGTAATTCAATGCCGCAATTCCCGCAGGCAGCAGTTCAATGAAAGAGACAGTAATCATTATTCCAGTTGCGAAAGCCAAGGAAAAAGACAAATAGCATTTTTTGAAGTCTTTTATTAAAAAAACCAAGAGCCCGCCAATAGTTGTTGACAATCCTGCAAAAAGCGCCAAAAGCAAGCCAGCAATCATCAAGTCCATTAGAACAACCAGTGCTAAATGCTAAGAATTTAACAAGTATTTTAAACATGGCAAAAAAGCAGTCAAAAAATTCCAAAAAAGCGCTTAAACGCCTGATTTCAACAATGCAATTTTAAGTGCCCTAAACGGGATTTGAACCCGTGTTCTCGGCTTGAAAGGCCGATGTCCTTAACCGGGCTGGACGATTAGGGCTGCTCTTTGACTCGTTCAAAGGTGGCGCTTGCAAAAAATAGCTCGGCTCTAAATTACTTGCCCTAAAAAGCATTTTAAACCTAATGCAGCCCTTTTCTATTACGATTTGTTATGGCAAAGTTTGAAGCGACAGAGAACAGGACTTTCAAGAACATTTACGTGTGCATGAGCTGCAATGCAAAAAACCGCTCTGCAACCGGAATGCCTGGAAAGTGCAGGAAATGCGGCGCCAAAAAGTTCCGCGTAAAAAGCAAGAAAGTAAAGAAAGCAGGATGACTGCTTTTTTTTTCTTATTTTTCAAAATATTCCATCGTGCTTTGCAGCACCAGCATTATTGCATCATGCTTTTGCCTTGCGATTTCTTTCGCTTCCGGAAGCGTCAGCTTCTTGTTCCAGTCCCTTTGCATCTTCTTTTCAACCTCAACAACCGCTTCCTCAAAGCTTGAGGTTGTTTTCAAGAAATACCCAAAAATTGTCAGGAACGAGTCAAAGTGGGCCATTGCGTCCGCATTGGAAACTATTTCAGCCTCTAGCGTTTCAGGCCTCGGGCCTTTCCTTCCCCTATGGGTCAGAATGCAGTGCTTTACCTTTTCAACAAACTCCCTGCTGCAGCCTTCCTTGAGCAGGAACTCTCCTGCAATCTCAGAGCCTGTAATGTGATGGTCGTTTTCAACCTCGAATTTTGCAATTTTTTTGGCAACCCCAATGTCGTGAAGGAAAGCCGCAGTTTCAACAACTTCCAAGTCTGCATTTAGCTTTTTTGCCAAAAGCATTGCGTTCTTCACCACTGGAAGAATGTGGAATTGGAATCCCTCAGGGTCGTGTTTTTCTTTCGCGAAAGCCCTGACTTGCTCAATCATACAATAAAGCTGGCAAAATCAGTAATTTAAAGCGTGCTGATTTACTGGATCATCAGCTGTGCCGCTTCAGAAATGCTTGAAACTTCAGAGACTTGAATGCTGTAGCCCTGCTGGTTCAAGTAATCCTGCAAGTCAACCTGCTTTGGCACATAAAAAGTGCGCGTGATAGTGAAGTTTCCCCTTCTTGATTCCTGTTGCTGCTGCTCGTAATAAGTGACAGTCTTCTGGCCTTTCGGAACCACAAAAAGCAAAAGCCCCTTTTCAGCAGCCGCAGTCGCCTTTTCAATCACGCCCCCAATCTGGCCTATTGAGCCGTCAGGGTTTATTGTGCCGGTGATTGCCGCATCAGGCCTTACCTGCTTTTTTTCAATCGCGGCAATTGTTGCAAGCGTGAAAGCAGCTCCAGCAGAAGGGCCTCCAACAAGAGAAGCGCCAGAGTTCTGGATTGAAAGAATGAAGTCCCTGTCAGCAAGGCTTTTGCCAGTGAATTTTTGCGCAACCAAAGCAGCAGTAGTTGCAGAGTCCTGCGTGTCAGGCTCTATGAAAGGATTTACTGAAAGCAAAATCCTTCCAGAGCCTTGAACAAGCTCTACCTTTGCCTGGCTTACAATTCCATTCCCGTCCTGCGTTACTGCAACAATGTTTGCAGATGCTGAAAGAGTCTCTTCAGAAAGCTTTTGCAGGCTTTGGGAAGGTGCGGGCTGCGCGAACTGCACTCCGACAAAAAAGCCAATCCCAAGGCAGATTATTACAAGAATTGCAACATTGAATGCTTTTGCAAGAAATTCAGCCATAATTAGAGAAGCAGAGTTCTGGAATTTAAACTTTAGCGTACATTCAAAGTATTTAGCATGGCATTGGAAGAGTATGTGAGGCTTTTAAGGCCCTTGAACTGCATTATTGCAGGATTTGCAGCGCTTATTGGATACTGGATTTCAGCCTCGGGAATAATGCTGGACTCGAATGCATTGATGGTTTTTCTCGCAGTTTTCAGCATTTGCGGCGCAGGGCAGGCAATAAATGATTATTTTGATTTGGAAATTGACAGGAAGAAAAAGCTCCGCAAGGCGCTTGCTTTGGGAAAAATCAAGGCCCATGACGCCTTCTCTTTCGCAATGGTGCTTTTCCTGATTGGAATAATAATTTCAATAAAGCTCGGAACGCTTCCTTTCATAATCTCGCTTTTCATAAGCCTTTTGCTGATAGCATACAGCGCTTTCCCGAAGCTCAAGATTGCGGGAAACTGGATTGTCGCATTGGGCACTGCAATGACTGTCATTTTCGGCGCTTCAGTTTTGGAAAAGTTTGACATAGTATTGTGGCTTTTCCTGCCAATGCTTTTTGCAAACTCTGCCCGCGAGCTCATAAAAGACCTGGAAGACTTGAAGGCAGACAAGGGACTGAAGCTGACTCTCCCGATGATTATCGGAGTGAAGAACACGAAAAGCATTGTGGGAATATACCTGACTTTCACAATTCTTGCCGCATGCTATATCTTCGCGTTCAAGATAGTGACCAGCGGGCTTTACCTGCTTCTGGTGTTGGTTGCCGCAATTGCCCTCTTCCTTGCCGCATGGCATACTGGAAGGGGAGATTTTTCAAAGGCGCAAAAGTTTTCAAAGTATGGAATGCTGCTTGCATTGCTGGCTTTCTTCAGCATCCTGCTTTAGGGGCATTGAATGCGCGCAAAGACAATGCAGGACTTGCTTTCATTCCTGCAAAAAAACGGCTTTCATACTGCATGCTTTTCAGACTTCAAAAGCTGCTTTGACATTGCAGCAAGGCGCGAGGACTTGAACATTCTCGTGAAAGTATTGGAAAACATTGACTCCTTGAGGCCTGAAAGCGCGCAGGAAATGAAAAAGCTCGCAAGCGTCCTCAACTCTGTTGCCTTCATTGTGGGAGAAAACACCAAGGCATTCAGGCTCAAGAAAGGCGTGATTTACGAAAGGCTTGAAATTCCCGCCTTGAGCCTTGAAAGCTTTGAGCAGATGTTTTCCGGCGAAATTCCTGAAATAAGCTATTTCAAGGGAAGGGAAAGCGTTTCACTCGATTATGAAAAGCTGAAAAGCCTGATGGCTTCCGCTGAATTAAGCGCGCAAGAGCTTGCTGAAAGGATTGGAAGCAGTGCTGAAAGCATTTACCGCTTTGAGCAAGGCAACAATGCCTCGCTTGAGCTTGCGAGAAGGCTTGAGAAAGAATTGGGCGAAAAGCTTGTTGTTGCAAAAAACCCTTTGCAGGGAAAAGCGCACGCTCCTGAAGGTTTTGAAAGGCTGGAAGATTCTGCATTGAAGCAATTGCACTCGCTTGGATTGAGGATTGCAGTGTTCAACCATTCCCCATTCAAGGCATTCTCACAGGATTTTCCAGAAGCAAAAGAGCCTTTGATGATAAACACTGCAACAGCGTCAAAGGCAGAGATTGAAAGAAAAGCGCTGGTCTTGGAAAGGACAAAGGCAGTGTTTGACTCTCACTCAATGATTATTGCAAAAGAATTCAAGCTTGAACGCGTTGAACATACTCCGGTTGTTTTGGAAAAGGAAATTGGAGAACTGCACAAGAAAAGGCAGCTCTTGAAGCTGCTCAAGGAAAGGGAAGACTGAGCCTAAAGCTTGCGGTAAACGTTCTTCCTGAGCCTGACTGAAAGGCAGGTTATCTTTTTCAGCTGAAAGTTTATTGACGCAATGACGCGGAATTTCCCGATTCTAGTCTTGTAAAGGTTGAATCCTTCCAGTTTTTCAAAATAAACCAGCGGCTGTTCAGCTGCAATTTCGAGCTTTTTGGATACTCTTTCAATCTCTTCTTTCTGCAGCTTGCTGATTTCTTTGCTGAACTTTTGTGCGATGCAGAGCTCGAACACTCAAATTCCCCATTGTTTTTTTGCCTGCTTCCAGCTTAAAATCCTGCCTGCCTTTACGTCCTTCAACGATTCCTGAATCTGCGCTATCTCGTCATCGCTTAAGGGGTCCTCGTCCCTGCAGGAATTCACAAGGCGCTTTATCACGTCAGAGTAAGGCTCGTTCTTGGAATTCTTGAATGAATCCAGGTCCTTCTTCAGGGACTTTTCGACCCTGATTGTTGTGGTAACTGCAGCAGCCATTAAATCACCAATATACTTGTGTATACAAGAGCATATTAAGGTTTACTAATTGGTTGCGCTTGATGTTTCCCAGTGCACCGCGCGCTTTTCGAGCCTGATGATTGCCAAGTTCAGCAAGTAGCCGATAAAGCCTATGAGAATGAGGCCTGCGTAAAGCTTTGGGATTGTGAAAGTGTTTGCAGAGTCGACAAGCATTCTTCCAATCCCGTATTTTGCGCCCGCAAACATTTCTGCAATTATTACAACAATCACTGTAAGGCTTATTGCAGTCCTCAAGCCGACAAAAATCATCGGCAAGGCTTCCCTGATGCGGATGTGCCAGAAAATCTCGGTTTCTTTCTTCCTCAAAGCCTTTGCCATTGTAATGGAGTCTTCTGAAGTTTCGCGAAGGCCTTTAGAAACGTGAAGCGCAAAATAAGAGGCGCAGGTGAAAATTCCAAGCGCAAAGCCTATTGTATCTCCAAGCCCGAAAAACAAAAGGAAAAGCGGAACAAGCGCTGCTGCAGGAATGCTCCGGTAAAAGTCAATCAAAGGGCTTACAGAGTCATAGACCCAGTCAATTTTGTAGATTGCTGCCCCAATAAGAAAGCCGACTGCTGTTCCAATGGTGCTTGAAATGAAAATCCTGTAAAACGTGCTTCCAATGTCCTGCAGGTTCTGTCCAGTGAAGAATTGGAAGAACTGCAAAAGCACGTCAAGCGGGCTTGGAAAAAGGAACGAGCTGAAAATCTGGAAAAAGTAAATCGCGCTCCAGGCAGCAAGCACCAAAGCCAATGGCAGCAAAAGCCTTGCATTAAGCCTCACAAAACCGCCTCGCTTACTATCGAATGCACTTTTTTCACAATTTCTTGAAACTCGGGAGTAAAGCAGGCCTCGTGAGAGCGCTTTTTTGGCAATGAAACTGGGATTACTGCGGCAATTTTTGCAGGCTTTTTTGAAAGCACTATGATCCTGTCGCAAAGCAGGACAGTGGATTCAATGTCGTGCGAAACCATCAGTACAGTGTCATTTCCATTGCGCATTCCGAGAAGTTTTTTTTCAACTATTAATCTGTTCTGGTAATCAAGCGCGTTCAAAGGCTCGTCCAAAAGCAAAACATCAGAAAACATTGTGGCGCGCGCTATTGAAACAAGCTGCCTGAAGCCTCCTGAAAGCTGGTGCGGAAATGCTTGGGAATAGTTTTCAAGCCCGAAGTCCTTCAATTTTTGCAGCACTTTGCCCTTGTCCGCATTCTTGGAGGCGAATGCAATGTTCTGGAAGCTGTTGAACCAAGGATACAATGCGCTTGATGAATGCTGAGGTGCATATCCAGTCAATGCTTCAGAAGCTTCTTTTCCGTCGATTTTGACTTTCCCGTTTTCAGGATTTTCAAGCCCGAGAATGATTTTCAGCAAGGTGGTTTTTCCGCAGCCATTAGGACCTAGAATTCCAATAAATTCTCCCTTATTGACGTGCAAGGAAATGCCGTCAAGAACTTTTATTTCATTCTCTTTGCTTCCAGAGCCCAGCCTGTAATGCTTTGAAACATTGCTTATCGAAACCGCATGCATTAAGCCACCTCCTGAAGATGGCTGCCGGCAATTACTTTACCAGCAGGTTTTTCACGTCGACTTTCTTTTCAATGACTTTCAGCTCGTAAAACACGTCAGCAAACTTCTGGTATGCTGCAATGCTTTCAGTACTGGCTGTGCTGCTGTCAATGAAGTCAGGCAAGTCCATGCTTTCAGCAATTCCTTGCGGGAGCTGCAAATACTTCACCAAGTACTGCCTTTTTTCAGGGCTTTCTGAAGACGCTTTCATTGCCTTTTTCATTACTTCAATGAATTTTGCGGCGGCTTCTGGCTTTTCTTTCAAGAATTTTGCGGAAACATCTCCTACTCCGGCGCAGAAAGGGTCTGAAATGTTCTTTTCAGCAAAAGCCCATTCTAAGACTTTAGTCTGGCCTGCCTGTTCTCCGAAAGTTCCAGTAGGCTCTAAAGTGAAGACTGCGTCAACGCTTCCTGAAGCAAGGCTTTGAATTTGTGCAGAAAAAGGCACTTCAACCAAAGTCACGTTCTTCGGGTCAACGCCATTCACAAGCAAAGTCTTTTTTGTGATAGTCTGCCATTGAATTCCTGGAATGTGGCCCAGTTTCTTTCCGTTAAGTTCTGCAATGCTTGAAAGATTGGAGTCTTTCCTTACAAGAATTTCAGTGACTTTCTTGTCAGCTCCTTCGCAAGTGAAAGCATAAACCTTCAATGCTCCGGGGTTTTTGCTTTCAATCACTGCAGTGATTCCTGCAGCAAGCGATGGAGGACCTGCATCAATCTGGCCGCTTACAAGTCCGTTAATTATGTCTGTCGGGCTTTCAATCCTCAAAACTTCAACATCAAGTCCAGCATCCTCAAACATTCCCTCTTCTAATGCAACGAACAATGGGAGACTGTGCGCCACTGGAAGATAGGCTACTGTGATTCTCTCGCTTTCAGCAGGCTGGCTTCCTGCGCCTGCAATGAAAAAAGCACCCAATGCAACTATTGCCAAAACGCAAATTATTGAACTAATCAAAACCTTGTTCATTGACTCACCTTAATGAATTGCTGTCGGACTGCTTAATTTAAAAATACTCTCTAATATTGGAGAGTATATGGACTTGACTGCCTTGGAAGAGCTCGGGCTTTCTCACGCAGAGGCAATAATTTACGTGGCGCTGCTTTCCCAAGGCCCTTCAACGACTGGCTCTCTCATAAAAAGCACTAAAATGCAAAGCAGCACAGTATACCACACGCTGGGGGCATTGCTTGAGAAAGGCGCTGCAAGCTATATTTTGCGCGGGAAAATAAAGTACTTTCAGGCAGAAAAGCCGGAGATTTTCCTGAGCTTTTGGGAAGACAAGAAGCAGAAATTCAACGAGCTTTTGCCATTGCTCAAGCAAAAGGAAAAGAAAGGCTCTTTTCAGAGTTCAGCAAGGATTTTTGAAGGCCTTAAAGGAATGAAGGCAGCCTATGATGATGTGCTTGAATCAGTCAAGCCTGGGGAGATTACTTATTTGCTCCAGCCTCCGAGGAGAATGCTTGAAGCCAATATTGGCAAGCTCCAGCTTTTCTACAGGCAATACCATTTGAAACGCTCTTCTAAAGGAATAATTCTCCATTGCCTTACATATCCTGGAACTGAAGGCTGGCTAAATAGTGTTTTGGAAAGACTTCCAAACACTGAAATCAGGTTTATTCCTGAAATTGGGCCTTCAAGCATTCTGATTTATGCGGACAAGGTTTTGACAATGGACTTTTCAGGCGAGCCCATAGTCTTCGTGCTTGAAAGCAAGGCAACTGCAGACTCTTACAGGAAATTCTTTGAAAGCAAGTGGAAGAATGCAAAGAAAGCGTAATTCGGATTTATTTGAACCAGTTGCTCAGCGACTGCTGCGCGCCTTTTTCATTGGCTTTGTCCTCGAGCTTTTTCAAGGTTCCTTCAATCCTTTCGCGCGAAAAGTCGTGCTTTTCGCACAAGAACTCCAATACCTTTTCCCTGTCAGGCGCCTTGAATTCAATATTATACTCGCCAGTGGCCGCAGGCTTGAGGAAAATTTCTTCAATTTCTTTATAGTCAAACTCTGGCTTGAATTTTGCGGCCTCGCAAATCTCTTCAAAAGAGTCATGCTCTTGCAAGAGCTTCAACGCGGTCTTTGGGCCAATGCGCGGGAATTTCTCGTTAAAGTCTGTTCCAATGAGAATGCCGAGCCAGACAAGCTTTTGCCGGGAAATGCCCAAAATTTCAAGGTTTTTGCGCAGCTCTATGAGCTCTGGGGAAATGTCAATGTAATAGCTTTTTCCAGGAGCCTTGCGCTTTCCAGAGACTGTAATGTTGCGGTAGACTTTGGGAGCGCCGAACAAGAGGCAGTCGTAATCCTGGCTTACAACCCCAAAAAGCTTTCCTTCAGAGCACATTACGCTGATTTGCGCCTCTCCTTCCATTGGGGCTTCAATAATTGGAAAGCCCATTGCCTTCACAAGCTCTTTCGCGTCTGCAAGCATTTCCTTTGAAAAATGCAGGGCGCGCGAGCCCTGCTTTCTGGCCTCTTCCAAATCCCCTTCCTTCAAGGCCTGCGCGTGCTTTTCAGTGGCTTCAGTCCTTATTTCCTGCCTTTTCTTGATAGTCTCTGCCTTCAAATGATGAGGCTTGCCGTCAAACACGAAAACAGGCCTGATTCCCTTCTCAAACAGGTTTGAGGTGCGGTAAAACAAGCCTGCAAGATGGCTTGTGACATTGCCGCTAGAGTCCATTAAGGGAGTGCCGTCAGCTCCGCGAATGCTGCTCAAGAACTGGTAGATGATGTTGTAAGAGTCAACTCCGACAGTCTTGCCTGAAAGAGCCTCAAGCTCTATCTTTTCCCTCTCAAGCAATTCTCCAATGGCAGTGCCCATGAAAACCTGAAAAGAAAGGCAGCAAAGCCTGTTTAAAGCATTCTGGAAGGCAATTTGCAGGCTTGCTTATTTTGGAAGAATTGGCTGAAATTCAGGGAAATTGGATGAAATTCAGGGATTGTATAAAAAGCTTTAAATACTCCCTTACTTAAAGAGGGTTAAGGGCTCCAAAAACAAGCAGTGGGAAAGGAAGGTTTAAATATAACCTAGGGTGCATATATTAGAGCATGAAGTTCGCTTTGTGCCGATAGAACTTAGTTTTGGTGAGCCTATCCCAATTTCTATCTAAGTTCAACCAACTCTCTCTAGGGAGGGCGGCTTCGGTCGCCTTCTCTACTATTCTCCTTTTTTTTCCATAATTCTCTTTTTCAAAAGCTTCTCAAAATTGCATTAGCCTTTTCCATTCCAAAAACTGGCAGGTTTTTTAAACAATCCAAGCCTTTCTCATATCATGCGCTGCGAGCTTTGCGGAAAGCCTGTTTTTGAAAGAATCTATGCTGAAGTGGAAGGCTCAAGGAAGCTTGTCTGCCAGGAGTGCGCTGGGGCTTTCGGAAAGGACATAAAGTCTTTCGGGCAGGAATCCTTTGCTCCTTCAAGGCCTTCTTTTGGCGAGAGAAAAATCGCCCCGAGGATTCAGCTTGACGAGGGATTGGACTTGAGCGAGGATTTTGGAAAAAAAGTCAGCTCCAAAAGGCAAAAGCTCGGCCTGACTGTTGAAGAGCTTGCGAGAAAGATTTTTGAAAAGGAAAGCACTATCCACAAGATAGAGGCGCAAAAGCTCGTGCCTTCTGACGCAATGGTTTCAAAGCTTGAAAAGGCGCTTTCAATAAGCCTTAGGGAAAAGACTGAAGAGTGAAGGCTGAGAATAATGCAAATTCCAGAAATTCTGTTCTACATCGGGCTTTTCCTCGCAATTGGGTTTGCAGTCGCCTTTTTTCTGAAAAAAAAGTACAAGGCACAGCTTTTCCTGCATTTTGTCTCAATAATAAAGTCAAAAAAGCCATTGCCTTTCTTCCAAAAGTTTGCAAGATTCAAAAGATTCTTCATTCTCTTCGCGAATGCAGGGCTGATTCTTGGCTTTGGCGCAGTTGCAGTGGATTACATTTACGGCCAAAGGCTTTCCAGAATAAGGCGCGCCATCCTGTTCATTGCTTCTTTCGCCCTATTATACATTGGATCTTTCCTTGTGCTTGGGCAGAATGCAAACGCGTTCGTAAGCTCGAACTCAATCCTGATTTTCTCGAGCTTTGCGCTTTTCGGGCTTGCAGGATTTTCAATACTGCTGCTTGCAGTGCATGCAGTTGAAGTAGTGCAGGGAATTTTTTCCGGAGTGAAGACTTTTCCAGGAGTTGCGCCAATAATTCCCGGAGTGCAATTGCCGAATGTCCCCATTTATGTTCCATTGCATGGCTGGCTTTCATTGCTGATAATTCTTGTAGTGCATGAGAGCTTTCACGGGATTCTTGCATGCGTGCACAAAATCAAATTGAAAAGCGCAGGCCTTATTCTCGCAGGCTTTCTGCCAATTGGGGCTTTTGTCGAGCCTGATGAAAAGCAGTTCAGCAGGGAAAAGCCCTTGAAGAGGCTGCAGGTCCTTTCAGTCGGCTCAATGTCAAATTTTGCAATGTTTGCTGTCGTTGGCTTGCTTTATCTCGGGGTTTTCTCTGCATTTGTCGCGCCTTTCGCAGAGCAGAAAGTGGTTGTCTACAGCGTTAGCGAATTCCTCAGCGTGAATGGAACCTTGGAAAAGGCGCCAGCGTTCGGGGTTTTGAATGTCGGGGACACTATTGTTTCAGCCAATGGAGTGGACGTGAATTCAATTCCAGGGCTTGAGAAAATAGTGAAAGGCTCTGAAACCTTGAACTTCGGGCTGAAGGACATCAATGGAGTTTCGCGCTTTGTGTCCTTGCAGAAGAATTCTGCAGGAAGCATTGGAGCCACTTTTGCCCAGCCTGTTGATGATGCCAAAGTGAATCCTTTGGCATTGTTCATTGCAGAATTCCTGTTCTGGCTTTTCATGCTGAGCCTTTTTGTCGCAATAGCAAACTTCATGCCTTTCTGGGCCTTTGACGGCGGCCAGATGGTAAAGCTCTTGCTGCTGCCTTACTTCGGATTCTTGAAAATGGATGCAAAAGAGACTGAAAAATTCATTGGAAGACTGTTTGTCTGGATTGTCGGAATCCTGCTTTTAATCAATGCCTTGCCTTTGCTGCAGTTTTAAATTCTCCAAAAACCTGATTTTTTAGCATGTTCAAGTACCAGCGCAAGCCAGCAAAGCCAAGGCAGGTTCCGAAAAAATTCAAGCCTTTGGCTGTTTCGAATTCTGCGCTTGCAAGAAACTTGGGGGCGAAAGTTTCGGCCAATGCAATGGCGGGAATAATGCATTCCAACCCAACTGTCAGGCAAGGGCTTGCAAGCGGCAGGAAGGAAGTCAGGAAATTCTTCAAGGCGTTGGTTTTTGCAGTTGAAAAAAGCAGGATTTTGGAAAAGGCAGAATCAGCGGCTCTTTCAAAAGCATACCGCGGGCCTTTTTACGGCGACTGGATTCTTGTAATGCTCAAGCCTTACTTTGAAGAATTGAAATCATTCCGCGGAAGCCCTGAAGAGTTTTACAAGCGGATAAAAATGCTTGAAAGCTCTGGCAAAGCGCCTTTTTTGGAGGCAGAATTTCTGGCAAGCTTTCCGCCAAAATACTCGAAAAAAAGCGCCAAATCCATTTCTAAAAAGCTCGAGAAATGAAAAAAAATCAGTCTTTCCTTTTCTTCATTGCTTTTTGGACTCTCTGCACTGCAATTTCCTGCGCTGCGCCCCTTGGAAAAATTCCCTGCTTTCCCGCAAGCTTGAGCGCAAGGTCAGTGTTTTGGACGACTTTTTCCTCAACCAGTTTGAACATTTGCTTTGGAGTCCCGCCCTTGAATTCAATGTAGCTGCTTATTACGCCGCCCGCGTTTGCGACAAAGTCCGGAACAACCAACACTTCGCGCTCGTGAAGCATTTCCTCCACAGCCAATGGCATTGGAATATTGCTTCCTTCAACAATTATCGGCGCTTTCACAAACCTGTAATTGCTTTCGTTGATGAAGTTCGGCACAGCCGCTGTAATCAATACATCCGCGTCAATGCTTGCAAGCCTTCCGCAAACCCCGCTGTATCCTTTGGTGTAATAGTTCACGCTTCCTTTCCTCTTCTTGATTGCGACAAGCTCCTTGAAATCCAATCCGTCCTCGTTCATGATGCAGCCTTTAGAGTCTGAAACTCCAACTAGGACTGCGCCTTTTTGCGTGAGGAATTTTGCCGCAAAGCTTCCGACATTCCCGAATCCTTCAACAGCAATTCTCGCGCCCTTTACTGGAATTCCCTTGAACTTCAAGGCACGCAATACAGCATGATGAACTCCAAATCCAGTGCTTCCCAACTCGTGCGGTATTCCATGCATGCTTTTCGGCTTTCCAGTGCATGCTTTTAGAGAGCCTGCGCCTTGCGCAAACCATTTCATCTCTCGCTCTCCAGTGTTCATGTCAGGCGCTGCAATGTACTGCGATGGGACAACGCACTTCAAGGCGCGCGCAAAAGACTTCACAATCGCCTCTTTCTGCCTGAGCGAGATTCTCTTCGGATCTGCAAAAATTCCAGCCTTTGCGCCCCCGAAAGGCAATCCTGCAAGCGCTGTCTTCCAAGTCATGACGCGCGCGAGCTTGCAGACTTCTTCGGCATTCACTGTTGGAGTCATGCGGATTCCGCCCTTTCCAGGGCCTAATGCTGTATTGTCTATTACCGCAACCCCATGCATTCCAGTCTTTGAATCGTAAACTTCAAGAATTTTTTCCGGACCAATGTTGTCAAACGCAGGCATTGAACATCACATTTAGGAAAAGGATTTGCAGGTTTAAAAGCATTGCGCTTTTGCCCTTGCGGCTTAAAACTTTATTTTTCCCTTCTGCCATGCCTGTATCAAAAGCTTTCCTGCAAGCACAGTGTCCGGAATTCCGCCCTTCAAAAGCCTGTTTTTCTTTCGTGCATAATCTTCAAGCAATTGCTCGTTGTCAAGCTCTGGGTTCAAGTCAAGCTTTTTCAAGGTTTCAGGGCTTTCGTTCTTCAAAAACTGCATGAACTGCAGGCCCATGTGCTCTGGGTCGCTGATTTTTTCAATGTTCTTGCTTCCAATCAACGCAAGCTTGAAAGTGTCCCGTTCATCGTAAGGAATCACGCCCGGAGTGTCAAAAACCTTGAGCTTGTCGCTTATAGCAAACAATTGCTCTCCGCGCGTAAAGCCAGCCTTTGCGCTAGTCAGCGCAGCGTGCTTTCCTGAAAGCATGTTGATTACTGAAGACTTTCCAGTGTTCGGAAATCCCACTACTGAAACAGTGCATTCTTTGCCTTTGGAAACTTTTCCAATCTCTTCGCGCAGGAAAGAAGTTCCCCTCTTTTGCATTGCGCTCACGAAAACCAGCGGAAACTCTTTTCCCAACTCTGCCTTGATTTTTTCTGCCTTTCGTTTTGAAATCAGGTCGCACTTGTTCAAGACCAGAATCAAAATCTTTCCCTTGTCAACAACCTGCTGCTCGAGCTGCGGGTTTCTAGAGCTTGTGGGAAAGCGGGAGTCCAAGACTTCAAGCACAATGTCGCTCTTGTCAATGATGGACCTTACCCTGTCAAAAAATCCTTTTCCCATTCCATTCACATTCCGGCTGGTGCTTTGTTTTCAAAGCCTTCCATCAACTTCAGCGCTCAAGCGGTTAAAAAAAGACTGCATGAAATCATGCCTTTCCACAGCAATGCGCCTGCCTTCTGAAGTGAGGAGCTTGTCTTTCACATGCCTTGCAACTGTCATGAAATCACGGTAAGCAGTGTCCTCATGTGAGTAAGCGTCAGTTTTTTCCACATCCAATTCATGATTGTGCAATCTTGCGCCAACATTTGCGGCAAACATGAAAGCCCTTCCAATTCCGACAGCGCCAATCCTGTCAAGCTTGTCGGCGTCATACAATACTTTTGCCTCAATGCTTGCAGGCGGCAAATCATTCTTGCTGAATCTATGAGCGGCAACGCAATGGACTACTCGCTCAGTAAATTCTGTAGGATAGCCAAGCCTTTCAAGAATCTCGCGCGAAAGCTCTGCGCCTTTTGCAGCATGACATACTTTTCCATTACTTTCATCTTGCGCTTTCCTTCCAATGTCATGCAATAGCGCCGCAGCCTTCACCACATTCAAGCCTGCGTTTTCCTTTTGCGCGATATGCACTGCAAGATTGAAGACTCTTTCAACATGCTCCCAGTCATGCGAAGCATTTGTTCCTTCAAAAAAGCGCAAAGCCTCTTTCCTCAAAGCCTGCTCGTCAAAAGACATTCAATAAAGCCTTTTCTTTGACGCAGTCTCGATTATGTGGATTACATTTACTGGACAGCCTGCTGCTGCAGTTTCATTGCAGCCCAAAACTTCCAAGTCTGTTTTTTTGCACTTGCTTTTGCCGTCATTCGCCATGTCCCAGTTTTCAGGGCATGCTACAGCACAGGCTCCGCAGCCAATGCAGCCTTCCCTGTCATGCTCTATCTTGTACTTTGCCATTTTATGCTCTCCCCCGTGTCTTACTGAAGCAATTCTGGCTGGCTTCTTTTTTTATTGTTAACCATCTCGAAAAGAATTTTCGCTTCAAATCCTGATTCTTTTGTCAACTATCAGGTGAATCAAAAATCCCAAGAAACCGAAAAGCGCGAAAAAGAACGCCTTCAATGCAGAAAAATAAATCAGCAGGCCGAATGCAAAAAGGAATATTGAATACTCTATGAGCGCCCTGCGGTTGTGGAATGGCTTTTGCGATTCAAGCTCAAGCGGCCTTTTCTTCTCTGAAAGAATGTAGTAAATGGCCAGTGGGGCAAAAAACAATGCAATCCTCTTTTCAAGCCAGTTTGCCTTCTTTCCGCCCTGTCCCTGCCTGAAAAAAGCGTCAAGGTCCGGAAGGAAATTTGAATAGAAGAAAACCAGCAATGCAGTCACTAGGGCGCCAAGCACGTGCTCTTGGAAAAAAAAGCCAGCAACAATGTAGAACACTGCAAGCGGCAGCACTATTCTCTTCAATGACCATTTCACGAACGCAAAGTGCTCGCTGAACTCTTCAATGACCTTGTCGGCGTTCGCAAAGTCCGGCAAAAAGCTCGAAGCCTTTGACTTTTTCAGCGCCTTTTTCAAAAGTTTCCTTTCCATTGACAAAAACAGGCTCAGATCTTATAAAATAATGGCGTTTTCTGCAAAGTCCTGTGCAAAAAATAAGCCAATGATTTGCTTGAATCGGCTCACTTCTTAATCCTTGACTGGTAGGCCGAAACAAAAGCCTTGTGAAGCTCTTTCGGAAGCGCCATTTGCAAAACATGCTGCCTGTCGTTTTCCTTCATTTCTTCCCAAGTTAAAACCCGCTTGGTGTTTTTGAAAGTGTGCGGAAAATCCTCCTTGAAAAGGACTGCCTTTGCGTCAACAAGCCTCGCGTCAGTTCCATTAATTATCCAGTTTCCTTCATGAGGGTGCGAGTGGGCGACTCCCTTGTTGTGCAAGTCTGCCAGAACTTTTCCCATTCCTTTCGCTATTGAATCCTTTTCAGGACTGCTTGCTGTCTTAAGCCTTGCGGAAAGCCCGATTCCTTCAACGGCTTCAATGGCATAAAAGCTCACACCTTCTTTCGTTTCAATGTATCCTATGGGCTTTTCCAGATTGACGCCGCGCCTTGAAAGCTCCTGCAGCACTGGAATCATCCTCCTCGCGCGAGAAGTCTCAACACGCCCGACATTGCCGATTTTCGGAAAAGTCTCCAGCTCAGGCTTTACAATAAGGACCTTGCCATTGGGCAGCCTGAAAAAACTGGCTCCGCTGCTTTCGCCGGTTTTTGTCTTGACTAACTGCCATTTAGAGAATTCCGGAATGTCTTTTCCTGCCCGAAAATGCGTGCGGGAAACCCCAAAATTCCTAGTTTCTGCGAAGCCAAAATTTCCCAGAACAGCCAGTTTTAATTTTGCAGGCTCTTCAAAAACAGCAAATTTTTTTCCGAAAGGGCTTAATTTTCTTAAGGGAGTTCTAGGCATGCCAAAAATCAATTCCCTGCATCATTTCATTTCGCCCGAAAGAATTTTCCTCACTTGCTCTTTGCGGTAAACCATTCTGGATCCTTTGAATTCGCTGCCATTCCAGAATTCAATCCTGAACTTGTAGGGAAAGCTTGCGTTTTCTATTTCAAAGACCTTGACGCCTGAAGGCACTGAAATTCCATCTCTCGGCAAAACAGGCCTGAGCTTCAAGCCTTCTGAAGAAAGATTCCGCAATTCAAAAGCCGGTTTTCCGGAATGGTTTTGCACTGGTTTTTTCAAAGGGGGCTTTGGAGGCATCAAAGGGCTTTCTAGACTTCAATGATTCCTTTCTTTAATTTCCCGTCCATTCCGCGAATGGAGTACTTGTTGACTCCGACAGAATTTCTTCCAGACTCTTTCTCGAATCTTCCGGCCCTGAAAGGCGAGGAAACTCCAGCAAACAATGCAATGGCCTCTACTTTGTTTTCAAACTCAGGGTCTATTCTCGCGCTCCACGCAACGCTTGCCTCTGGGCTTATTCTCTGCGAAAGCAATTCTCCAATGGCCTTGGCTTCCGCAATCGTCAGGTCAGAGCCGCCAGTCACTTGCACCAAAAGCCCCTTTGCCTCTGAAACTTCAACATCAAGGAAAGTGTGCGCCAGCAAGTCTTGGACAATTTCCCCAACCCTGTCGGAAACTCCGCTGGCTTCCCCAAAAGCCATCAATCCAACTCCCTTGTTTGAAAGCGCTGCCTTCAAGTCAGTAAAGCTCAAATTAATCAATGAAGGCTGCGAAATTGTCTCAATGACTCCCTTTATTGTCTTTGCAACCAATTCATCAACAACTTTGAAAGCGTCATTCACTGCCAATCCAGGCACTATCTCAACCAAGCGGTTGTTGTTTATGACAATTACAGAATCGCTTTTTTCAGAAAGCTCGACAATCCCGTCCTCTGCCTTCAAAACCCTGGACCTTTCCAAGTCAAAAGGATAAGTGACAATGCTGCAAACCACTGCGCCGCTTTGCTTTGCGACATCAGCAATTATTGAAGCAGCGCCAGTTCCAGTTCCCCCGCCCATTCCAGTAGTCAAAAAAATCAGGCTAGAGCCTTCGACAATCTTTTCCAGCGCATTCCTTGAATTCTCTGCGCTTTTCGCGCCCTTGTCAACAGCTCCCTTAGTTCCCATTCCTTGGGTAATGCTCTTTCCAATCAAGACCTTGATCAGGCTTTCGTCAATTATTGAAAGCTCTTGCTTGTCAGTGTTCACTGCCACAAGGCCATAAGCGCCATTCACTCCAAGCGCATTAAGCCTTTGCACTGTACTGCAGCCAGAGCCTCCAACGCCAATGACCATTATTTTAGGCAATGAATGTTGCTCTTCTTCCATAAAAAAAACCGACTACAACATTACGCCCAACTGGTATAAATAATTAGCGCAAAACTCCCGCAAGGGCTGCGAACTCTTTTTAAACAAAAACCTGCAGTATTCAATTGCGAGCTAGGCAGGGATGTTAGCAGTATCCTGTATCAGCAAATCTGCTTTAGGCTGTGCCGAAGCCTTCAAGGCGGCTTGCTTGGTTTTCAAAAAACTGCAGGAAATCCATTGACCTTTTGTCCCAAAAGGTGTTTTGCCTGAAAGAACCCCGCCAGATTCGGAAGAAAGCAACGGTAGTTCATGCAAGGCATGCTTTTGGGGAAACGAAAGCGAGGCCTCTTGACAGCCAATTTTGAGAATCAGGCATTCCCACTCGAGGGCGCGCTCGCACTAAGCCTTTTCTTTTAGGAAAAGAAAAGTCTCCAGTCGTGCCAAAAGAAAACACGACGCATTGGCTGAAGCCAATGCATCTTCACGGAAAGTTTTGGAATGGTTTATAATCATTTTCCAGTTAAACTTTGCTAAACAACAAGCCGCCTAGGTAGCTCAGACAAATGACAGCATTTCATAATGCTTTAGTTTGGAGCAGTAGGTAGAGCATCTGACTGTTAATCAGGTGGTCGGAGGTTCGAGTCCTCCCCTGGGCGCTTCTCTCACAGGTTCATTTTAAGGCTCTTTGCCTGCAACTATATGTAGCATATGGACGATATACACGACTATGACCGGAAGCTTTCCTTTTACATAAGGAAGATCAAGGAAGACACAGAGATCTCCGACTCTACAAGAAGCACCCTGCTTGAGTACAAGGACTCTCTTTCAAACAAGGCAATTCCCACAATCTGGAAAAACCTGCAGGTAGTTTACGCAATTTCAAAAAGGCTGAAAAAGGACTTCAAGAAAGCATCCAAGAAAGACATTGACAAGATTGCCAATGAAATAAACTCTGACCCTGAACTAATGCCTTGGACCAAGCAAAAGTACATGGTTTGCCTGAAGCGCTTTTACCGCTGGCTTTACGAAATGCCCAAAGGCCAATATCCTTCGCAAGTCTTGAGCCTTGAAGCCAATGTTTCAAGAAGCAGGGAAAAAATGCCTGAAGACTTGCTTGAGCCTTCAGAAGTCAAAAAACTCATTAATGTAGCAATGAACTCTCGCGACAGGTGCTTTGTCTCAATGCTTTATGACTTGGGCTGCAGGGTCGGCGAGCTTGCTTCAGTGGACATAAAGCACATTGAAGACAAGGAAGACTATGTCTTGGTCACAATGCCTCGCGGAAAGAACGGACCCCACAAGCTGCCTGTCATTAACTCTCGTCCTTACATTCTTGAATGGGTTTCAAGACACCCAAAGCTTGACGGCATCAACAGCCCATTGTTCATTGAGCTGGGAACCCACAAAGCCAAGGACAGGATGAGCTATCCTGCAATCCGGAAAATGCTGCAAGTCCTGATGAGAAGGTCTGGACTGCAAAAGCCTTTCAACCCGCATCACTTCAGGCATTCTGCGGCAACTCTTTACGCACGCTACTTTAGCGAAACTTCCCTGGACGAGTGGTTCACTTGGGGTTCTGAAAAAACAAACCATAAGTACATTCACTTGTCAGGCCTGAAGCTCTTGGAAGAATACTTGAAATTCTATAACAGCAACGAGAATGTCTTGAGAGTCATCAAATGCAAGTCCTGCAACTGCATTAATGAAGGCGTTCTGGAATACTGCAAAAACTGCAATTCAGCATTATTGCAGAAAACAATACTTTCCAGCGAGGAGAAGGAAAAGAAAGACGCGAAAGCGCTCGAGTACATGCATTCAATGATTGCTGAAATAAAACAATTGCAAGACAAGGGAATTGACCTGCAGCAATTCAACCAATTCATAGGACAATGGGCAAAAACCCCAAAATAAGCTTTACTTTCCCAGAACGCAAATTGTCCTTTTGGTTTTTCTCTTTTCCCCGCCAACAACAATTACCTTGTTAGAGTCATCAACTATCGGATGTTCTTCATGCCCAGGGTATTCAAAAGCATCAAGCAATTCGCGAAAATAGTGTAATGGAGTGTTTTGTTTGGAAACTTTATCTACTGGAAGGAAATTGTCTGAAACGCAATTGTCTGAAGCCAACCATTCAGGCTTTTTCAGGGATCCTTTCGTTTGGGAGACCTTGAGGGAAAAGGTTTTGCCAGCGCTTGTAAAAAGAAAGGAGTCTTGGCAGTTTTATGAGGAAAAAAAGAAACTGGAAGAAATTGTTTTGCGCTGGCCTTTGAGGGTTCTCGTTAGTGGGTGTTCAAGTGGTGACGAAGCGTATTCGGTCGCGATTCTCTTGAAAGAGCTTGGATTGAATTTTGAAATGGATGCAATAGATATTGACGAAAAACGAATTTCTGAAGCTAAAAGCGGCTTATTTGACGAAAACCATTTGATCAACGTATCTAAAGAACGCATTGAAACCTTTTTTGAAAGAAAAAACAACGGTTTTGAAATTAAAAAAGACTTGTTTAAAATAGACTTTTTTGTTGCTGACACACTGGATTTCCTGGCTGAACTAGTAGAAACTACTCCTGGAAAAGAATTGAGTCATTGGACTCCTACCGGAGAAGTGTTTAAGCACCATTATGACTTGATTTTTTGCAGAAATGTCTTGCATTATTTTGACGAAAGTCAATCGAAAAAACTTGTTGCCGAGATTAGAAATTGCCTGTACTTTGAAGGGTATATAGTTTTTGGAACCGATGACCCGATCCCAAGTAACCAAAGATTAGAGTGTGTGCATGTAAGCGAGAGAATTTTTAGGGATGAAAAAGCACTCGATTTTTTGTTTTTGAAAGAAAGAGAGCCAGGATTAGAAAAAGCAGAATCAAGTTTAAGTAAGTATGAAACACGGATTGCTGGCTTGGGTGGCACTGGTTCAATGGTGTTAAACCGGTTGGAGAATGCCAATAAAGATAATGTTCGAGAATTTGGAACCATTGCAGCAGACACGAACATTTGCCCCCTAACTCTTACTAGTGCCGATATCACGGTAAAATTTTTAGTCGGGAGAAGTATAACCCAAGGATTAGGCTGTGGTGGCGGAGTTAATATCGCAAAAGCAGCATGGAATTCAAGCCTGGAAAGATTAGATAAAACTTTTTTTGACGGAACAAAAAAACTGTTCTTGATTGCAGGCGGTGGCGGTGCAACCGGAACAATAGGGGCATTGCTTTTATCAGAAAGAGCAAAAGAACTCGGGGTTGGCGTTTGTGTTATTCTGACAAAGCCGCTAAAGCTTGAAGGTAAAAGGCGATTAAAAATGGAAGATTTTGTCGAAGAAATAAGCGAAAATGCAAATTTGCTCATCATTATTGACCATGAAACTATCTTTGAAGGAATGGGGCGCGACAAACCAATCTCTGATTGTTTCCTTTGCGCAGAAGAAATTATTGTCCAACTTGTTGTCGAACTAGCAAAAAGCAAAATTGAATTATCCAATCTCAAAGAAGCAACAACAATGCAAATAACTGGCGACCGAATCCTATTCAAGATTGCAAGCAAAGAATTTATTTTTTAGAAAAAGTAACTCTAGCTTAATTTAGTGTTTTTGCCCATTTTTCTCAACATGCGGGTTGGAAAGTCTGGTTAGTTAACGTACAATGTCAGTCCAACAAATGCCAGTTCTAGTGCTATTAGGAGTAGGACTGTTTTTTGGAAGAGGTGGTTTGTGTAGAATGATTGTGCGTGTTTTCTGAAGCTGTTGGTATTGAAGAACAATAAAGGATAGAATATGAGCAGGAGGTAGTATTTGCTTGGCAGCATGTCAGAGTATACTAGGAAACCTAAAAGCAGGAAAGCGAAGGTCAGGATTATGAACACTATTCCAATGCTTTGAGTGTAGCCTAGCTTTACGGGAATTGTGTGGGCTTTATTGAAAGAGTCTCCTGGAATGTCCATGAAGTCTTTAGTGATTGCAAGCCCGAAGCCGAGCACGAAAAAGAAGAACATGACTTCTATAGGCATTCTTTGCGCAGGGTATAATGCCCAGCCCGCCAGAAGGCATAATCCTGCGTAGAATATTGTGACTACTAGGGTTCCAATCAAGTATTTTTTCTTCAATTCGATTTCAGGATAGGAGTATGCTGCCGTGAGTATTACCGCGGCAAAAACTATCATGAACACTGTCATGCTTACCCAATACGCTGTTGCCAATGCGACAAGGTAGAGTATTATTGAAAAAGTCAAAGCCTGTTTTTCTGAAATGGCGTCTCGAGGTACTGGCCTTTCAGGCCTGTTAATCCTGTCAATTTCCTTGTCAGCAATCGCGTTCAAGGAATTGAAGGCGCCGACAATGCAGCAGAGAGCGAAAGCCACTGGCCAGAACCGCCAGTCAGGCAGTGTTCCAGTTGTTGCGACAGCTCCCACAAGGAGAGTGGTTACTGCCATTGGAATGTATTCTGGGACAAACAAGTGCCAATAATCCAGTATTCGAGCCATTATTGAAAGAAACAAAGGGTTCTTATGTTTAAATTAGTTTCCATTTCTTCCATAGGTCTTTCTTCTTTTGCAGGATGTATTCCGGCGTGCCCACTTCGATTTCGCAGTAAGGGTCTCCTCTAGCCATGCATTTTGTTTCCAAAGCGTCAAGGTCTGTTCCAGCAACCGCGCTTAAGCCTCCGGCAACAAATCCTGTCGGAATTATGTCGACTGCGTAGTTTGCTTTTCCATAATCTTTAGGGTAGGGAGAGTTGCTGGATTTTACAATGTGGTTTTGTTCCTTGAAGTCTATTTTCATTACTTCAAGCTTTCCCCAGCCAGAGAAAGTGACTATCTTGACCTGCCAGTCTATTTCCTTGTGCTTGTCAGCGAACTTTTGCTTTTTAATGAACGCGGCATTGTACTGTAAAGAGCCTTCCTTTGCCTGCTTGTAAATCAAATCATAGGTTTTTTCAAAGCCCAGCGAGCTTATCAGTCCTTTTTGCAGTTCGCAGAGTATTTGAGTAGGGATTATGTTAATGTCCACGCCCATTAAGTCCATGCTGCCGTCTTGGACGTTAAGCAGTTTGCTGAATTTGAACATTTCAAAAAGGTTAGGCATTGCCAATCACTCTAATTTTTTAGGGCGTTTTTCCTTAATATAGGTTTCAGTTCGCGAAAAAAGCGTGTTTTTCAGGCATCTTCAGACTTGACTGTAATCCCGTTTTTTCCAATCTCAAAAGAGTAAATTCCGCTTTTTTGCTTTGTCATTCTGGCTTTTGGAATATTCAAGGTCCTGAAGCCTTCTTCACCCTCGACAGCATGCAAGACCAGTATTGAATCGCACAAAAACTCTGAAATAGTGTCCCTGCTTATTCCTTGCGCGCCTTCAACTTTTTCGCTTGTTAAGACCGCGGTGGCTTTTGAACGGGCTATTGCGCTGAAGATTCTCTTAAGCTTTAATCTTCCAATGTTGGGCACGTCCAAGGCAATAGGCACTACGCTCTCTGCAATCTTTTCCAAGCTCAACTTGTCGATTTCATCAAGGCTCACCGGATTAGTGGAAATAGAGTCCAAAGAATCCAAGGCAATAAAGTCATAATTCAATTTTTGAATCTCAGTCAAAACAGCCTCCACAAGGTCAGGGTCTGCAGAATCAACAGCAGCAATTTTCAAGTTTTTCCCAACCTTCTTCAAATCCCACCCAAACTGCTCCATTTGGTTCTCCAAACGGCCTTCATTCTGCTCCAAATTCAAGTACAAGCATTTCCTGCCTTTCAAAGCATTAGCGTAAAGCATTTGCGCACAAAAAATGCTCTTCCCAGTTCCAGGAGTGCCACTAATTAAAGTAATGCTGCTTTTAGGCAAACCGCCTTCGATCAACTTGTCAAAACCCGGAATTCCAGTACAAAGCCTTTCAACCATGCAAAATCCAACTACAATGAAAGGCAAAGGAATATATAAAAGTATCCACTACCTAAATAACGAGCTGAAACGCATGGAAAACGACCTCGAATTATTAGGGCAATACCGCATCAAGCAAATTGCAAAATTCCAAATGGAACTAGACCAAAAATTCGCGGAAGAAGCAAACAAACTCCACGCCCAGTTAGTGTTACGAAAAATCACCGGAAGCCAATTCTGGGAATCCTACAAAAAAAGCCTCACCAAAAGCATTGGAAAAAACAAAAAACTACTCCAAGACCTAATCAAAAAAACAGACAAAACAATGAAAGAACAATTCAAAACCGCACAACAAATAGACACAAAAGAAAAGCCAAAAATCGACTTAAAACTGCCGGCGTAAATTGTTGCGTTCAAAATAATTCTACTGCATATTCTTCAATTTTCTTCCAAATGTTTTCTCCATCAAGTTCATTTATTTCAAAGGCTAGCTTCCAAGCTTCTGCATAATCTCGCAGTTTGCAGTCTTTCTTGAGCATTCGCTTAAAGCAAGTCTTGCCAAAAAGTTTTGGAACGACTCTAAGCAAAACCAAGTTCACTATTACATGCCTTTTTGTTATTTGGAGCCGGTCTTTAAGTTTAGCTTGCAAAAGCCGCAAATAATCATTATGTTTTTCTGAATTGAGGTTCCTATGAACCAACTCGTGAACTATAACTAGCCGAGCGTTTTCCAAATTATTGCTCATTTTTAGGATTAATGGCTTTGAGATTGAGAATAAAGAATCTTTCACAACATAGCAGACAAACTCTTCTTTTTTCCACTTTATTCCAGAAGTTTTTTCAATTTCCCTGAAAACTTTGTCACTGATTTTATCCCATGATTCTTGCAGCTTGTCAATGTATTCTTTTACTTCTAAAGCCT
>Ga0247841_10003290_pt1 | contig 30344 bp, 28 predicted proteins | sample LaCruzMarch2015__2_FD_192410 | JGI IMG/M metagenome (GOLD analysis project Ga0247841, IMG submission 192410) | Freshwater microbial communities from meromictic Lake La Cruz, Castile-La Mancha, Spain - LaCruzMarch2015_18m | ecosystem: Environmental > Aquatic > Freshwater > Lake | place: Spain... | reverse complement strand
ATGGTTGTTTGGATGCACGGAATTTTTGAGCTTTTGCCATATTCCTTTGCAGTTTTTACCTTGTAAATATAGCTAAAATCATTGAATGGCAAGTCTTTCAGATAAAATCAGCAGACCCTATTTAGATAAAAATTATACAATTAAATTGATTTGTTGAGGATAGTTTACGATATCCTTTGTAAATAGCAGCAGGGATTTGATTGACGGGAGGAAAGGTTGTTTTAGCATTTTTTTCCAGTGGTTGCAATCAATCAAATCTGTCCACCAATTACGGAGCAAAATTACAATTTTTTTTTATTCCCAAAAATTTCCGGTAAAACTTTTCGGGTGAATTTAGGAAACTGCCTGTATTTTTATAAAACCTGGTTTCGACTGGTATATTGGATTATACTGGCCTGTTGTTCAGTTTTGTATGACCGGGCTTTCACTGGTGAGGTATTGGGGTTCCCTGAAAATTACAACCGCCTCGACACCGTGATGATCAGAAAGATTGTACCGGTTTTTGGCCCATTTTGCCTTCACAACCGATACCTTGCGCGAAATTCGGGAAATCAATCTTGTATTGCGGGCCAGGATGTAGTCGATCAGCCTTGGGTTGCGATTGGTAGTCTTTCGGATATCATTCGATTCATCATCGAAGGTTATCTGTAACGGGCCTGATAACAAACCATCCTGAGCGTCCAGTAGGGTGAGCATGCCCTGGTAATTCTCCGTTTGCCGGGCATTGGTGTTAAAGTCGCCACAGATCAACTGAGGAATAGACGGATCGGAATAGGGTAAAATCAATGCTGAGTAAATCTCTAACAGTTGCTTCTCCCGGATCGATTGAGGATAAACATCATCCTGCAGATGGGTGGCAATGAGATGGAATTTTGTCTGAAAGATTTTCCCTTCCAGCAATACTGCGCCTTTTCTGGCAAGACAATCAAAACCCGATGCCACACCAAACTCAATTTCACGGATAATGCTTAATGGGATCTTGCTGAAAACCAACAAACCGCTGCTGAATTTCAGGGTCGTCCCGGAGCGGTTAAACGGGCCATACATGAACGGGTATTTCTCTGTCAGGTTTTTTTTCAGGATTTTCCGGGCACCGGCTGAGAACACCTCCTGAAAAACAATGACGTCATATTCGGACGAAGAGAGTTCGTATGCAATAAAAGCTGCCCTGTCGAGACCCTCTGAGAAAAAGTCGATATAGGGCAGCAACCCGATGTTCCAGGAAAGAATGTTCAACCTTGCCCCATCCTGGGACAACGGATCCCCGGTTGTTGTACTGTCCCGTTCATTTTGGTTTCCCAAAACAGGTAGAAGAAAACAATCGGGCATTGTGAAGAGAAAGATTAACAGCAGATATACCGGATTGGAAATTTTTTTTCTGGCCTTATGCATAACGGGAAAGAAGTTGGAAAAACCTGTTCAATCTCAGAACAAAGATCTTCCCTTCCCCGGTTCAGGATGTTAACAGAAGGTCAAATGATTGTTAATAAACCATTAAGCCGTTCTGGAACGAAAGGGTTTGTGTGAAATTCCAGGGTTCCCGGCATCGGTTGTTTTTAAATTTTCTAAAGAAGCCAACAGCAGTGTTGGCTAATTTTTTGTCAATTCCTGGAAAACCTCTTCCAGTTTTTGTTCTTCCTGTTGGAGCGACAGGACGGTAAGTTGGTTATCGACGGCAAATTTAAAAACATCGGCGCGGATATCGGTACCGGGTTTGGAGGAGAGCCGCCAGAGGCGGGATACGGGATTTGGGATGCCGGAAGTGGGGCCCGGGACGCCGGATATGGAATAAACTGGCATAGCTTCGGCAATGCCCGGGATGTTTTTTAAAAGATTGGCTGTGGTTTCGGTGCTGAATTCAACGTTGACAATGATTGCTGTTCCGGGATGCCGGAGGTTGCGGGTCGAATCGTCGGCGACCATTTTTCCTTTATGGATGATGATGGCGCGGTTGCATATGGCTTCCACCTCCTGCATGATGTGGGTTGACATCATGATGGTTTTGGTTTTCCCGATTTCCGTAATGAGTCCCCGGATTTCGAGGAGTTGGTTGGGGTCGAGCCCGGAAGTTGGTTCGTCGAGGATAAGCACCTCCGGGTCGTGGATCAGGGCTTGGGCCAGCCCGACCCGTTGCCGGTATCCTTTCGAAAGGGCCCCGATTTTTTTATGTTGTTCCTGCCCGAGCCCGGTAAGTTCGATCATTTCGATCACCCTTTTGGTACGGTTTCCCTTTAATCCATGCGTCCCTGCAATGAAATCGAGAAATTCCCGTACATAAAGGTCGGTGTAAAGCGGGTTGTTTTCGGGGAGGTAGCCCACCTTTTTACGCACATTGACAGATTGTTCCAGCACGTTGAAGTTACAAACCGAGGCATCGCCCGAAGTAGGAGGGATGAAACAGGCGAGGATTTTCATCAGGGTACTTTTCCCTGCGCCGTTGGGGCCTAAAAGGCCTACGATCTCCCCGGGTTTAACTTCGAGCGAAATATCGTCAAGGGCCTTCTGGGCCCCATACCTTTTCGAAATGTGGTTAACTAAGATCGACATGAAAAAAATACAAAAGTAGAAAAAATATCACCGTATGATAAACTTTTCGGTTATGGCGCCCCAGGGGGTTGTCAGAACGGCGACATAGAGGGCCGGTGAATATTTCCGGAACCCGGTTTTCAGGGTCAATGTTCCCGGGTTCAGGTTTTCCCCGATGAGGTTTTCAACTTCATTGCCATGGATGTCAAAAACAGATAACCGGTAGAAGCCTGCCGTGGCAATATGAAGATGAATGTTGGCCGGTCCCATCGAAGGATTTGGGAATATATCGAGGATGGTTTCGCAGTTGGGTTGACTTTCAGGGACCCCGATGCCATTGGTAACCGATTGTATAATTGCCTGTTGTACATTTGCTTTATAGAGCGAATCGGCATTACGGTAAACAATTGCCACGAAGTTGCAGTTTTGTGGGGCCCAGGCAGTATCAATGTTAAAGGAGCAGGAACGGGAAATGGTGTGCTGGGCAGGCCAGGAAGGCCCGATGAGGGAGTCGCCGAAAGAATAATAAACAAAGCTGCGCGCAACCCAGTGGTTGTAATAATTTTCACGGAAAGGTAAGCCATACGGATTATCGGGGGTGGAGCAGCCTTCGGCGGTCCGGTGAACATGGTAGATGTTGTTTTCAGTTACAATAACATTGATTTTGTACAATCCGGGCAATTCTGTTCCGAGGTTGGTGATGTCCATGGAGAAGTTGACCTGACGTGTATTTGGGTCCCAGGATTTTGACAGGAGATGAATGTTGACGGGAGCTTCGGAAAACCGGGCATACCTCTGCGTAAGGGAGTCGCTGATGGCCGTATAATCGACGTCGTAGCCCAATCCGTCGATAAAGCCGCTGGGCTCATAACTGGCACGGAAATAGTTCCGGGCACTGTCGCCCTGGTATGTATTGAATCCGGAACCCATGCCATGGAGCGCCACGATGATGGTCCTTGGAAATTCCGGCAGGATGATCCGTTCAAAAAGGGAATCCATACAGGAACACGGGCCGCAGTCTGTACTCGTAAGGTTGTAAATCAAGATGTTTCGGGGGTTTTGCCCCATTAAAAAAGGTACGAAAACCAGGGACAAAACGAAAGAAAAAATGGCACGTTTCATGAGATTTTATATTTAATGTTTTCAAATATAACAAATATTTGTTTTTTCGTAAAGGGTAGAAGTTAAATTTCCACAAATTTTTTAAACCCTTCGAGGTGCCCCCTGATTTTTCCGGCCAGGAAATAGGGGAGGCTGAGCAGGAAAAACTTTTTTCCTTTCAGGGTTTGTGTTTGTTGAATGCCGGTTTTTGAGGCATGTAGTTGAATGGCAAAGGGATGGGGGGCCATATCCATGAACTGGTGCAGGGAGCGCAGGCGGCCGGGTTCTCCCGATTTGACTTCGACCGGGATGGCCATGTTTTGGTATTCCAACAGAAAATCGATTTCAGCCGTTGACTGGGGTTTGTTCCGCACCCAGAAATTCAGGCGTTGGCCAACGTTGTTTTTTTCTGTGGCGAGAATTTCCTGTCCTGCCACCTGGCGGGCAATCTGGCCTTTGAAAAGGGCGTTCATGTCGTGCGACCGGAACACCGGTTTTTGGGTCCCTGAAAAATAGTTGACCATTCCGCTATCGGTTACCTGGACTCTCGGGAACCTTGTCTTGTCGGGGGCCATGGGCAACGTTTGGGAGGTAACCGGATAGATCAGGTGGAGCAGGAAAGCCTCCTCCAGCATCCTGAAAGCCCGTCCCATCTCCCTGCTCCCTTTTTCAAGGTTCCCGAACCGTTTGAAATGGATACGGGTCGATGCGTAAGGATAGATGTTTTGCAAGACCTCCCCGGCCAGTTTTCTGCTTTTTTCCCTTGATTGCATATTTTCTATGGATTGAAGAAAGGAGGTTTCAATTTTTTCGTAAACAGGGCGTAACCCTTTCAGATGGCGATGTTGTGCATATTCCATGACAATTTCGGGCATTCCTCCGATTAAAGCATAAATATGGAAATGGTGCAGTAGTTTTCCGTGTGCAAATACCGGGACCGGGACTTCCCTGTAAGCATCCAATGTGGCCCGGTCGTCCATCACCGTTAAGAACTCCTCAAAAGTAAACGGGGGAAGAAAAACGGGGTTCAGCGGGCCGTCGGGCAGACTGGCCAGCAGATGGGTTTGCGCTGTTTGAAACGAAGTCGTGGCCACGATGAACGGCCGGTCGTGGTTTTGAACCTGTTCAACCCAGCGGGATGTTTCCGGTGAACGGCCGATTTCATCCAGGATCAGCAGGGTCTCTTTCCCGAGGATCTCTTTTTCTTTTAAAAAACCAATGGCTTTTAATACTTCTTCCGGGTTTGAAGAGGAAAAAAAGAGGTTCCGGTCTTCCGCGGTATCAAGGTCAAGGTGAACGACATTTTTAAATTGTTGGCCGAACTGTTTTGCCAGGGTGGTTTTGCCGGTCCCTTTGGCGCCGAAAAGGAGAAAGGGTCTTGTTTTTGACAGTTTGTGAAAAAATATTCGTTCGGACATCTTTATTGAAGGTTACCTGTTTGCTGTATCTTAATGAAAATAGATCGCCATTTTCGTTTAGGGTTTATGCCGGTTGATTGCAAGCAACTTTTGAGAAAACCTGATTTCGGCCGGTATCATAGGGATGGTTGCGGTAGGTTTGCATTTTCCAATTTTATTTTTGTTATAAAATAAGGCATAAAAGTACAATTAATTGTAACAAAATAAAGGATACGTTGTTTTTTTATTAAAATATTCGTTGAAAGTCTTGTTGGTTAGGAATTATACTTTTATCTTTGCACCCCTTTTCAGAAGAAAAAGGTTTCATTATTATATCAAAATCAGGAAAAAAGCATGAATACGTTAAGTTACAAAACCGTAAGCGCGAACGCGGCGACGGTGACAAAGGAGTGGGTGCTCATTGATGCCGAAGGCCAGGTATTGGGCCGTTTGGCCGCCAAAGTGGCCATGCTGCTGAGGGGAAAGACAAAAACAAATTATACGCCGCATGTGGATTGTGGCGATAATGTCGTCATCATCAATGCTGAAAAGATCCAGCTCACCGGCAAAAAAATGGAAGATAAAATTTACCTGAGCCATTCCGGTTATCCGGGGGGGCAAAAAGAGGAAACCCCATCGAAACTTCTTTCGAAAAAACCGACCTCCGTCGTGGAAAAAGCCGTTCGTGGAATGCTCCCTAAAAACAGGCTGGGACGTGATCTGTTCCGCAACCTCTTTGTTTACGCCGGTCCCGAACATCCCCATCAGGCACAGCAACCGAAACCCGTGAAATTAACCTCAATCAAGTAATATGGAAGTGATCAACACCCTCGGCAGGCGGAAAACTGCCGTTGCAAGAATTTATCTTAAAGACGGTTCCGGTGTCATAACCGTGAATGGCCGTGATTTTAAGAATTATTTCCCTACCCCGATCCTGCAATTCAAGGTGACCGAACCTTTTGAGGTGACCAACAACCAGGGCAAATACGACCTTAAAGTGAACCTCGATGGCGGCGGTATCCGCGGACAAGCCGAAGCACTGGCTTTGGCCATTTCACGGGCACTTTGCCAGGTGAACGAAGAATTTCGCCCTGCGTTGAAAGCCAAAGGGTTGTTAATGCGCGACCCCCGTATGGTGGAACGTAAAAAATTCGGCCAGAAAAAAGCAAGGAAAAGATTCCAGTTCAGTAAACGTTAACCTTTTAGAATTCTTAGAAATACCATATGTCAAGAACAAATTTTGATTTATTGTTGGATGCCGGTGTCCATTTTGGCCACCTGCGCAGAAAATGGAACCCTGCCATGGCCCCTTATATTTTTATGGAGCGCAACGGGATCCATATCATCGACCTCTATAAAACCATGGCAAAAATCGACGAAGCTGCCGCTGCGTTGAAACAAATTGCCAAATCAGGGAAAAAAGTACTGTTTGTGGCCACCAAAAAACAGGCCAAGGAAATCGTTGGCGAACATGTAAGGCGCGTCAATATGCCTTATGTGACAGAACGTTGGCCCGGTGGAATGCTTACCAATTTTGCCACCATCCGGAAAGCGGTGCGCAAAATGATCTCCATCGATAAGCTGATGGCCAGCCCTTCCTATGCCAACCTCTCCAAAAAAGAACGCCTTACCCTTACCCGTGAACGCGCCAAATTAGAGAAAAACTTAGGGTCCATTGCCGACCTGAACCGGTTGCCGGCAGCCATCTTTATTGTTGATATCCTGAAGGAACACATCGCACTGGCCGAAGCGAGAAAACTCAATATACCCACCTTCGCCATCGTTGATACCAACTCTGACCCCCGAATGGTCGATTTTCCCATCCCGGCCAATGACGATGCCTCCAAATCCATCTCGCTCATCGTCGATACCATGGTCAAGGCCATGGAAGAAGGACTGGTTGAACGCAAACTCGACCGGGACAAAAAAGCCGCCGATGATGAACGCGGCGAAGGAGACGAAACCGACTTTAAAGTGAAATCAAAAGTACTCGAGGAAATTGAAGAAGAGGAAGTGGATGAAGACGGAATTAAAATCGTTAAGAAAGATTTCGTTGACACCAAGGTTTCCAAGATGAAAGGATTGGAACCCGTGGTAGAAGAAAAATCCAAACCTGCCCGCAAACGCATCAGCAAACCCGCAGGAAGAAGCAATAAAAAATAACACCTTATTTTTGCTACCTCGCTATTTTAATTTATTTATAACCACAAAAATCTCTATATGAATATTACCGCTGCCGATGTTAATAAACTGCGCCAGATGACCGGTGCCGGAATGATGGATTGCAAGAAAGCCCTTCAGGAATCGGAAGGCGATTTTGAAAAAGCCATTGATAACCTGAGAAAAAAGGGACAAAAAATTGCCGGTAAACGGGCCGACCGCGATGCCAATATGGGTTATGTAGCTGCCAGTACAAGTGCAGATAAAACATACGCCGCCGTTATTATGGTCAATTGCGAAACCGATTTTGTTGGAAAAACCGACGATTTTATTGGTTTTTCGAAAAACCTGCTCGACCTTGGCATCGCAAACCGCATTCATTCCGTTGCCGAACTGATGCCCATGAAAATCGGGGAAATTACTGTTTCCGAAAAATTGGACGAATTGTTGGGAAAAACCGGTGAAAAAATCCAGGTATCCCACTTTGAAGTTGTGGAAGCTCCCATCACGTTTGCTTATAACCATTTTGGCAATAAATTGGCCACCATTGTCGGGATGAACAAACCTGAAGCAAACAACGTTCATGAAATTGGTCACGAACTGGCCATGCAGGTTGCTGCCATGAACCCGGTTGCCGTCGATAAGGAATTTGTTTCACAGGAGGTGATTGACCGGGAGCTGGAGATTGGTAAAGACCAGGCCCGCCAGGAAGGGAAACCGGAAGAGATGGTCGATAAAATTGCCCAGGGAAAACTTCAGAAATTCTTTAAAGAAATGACCCTGTTAAACCAGGATTTTGTAAAAGATACCAAAAAAACCGTCCGCCAGTATATGGCCGACCATGACAAGGAGCTGGTGGTTGTTGGCTTTAAGCGTTTGCAGCTCGGGGCATAAATTTTTTTTAAGAATATAAAACAGGGATTGTCTTTTATACAAAGGGAATCCCTTTTTTAATTTATTGTATGGTTTTACGTTCGAAAAAAGAAAATATCCGCGGGATGTTTGATGATATTTCCGCAAATTATGATTTTCTAAACCATTTTCTTTCGTTTGGTGTCGATTTTTTTTGGCGTAAAAAGGTGGTCGCACTGTTGAAAAAAGTACAGCCGGTAAAGGTGCTCGATGTAGCGACCGGTACCGGCGACCTGGCCATTGCCATCGCTAAAGCAATGCCGGCCCAGGTAATTGGCGTCGATATTTCTGAAAAAATGCTGGCCATCGGCCGGTTAAAAGTTGCAGAGAATGGTTTGGACAAAGTTGTAAGTCTCCGGAACGCCGATGCGGAATCGTTGCCTTTTCCCGATGGTACTTTCGATGCCATCACTGTTGCTTTCGGCGTACGTAACTTTGAAACCCTAAAAAAGGGGCTGAAGGAGATGCACCGGGCGCTTCGTCCCGGAGGAAAGATGATCATCCTTGAATTTTCACATCCCGCCTCCTTTCCCATGAAACAGTTTTACGGAATATATTCCCGGTTTGTCATCCCCGTCATGGGCCGGTTGATCAGCGGGAACGGCAACGCTTATGCCTACCTGCCCGAATCGATAGCCGCTTTCCCTTCCGGGGATAAATTTCTTGCCATCCTTCGGGAAGTTGGCATGAAAACCGAATCGCATTCTATTCTTAGCGGTGGTATTGCCTCGATCTACTGCGCCGAAAAATAATATTCCTGTTCGTGCGTTATTGTTTATTGTAAAATGCCATTTTTTTGAAAACCGACCTCCGCACCGTTTTATCACTGTTTATCCTGCTCCTCATCCTCCCGCTTCATTCGCAGGGCCAACATAATGTAGTGTTGAACATGCCCCATTTTGACGATGCGAAAATTCATTATGGTTTTATTTTAGGGGTAAACCAGAGTTTTGTGACCATAAAGCCCATTTCAGATTTGCGGACCCGGGTTTTTCTATTAACCGAAATACCCGATATCCTGCCAACACCCGATTCAGCCCGTGTCCTTTCCATCTCTTCCAACGCTGTCCCCGGATTTGTCGTAGGCATCCTGGCCAATCTGCGGATGGGCGATCATTTTGACCTCCGGTTTATCCCATCCCTCGCATTTGGTGACCGGACCCTGTATTATGAAATTAAAACGTATAAAGTTGCCGATTCGATGCAGGTACAGATCAGTAAGAAAGTACCCTCTACCTATATCAATTTTCCTCTCGAAATCAGGTTCAAGGCCAAACGGTACAACAATTTCCGCCCCTATCTCCTGGCTGGCGCCCAATATACCCTCGACCTCGCTTCCAATGCCAAAAAACGGGAGCAAAAAAATCAAAAAGAAAAAATCATCAAATTCAACCAGAACGATATTTATGCCGAAGCGGGCGTGGGCTTTGACTTTTACAACGAATGGTTTAAATTCGGCGTTGAACTGAAAATGATGTTTGGGTTGTTTGATGTCCTGAAACAGGAAGGCAATATTTACACCGAATCGATCGACAAACTGAATTCGAAAATTTTCCAGCTTTCACTGAGCTTCGAATAATTTTTCGTTTTTTTATGTTTTTTAAGAGACAAATAAGACAGGTACAGGGATTGGACTTTTTTCTATATTTACGGGATAAAAAAATCACGTATGGAAAAAATTGCGGTTTTTCCCGGCTCCTTCGACCCCATCACCCGGGGACATGAATCCATCATCAAAAGGGCTTTGCCGATTTTCGACAAGGTGATCGTGGCCATTGGCGAAAATGGGGAGAAAAATTCTTTTTTCCCGTTAGGGCAGCGTTTGGGATGGCTCCGGGGCATTTTCAATGCAGAGCCAAAAATCCAGATTACCTCCTATTCGGGGTTGACGGTTGATTTTTGTAAAAATAACAAGATCCCCTATATCCTTCGTGGATTGCGCACTTCTGCCGACTTTGAATTTGAACGGGGGATCGGCCAGATGAACCGGCTGATGTTTCCCGGTATTGAAACGGTTTTCCTGCTGTGCGAACCCGAATATGCTTCGCTGAGCTCTTCCATCGTAAGGGACATTATCCGAAATGGAGGGGATGTGAGTCAATTTGTTCCCGACGGGGTGGTAATCCCATCCGGGGGGGGACAGGGCTGAAACCGGTGCAATGACATTTTTCCTTATGCCCCTCAACCCATCTGGGATAATTCTCCAGCCCATCAAAATAAGATTTAGCCCAAACCAAAGCAACGGAAAACCAATCGGCCATTTTTCGTACCTTTGCTGTTTAAAATAATCCCTGTGCGGTTTTTTCTGAAAATCTGGCCCCTTTTTCTCTCCTGTTTTTTTTGTGTGGTCATTTCTTCTGCGCAAAACACCTTCATTTCAGGGACCGCCCCCGGTGCCGAAGGGAAAGACCTGCGGATAACGACCCCAGGCGACCGCCTGACCTTTACCGAAAAATTGTTGGGCCAGGTTGAAATTGATGGCATGGGGAACTTTTCAATTGCCCTCGAATTGAACAAACCAACCGATGCCACGCTTTCGGTCCATTTTCATACCGCAGAAATGATTCTTGAACCCGGAGCAAACTATCTGTTGGAAATTGGTGCGATGAACTATGACGATGTAACCGAATCCGATCCTTTTTTACAGGCACAAAACCTTCAGGTCGCCATCCTGAAACCGGTCCCCTGCGGGTTGAACCAACAGATTGGTCGATTCGATAGCGTTTATAATTCCTTTTTGCTCGATCATTTCAATGCCATATACCGGGACAAGAAAAAAAACAGGATCGATAGCCTGAGGGCAATACTGAACAGGGAATTTGGCACCATCGACAATCCTTTTTTTGTGAATTATACTACCTATAAACTCGCTTCCCTGGAACAGTCTTCTTTTTATTACAACACGGCTCAGATTGCGCGAAAGTACCTGATCGACAAACCTGTTTTATATGAAAATCCGGAGTATATGGATTTTTTCAACAACTTTTTCTCAAAATATATCTCTGTTACCTCCATTCCCTTACATAAAATTGATTTCCGGCCGCTTTTCAGGAAACCCGATCCGGAAAAAGTGTTGATGAACGCCCTGGCTACCGATACCTTGTTAAAGAACGACCAGCTTCGCGAACTTGTTCTGCTGAAGGGATTGATGGAATGGTATTCCATGCCGGGATTTGAAACTTCCGATATCCTGGCGGTGATCCATACCATTCAGAAAACCTCGGTTTATTCAGAAAACCGGGTGGTTGCCACCAACCTGATTGTATTCCTGACCCGCCTGAAACCCGGGGGGGAGGCTCCCGCATTTACACTGCAGGACCGCAATCAAAACGAGATTTCGTTGAAGGATTTCAAGGGAAAACCGGTTTTGCTCTGTTTTTGGACCACCTGGTGCGATGAATGTTTGATTGAAATGGATTTTTTGGCGCCACTGTATGAAAAATATAAGGGTAAAATCCGTTTTCTCTCCATCTCAGCGGATAAATATTTCAGTAAAATGCTCCTTTTTATCAATATGAAAAAGGATTGTACCTGGGATTTTGCACATATTGGCGATCGTATGGAAACACTGGTTGATTATGATGTACGGTCCTATCCGTTATATGTGCTGATCGACAGCGAAGGTAAAATTTTCAGATATCCGGCCGGGTCGCCGGGAAGGGACCTGGAGGCCGAAATACAACAAATCATCAAGGAATAAACAACAACCATGTTACGTATTTTCAAAAAAATTCTGGGAAATAAATCTCAAAGGGATATTAGGTCCATCGACCCGTTGGTGCAAAGTGCAATTGTAGCGTATGAAACAGTTAAAACTTTATCGAATGATGAATTGCGACAGCGTACGCTCGATTTCAAACAGAAAATCAAAGCGTATATTGCCGATAAAGAGCAGGAGATCACAAGTTTAAAGGAAACGCTCAATTCCGATGCCATTGAAATTGACGAAAAGGAGAAGCTATATGCTGTTTTGGACAGGCTCGAAAAAGAGTCTTACGATTTGACCCAGGAGGTGTTGCACGAAATACTCCCGGAAGCATTTGCCGTGATGAAAGATACGGCCCGGCGGTTTTTCGAAAACGAATATGTAGAGGTTACCGCCAACCAGATGGACCGGGACCTGGCTGCAACGCGCGACAGCATCGAGATCGTTGACGATGTGGCACGGTATAAAAACAGTTGGATGGCTGGAGGGAATAAAATTACATGGGATATGGTGCATTACGATTGCCAGTTGATTGGCGGGGTTGTGCTGCACGAAGGAAAAATTGCGGAAATGGCAACCGGGGAGGGAAAAACCCTGGTAGCAACCTTGCCCATGTACCTGAACGCATTGCCCGGGAAAGGGGTGCATATTGTCACTGTGAACGATTATCTTGCCCGGCGCGACTCGGAATGGATGGGTCCCCTGTTTGAATTTCATGGGCTGAAAGTGGATTGCATCGACCGTCATGAACCCAATTCCCAGAAACGCCGCGATGCTTATCTTGCCGACATAACCTATGGCACCAACAACGAATTCGGGTTTGATTACCTCCGCGACAACATGACCAGCAATCCGGAAGAGTTGGTGCAACGGCCTCACAACTATGCCATTGTCGATGAGGTTGACTCTGTTTTGATCGACGATGCACGGACCCCGTTGATCATTTCGGGCCCCACCCCAAAAGGGGAGAACCAGCTTTTCGACGACCTTAAGCCCAATGTAAACAAACTGTATGTCGCCCAGCGTAACTTAGTCACCAAATTGCTCGCCGAAGCCAAAACACTGACCGAAGACCCGAAAAACGATGAGAACTTCCGCCGGGGGGGAGAACAACTGTTCAGGGCTTTCCATGGCTTGCCAAAAAACAAGGCGTTGATCAAATTCCTGAGCGAACCGGGAATGAGGGCGTTGATGCAAAAAACCGAGAATTTTTATTTGGCCGAACAGGCTAAAAATATGCACATCATCGACGACGAACTCTATTTTGTTATCGATGAAAAGAACAATACCATCGAATTGCGCGACAGAGGAATCGATTTGCTTACCGAATCATACGAAGATCCAACCTTTTATATCCTCCCCGATATCGGATCGGTAATTGCCGACCTGGAACGGCAGGACCTGTCGGAGATGGAAAAGATGGAGAAAAAAGATGCGTTGATGCGCGATTATTCGATAAAAACCGAACGGGTCCACACGGTAAACCAGCTTCTGAAAGCCTACGCCCTTTTTGAAAAGGACGTGGAATATGTGGTGATGGACAACAAAGTCAAGATTGTCGATGAACAGACAGGGCGTATCTTAGAGGGACGACGGTACAGTGACGGGTTGCACCAGGCCATCGAAGCCAAAGAAAACGTTAAGATCGAAGCGGCTACGCAGACCTATGCCACCATTACCTTGCAGAACTATTTCAGGATGTACAAAAAGCTGGCAGGGATGACCGGGACCGCCGAAACGGAAGCGGGCGAATTCTGGGATATTTATAAACTGGATGTGGTGGTAATACCAACCAATAAGCCGATCATACGCAATGACTGGGAAGATCTTGTTTATAAGACCAAACGTGAAAAATTCAATGCTGTTATTGATGAAATTGAAAAACTGATCGAAAAAGGGAGACCGGTATTGGTAGGGACTACTTCGGTAGAGACTTCAGAATTGCTTAGCCGGATGCTGAAACGGAAAAACATCCCCCATAACGTGCTGAACGCGAAATTGCATGCACGGGAAGCCGATATTGTCGCCGAAGCAGGCCGTTCGGGCACCGTTACCATTGCCACCAACATGGCTGGTCGTGGAACCGATATAAAGCTGGGGCCTGGGGTAAAAGAGGCCGGTGGTTTGGCCATTATGGGCACCGAACGGCATGAATCGCGGCGCGTTGACAGGCAGCTCCGTGGCCGTTCCGGCCGGCAGGGCGACCCGGGAAGCTCCCAGTTTTTTGTTTCGCTCGAAGACGACCTCATGCGCATGTTTGGTTCCGAAAGGATTGCAAAAATTATGGACCGGATGGGCATCAAGGATGGAGAGGTTATTCAGCATTCCATGATTACAAAATCGATTGAACGGGCACAGAAAAAAGTGGAAGAAAACAACTTTGGGATCCGGAAACGATTGCTCGAATACGACGATGTTATGAATATCCAGCGCGAAGCCATCTATAAAAAAAGGCACCATGCCCTTTTTGGGGACCGCCTCGCAGTCGATATTTCCAATATGATCTATGATGTTTGTGAAACCATTGTTCTCGATTCGGCTGAAAAACGCGATTTCACGGCATTTAAATTCGAACTGATCAAAGAATTTGCCGCCGATTCGCCCATTCCGGAAGAAGATTTTATTTCGCTCGGAACTGAGGAAATGGGAACCCGGCTGTATGATTATATCTATAAACGATATAAATCGAAATGCGAACAAATAGCCAAAAACACCTATCCGGTAATCAGGGATGTTTTTGAAAATGATACACGTTATGAAAATATTGCCATTCCGGTGACCGATGGGTTAAAATCGATGCAGGCCGTGGCAAACCTCCGCAAAGCTTATGAAGACAAGGGGAAAGAGGTAATCCTCTCCATCGAAAAAGGGATTGTGTTGGGGATGATCGATAATGCCTGGAAAGAACATCTCAGGGAGATGGACGACCTGAAACAATCGGTACAAAATGCCGCTTACGAACAGAAAGATCCCCTGCTGATCTATAAATTTGAATCGTTCGAATTGTTCAAATCCATGGTTCAACGTACCAACAGGGAGATTACCTCCTTCCTGATCAAAGCGGATGTTCCGATCCGTACCGATAACGTAAAGGAGGCCCAGGCGCCGCGACGGATGGACCGCGCCCGTATGAAAGAAGAACGTTCTGACCTTCTTTCCCAGGCAAATTCAAACACACAGGAAAAATCGAAGCCACAACCGGTAAAAGTCGAGAAAAAGGTTGGCCGAAACGATCCCTGTCCCTGCGGTAGCGGAAAAAAATATAAAAATTGTCATGGTAAAGAAAGCAATTGAAAATCTGTCGTCTCAATCTTTTAATTAAAATTTATGATAAAATTCAACCGTGTTCTTTTAAAACTTTCAGGCGAGGCGCTTGAAGGAAAACAAGGTTATGGAATTGACCCGGAACGCCTGACGGCTTATGCTACCGAGATACAATCGGTGGTTTCACAAAACATTCAGGTTGCCATAGTTATTGGCGGAGGAAACATTTATCGTGGACTGCACGGCGTCGGGCAAGGGATGGACCGTGTTCAGGGCGATTATATGGGGATGATGGCCACAGTGATCAACAGCATGGCCCTTCAGGCTGCTTTGGAATCGCTGGGGGTACCGGTCAAACTTCTCTCCGGACTGGTTATTGAACCGGTTTGCGAAGCGATGGGCCGCCGTAAGGCCATCCATTATCTGGACCAGGGGAATGTGGTCGTCATTGCCGGTGGTACCGGAAATCCCTATTTTACGACCGATAGCGCATCTGCCTTACGGGCAGTCGAAATTAAAGCCGATGCCTTGCTGAAAGGCACCCGGGTGGATGGCGTTTATTCTTCCGATCCTGAAAAAGACCCCTTGGCAGTGAAATATGAATCCCTCTCTTTTGATGAAGCATATCAAAAAGGGTTGAAAATTATGGATTTAACGGCTTTTACCCTGTGCAAGGAAAACAATGTCCCGATCATTGTTTTTGACATGAATGTCCCTGGAAACCTGAAAAGGGTGATCAACGGTGAAAAAATTGGTACCATCGTGGGAAAATAAGATGGGTTGGGCCGTGGCATCCGATTTCAGTTTTTTTTATTTTTGTAGAAAAAGTAACATAAAAATCCGGGGGATATGCACGAAGAGATAGAATTTACCATGGAAGAGACGAAGGAGGGGATGGCCCTTGCCATTCAGCATCTCGAAAAGGAGTTACAGAAAGTCCGGGCCGGAAAAGCCAGTGCACAGATGCTGGATGGGGTAAAAATTGATTATTACGGCGTTATGACGCCCATCGACCAAACTGCGAACATCAGTACCCCCGATGGCAGGCAAATCATAGTACAACCGTGGGACAAAGGGGTCCTCGGGCTTATCGATAAAGCGATTCAGGCAGCCAACCTGGGGTTTAACCCTAAAAATGAAGGGGAAATTCTGCGAATCCAAGTTCCTCCGCTCACTGAAGAGCGCCGCCGCGACTTAGTGAAAAAAGCAAAGAATGAAGCTGAAAATGCAAAAATCACCATCCGCAACATCCGCAGGAATTCAAATGATACTGCCCGGAAACTGAAAAAAGAGGGAGTTCCCGAAGATGAGGCCGATAAGCTTGAAGAGGAAGTCCAGAAACTGACCGACGATTTTATCGCAAGGGTCGATAAAATTTTTGAAATCAAAGAAAAGGATATTATGACGGTGTAATCAAAAAACCACGATTTCATCCATAAACATCCAGCAATCCTCGCCCGAACCTTCATGCCAGGAGGGACATTTTCCCAGGTTTTTTGCAATCACTTTTACATACCGGGCTTTTGTATTGGGCATAAACTGAATATTGAAAGGTTGTATAAAAACCTGTTCTTCCTTAGGGGAGATGGTATTGGCGACTTCGTTGAAGGAGTGGTATTTTTTTCCATCGGTCGATAAAGCATATTCCACAAAGACCGGAAGAAAAATCCAGCTTTTCTGGTTCTGGATAAAATTCATCTGTACCGAATTGACCGGGACCTCTTTTCCAAGGTCGATGATGACCTCAAGGTTGTTTCCCAGATATCCCTGCCACAGTCCGTCGCGGTGGTTGGACGAACCCCGGAGCCCATCGTTCAGTGCCCCCGGGCCAGAAGCCGGGTAACGATAGGAATACCGGGTCACGTATTTGAGGGGTTTTCCAACAGCCAGATGAAAAAGCAGGGGCATCTCCACGGTTTTTTCCTGGAGTTTACCGTCCACAAAAAGTCCGGCACGGATGATCCCGTTTTTTTTAATTTCAAAGGGGCCGGTATAAAGCGGGGAAGTGGTGGCAACATCGTCCCCGTTGATTGTATAATGAATGGGGACATCGGGTTGTTCCGAACCGATGGTTACAATGAGCGCATTGGTTTTTTGATCAAAACCGGTGGTCACTTCTGCCTTGAAAGAACCTTTGCTGTAGTTTACCCCCATATAATCCAATCGTTTGAACTGTGTGGTCATCCGTTGCCGGAAATTGTCCCAGTTGCGTATTTTAGCGGGCGACCACACGACTTCTGCCAGGGCGATCATCCGTGGTATTGCCATATATTCGGCATGGGAAGGGGTTGGGATGAATTCGGTCCAGAGATTTCCCTGTGCCCCCAAAATGTGTTGTGTCTCCTCGGAGGTCAGTTCTTTTGGGACAGGTTCAAAACCATATACTTTTTTTAATGTGGTCAGTCCCCCAAGGGCTTTGGGCTCGAATTGCGGGTCGGCCTGGTAATAATCGAAATAGCAGTGCGATACGGGGGTCATGATGGCGTCGTGCCCTTGCCGGGCAGCGGCAATTCCGCCTTCCATGCCACGCCACGACATTACGGTGGCTTCCGGGGCAAGTCCCCCTTCTAAGATTTCATCCCATCCGATCATCTTTTTTCCTTTGGAGACGATAAATTTTTCGATCCGTTTGATGAAGTACCCCTGCAGCTCTTTTTCATCTTTTAGCCCTTCCGTTTTCATCCTTTCCTGGCATTTCGGGCATTTTTCCCAATTGGTTTTATCCGCTTCATCTCCGCCGATATGAATATATTGCGACGGGAAAAGTTCCATGATTTCTGAGAGTACATCTTCGAGAAAAGTAAAAACGGAATCGTTTCCGGCACACAGAATGTCCCGGTTGGGCCAGTAGCTCCCCGAAGGGACGGTGAAAGGGCCTCCGGTACAGGAAAATTGAGGGTATGCGGCCAAAACTTCCACCGAATGGGCAGGCATCTCAATTTCAGGTATGATCGTGACAAAGCGGTCGGCTGCATATTTCACAACCTCCCTGATCTCGTCCTGGGTATAAAATCCCCCATAGGTTGCCGGTTCGCCAGGTTGTTGTGCGGGACGTTGATTCCATGGCAGATCTTCGTGGTCCACGCGCCAGGCTGCAGTTTGGGTGAGTTTTGGATATTTTTTTATCTCGACCCGCCATCCGTTATCATCGGTCAGGTGCCAGTGAAAGGTATTCATTTTATACATGGCAATAAGGTCGATGTAACGTTTAACAAATTCTATGGGGAAAAAATGACGGGAAACGTCAAGGTGCATTCCGCGGTATGGAAACCGGGGATGGTCTGTGATCTTTGTACAGGGAAGGAGCCATGATTTCACTGAACCGGCAGGGGCATGTTTGCAGATTTCGGGCGGAAACAGTTGAAGCAGGGATTGGATACCGTAAAACAACCCGGCTCCGCTTTGGGCGTGGATTTGGATTTGACCCGGTTCTACCTTCAGTTCGTAACCCTCAGAAACCGGAGCCTTCTTTTCTTCACTGAGCGTAAAAATTATGCAATTCGATGTATTATCGGTGGAGGAAGGTTCGGCCACAGCCAATTCGGGACCCCCGGCCATTTGAAGCTGCCGGGTCAAAAAACCGGCAATCCGCATCGCTTCCGGATTATTTTTGGCGACTACAATGCGGGTTTGAGGGTCGATAACAAACGTTCCGGTTTGCGGTTTCATCCGGGCGGGTACCGGTACCATGGATGCTGTGGCTGAAGTTTCCTGTTTTTGGGCAAAAACCCCGGTGGAAAAGAAAACCAGGCAGGAAAAAATCACAAAGTCCAGGGTATGGTGATGGTTAAACGATGATTTGAAGTTCATAATGTTAAATCTAAAAACAGGTTGGCCAACTAAACTACCAGCCCATATTGGGCATTTCGCAAAAATAATGGATTTTTTCGGTACTTTCGCAGGGAATCATTAAATCTGAAATCATGGCGTTACAAGAAGCAAAACCAGGCCTGACTTCTTTTCCTAAGAATTTCTGGACTGCAGTCTCGATGGAATTTTTTGAACGGGGTTCCTATTATGGCGTCATGTCGGTGTTGTCGGTCTATCTGGTGTTGTCAAAAAGCGAAGGAGGACTTGCTTTTTCGAAAGAGGGGGTAGGCATTATTAAGAGCACGATAACCCCGTTGCTCTATTTTCTTCCGATACTTTCCGGGGCAATAGGCGACCGTTATGGCTATCGCAAAGTGTTGTTTTTTTCTTTTTTTGCCATGAGCCTGGGATATTTGTTTGCCGGTTTTTCTTCGACCTATGTAACTGTTTTCAGCAGTCTGATTCTGGTCGCTTTGGGCGCTGGTTTTTTTAAACCTTTGATTGTCGGTACCGTTTCACGGGTCACCAGTGAATCGAATGCCTCTCTGGGTTTTGGAATTTATTACTGGTCGATCAACCTGGGCGCCTTTCTTTTCCCGCTTATTTTGGTGCCTCTTTTGAAATCGATCTCGTTCAATTATATTTTTTTTATGGCTGCTGTTGGTACCGGATGGCTTTTGTTGTTGAATTTTTTCGTGTTTAAGGAACCCCGGGGAACGGGGACCATAAAGCCACTTCGTCAGGTTATGGCCGAAATGGTGAGTGTGCTCAGGGATTTTCGGTTCATCATCATGATCGTGATCTACTCCGGTTTTTGGATTATGTATTTTCAGGTTTACGATTCGGTACTCTGGTATTTGACCGAGAAGGTGGACATGGCCCCCTTTAACCGGATTGTCAATGCTGCCCTTTCGCTTTTCATCGACAATCCCCACTGGAAATTCGAGGCAGAGCATGTTACGGCAATGAATGCAGGGGCGATCATCCTGTTGCAATTGGTAGTTTCAGGCCTTGTTCGCAAAACAAAACCGTTGCCGACCATGATTATTGGTATTGCGTTGGGTTCGGTGGGGATGGGGATGCTGGCCATATCGCCAAATGCATGGATTTTTATGGCCTCCATGTTTGTTTTCACCCTGGGCGAGATGACTGCCCACCCCAAATTCATTGCGTATATCGGCCTGATAGCGCCGGATGATAAAAAAGCATTGTACCAGGGATATTCCTTTCTTTACGGTGTTATTGGAAGCGGGGTGGGTGGCGTCCTGGGGGCATGGCTTTACGTGCTGTTTGTCGAAAAGATGGACCGACCCTCCCTGTTATGGCTTACCTTCAGCATGATCGGGGTGGTGACCATCATCGGGTTGTTGCTGTACAACCGTTTTTTAGCCCCCAAAAACCGGTAAAAAGGAGTACGAATTGGTAGCGAACGAACTGGTTACTTTGTAACCGTAATGTCGATCCGCATTACCCGTAAATCTTTTTTTCGCTGCTGGTTGCCGATAAGCCAACGTTGAAAATCTTCTGACGTAGCTTCTTTCGGGAGTTTGTATCCGGCTTCTTTTTCTTTATCTGTAAGTATATTGGTACGGCTCCCTTCAACGACGGTCGGTCTGTTTAAGGGGGTAGATGAAAAAATAATATACATGCGCAACTGGTCCATCGGGCTTTCAGCGGCCAGTAAATACTCATCGTAAACCTTTGAAATTTTTTGGGTGAACCTTTCTTCTTTGTTGAAAAAGAGGTAATCCTCACCGGCAGCAATGGGAACCCCTTTCTGAAATTCAGCGGACATCCCGGAATAGGGGAGCAACTGCTGACTGTATTTGCCATCGTCCAAAAAAACAGCCAGATAACCTGCTGATGGAGAATGGAATGCAAGGAACAAAGGGTCATTGTTTTTAAAAGCGCTTTTCCGGCAGCCAGGGTCGGGGCAGCCAAGGGTCGATGCCGTAAAATCGGGGGTTAGTTCTGTAACCGGTTTGGCCTTTAACCGGATGGTGCACCGGATGGCCCTGCTCTTGCTCTTTTTCCCTTCCATCACCGTTTCCCCTTCAATCTCTTCGCATTTTGTTTCGATCACCTCTACCACATCTCCTTTTACAAATGAATTTCCAATGGAGTTGAAAATGGTGTTGGTCTCAACCAACTTTCCGGTATTGATATTTTTCAGGTAGGTTGAGTTCCCCTGAATCACCATACGGCCAAATGCCCTTTCAAGAGCATCGATGGTAGCGGCATCTTCAGCCTCTTTTTCTACCTGAATTTTAGATTTTTCTGCGGTCCAGTCAACCTGGGCCTCCCCCTTGACCGTTACGATGTCGTTTTGAGAAAACAACGAAGGGGCAATCAAAATGGCTAAAAAAATGGAATACAATCGAAGATACATGTTTTCGGAAATTTTTTATCAAATGTAGTGGAAAACCCAGAATCAAACAACAGGGCCATCAGCAAAAAATGGTTTTTTTGGATTTTTTCTGTTAGATAAAACGAAAATAGAAATGTTTAAACAGGTCGATTGTCTGTAAGGTTTTCAACTGCATTTCGTAACTTGATAATTCTATCATAGTCGGTACGGGCATGTTCGTATTCCGATCGTCCCGGTTTTCCCATATTTACGTGCAACTGCCTGAAAGCCATTCGACTTGGTTCCTGCTTTTCAAGGCGGGCATGAAGCTCTTGTGCACCGGTAGCCTGGATCAATTCAACGGCATTGTGTTCTTTTACACCGCCACCGGGCATGATGATGATCCGGCCGGCCGATCGTTTTATGAATTGTCGTATCGCCGCAGCGCCCTGAAGGGCGGTTGGATGTTGTCCGGAGGTAAGGATCCGGTCCACTCCCAAAGCAACCAGATCTTCTATCGCTTTGACAGGATCGGCAGTCATGTCAAAAGCACGATGACAGGTAACCTGCATGGGACGTGAAAGAGATATAAGCGTTTTCATGCGTTCCACGTCGATGGACCCATCCCGTAATAGAATACCGAAAACAACGCCGTCAGAACCAATTTTTTTTGCCATTCGAATATCTTCTTTCATAACCTCAAATTCCTGGTCGGAATAGAGAAAATCGCCTCCCCGGGGCCGTATCATCACAAATAGGGCTATCTGTAAATGTTTTCGGGCAACCTGGATGGATCCGGCACTGGGGGTTGTCCCGCCGTCGTGCAGGTTTTCACAGAGTTCTACCCGGTCGGCGCCCCCTTTTTGAGCTTCAATGGCAGAAACGGCTGAATTTACGCAAACTTCAAGTATCATTTTATCATGTATTGGTTGAACAGGGTTGAAAGCAATTCCTGATTCTTATTCGTCATTTGTTATTTCTTCTAATTTTCCTGCAATTCTGGCCAGAGCCTCTTCTAATTTCACTTCAGGTTTGATGATGTTCATATCGCCCCAGAAAGCATCATTGGCGATGTAAGGCTGATCGGAAAACACCACATTGGGCTTAAGGGTCTCCGGTTTTGAAAATTTTACCACGGCGGCGGTGTCAATCTTACAGGTAGCCAGTTCCAGGAAGGTGGTAAAATGATCGGAACGGAGGTGATGTTTTAGCCGTGTTTTCAGTTGTATTTCACAGCGTGCATGTTGCAGGTAATACCGCCCGTTGAAAGGCATATAACGAACGGAATAGGTTATTTTTCCGAGTTTGACTTTCACTTTTGGGCTTTTCTTCAGAACCAGGTCATCGGCTGCGAGATCGAGGTATTCCGGATTTATTTCGAAGTCAGCACCCAGGAGGGCAAAACTTGAAGTTTCGATAAAGAGGGTCCCTGCATACAACGCTTTTCTCAGATTGGCGTTTTGCTTAAAAGTGATGGCATAGGCATCTTTGGATTGGTACGAAACCAGGTCGGAATAGGTGTAGGTGTATTCAACGGGTGGGAGCGGGTCGAGAAAGCCCGGTACATTTTTAACAAGGTCGAGCTGCAGGGCAGATTGCACACCGGCTTTCAGTTTCAGAAATACGGTATCGTGTTGGGTAAAACCCGAAATTTTTCTCGATTTCAGCAGTTTTACCTGATCGGATTGCAGGAAATTGTCCCACGGTGATTTATAGACTTTAAAAACGGCTTCAGAGTAGGAGAGGTGTTTTTCGTTTTTTTGTACCCCTTCCCGGTAAAAGCTTGTAAGATACACAGGGTTAACGGCATAGTTATCGTTTCGTTGGTCCATGGCCTTTGCAATGATTTCTTTAGGATCGATATATCGGATAATCACCTCCTGAATAGAGATCACCCTGCGATCGAGAAAAAAATCAACCTGTTGTTCATCGAGCAGGCGTACCGGGAAACGTTGGTTGATATATCCAAGGTGTGAAACAATCAGGGAAGTACCGATGCATGAAGCAGGTATTTGAATCGAAAAATAGCCGTCGTTGTTTGTAATGGCCCCCAGGTTTTGCTCAACGATTCCGATGGTGGCGAAAGGGATTGCGGTTTTGTTCAGGTTGTCGTACACATGCCCTTTGACAATCACATTTTTAAGGGTGTCTTTTTGTTGAACCGGCACATTCAGCTCAGCTCCGGTTGTCGTTACGTTGTTGTTATTGTAAATCAGGACATGTTTTCCAAGTACTTTGTACCGGAGCGCTGGATTTGAAAGCAGGGTATTAAGTACATCGCCCAAAGGTTGGTTGTCGGCACAGAGTTTGACTTTTTTATCATTTTCAACGGTTTTGCTGTCATAAATAAAAAAACAGTCCGCTTTTTGCGATATCAGGTTCAATGCTTCGTACAATGTTGTTTTTTGCCTTGGGATGGCGATGGGCTTTTCGAGCAGTTTCTCCTGGCAAAAAGCCGGGTTAATTGAAAACAGGGAGAGTCCGGTTTGTAAAAGGAAGAGGGCAACCAAAGAATGAAAAAAGCCGAACGAACAGGGTTTATTGCTGTTTTTCGCCTTCTTTTTTATCTGATAATACAACAAAACCATTGATGTATTGGCTTTTCAAATTCAGGGCCGCACAAAGGAGCCCGGCCATGGTTTCGGCACTCTCGTCATGGAAGGTGACCGTGAGCCGATGTTGTCCGGTTTCGTTGTTGGCTGTCGCAAAGGTAGTGTTGAAATTCCGATTCAGGACATAAATGATATTCTGAAGCGGCTCATCTTTAAAATGCATGTTTTTTTTGTACCATGCCATGGTGTCCCGGGCATGGTACTTCGTTTTTATTATACGGTCCATGGTCGTTGAGACCATTTCGCCTGCGGTCACATATTCGCTGTGTGAAGGATCTTTTTTCAAGGTTATTTTCACGCTTCCCCGGTCAACATAGAGTTCAATTCCATTGTTTTTTTGCGATTTTACATGAAAGGCCGTACCCAAAACCCGGATCAGGGCTTCATCCGTTTCAACAACAAAGGGATGGCCCGGATTGGGGGCAATGTCGAAAAACGCTTCCCCCTTCAGTTCAACCTCGCGGAGCTCCGATTCAAATTTTTCCGGGAAAGAAAACAACGAATTTTGTGCGAGATAGATTACCGATCCATCGTTCAGTATTTTTATCAGGGTAGTGGCCTGGGAGCCGGTTTCGATATTGACCTTTTCCCCCAATGGCCATCGCGCTGTCATGAAAAAAACGACCCCGGTGGCGCCCATCAGGATCAATGCGATGGCGGCCATACGCAGCAGATAATGCATCCTGGTAGTTTTCAAAGCGGTTCTTTGTGGGGGGACCAACTGTTCATCCCGGAGCCGGTCGTAGAGTTTTTTCCAGGCGTATCGGGTTTCTTCAGCAGCAGGCCAATCCGGTATGCCTGTTGTGCCCTGAAAAAATTTTGTTTGGTCCCCGGTGTTCTTCCGGCTGTTTTTGTCTGTTTGCATTGTAAAGAAAATAAGGATGGCCCCCGAATGTGTTAATTTGATTTGTATATCGATTCGTTGTCAATATTGGCGTTCCCATCATGGGTGTAGTCTTTCAGCGATTTTCTGAACATTTGAAGCGCCTTTCCCATGTCGGCTTCGACTGTTTTTACTGAAACCGCTAAAATTTCAGCTATTTCACGGTATTTTTTTCCTTCAAACCGGTTCATGAGAAAAATGCGGGAGCACCGTTCCGGCATTTTCCGGAGGGTTTCGTCAATGATTTTGTCAAGGTCGTTCAGGTCGGGCCCTGTTTGAAAATGGGTTGGAAGGAGATCTTTGCATTCGTTGAAAACCTGTTCGGCATATCTTTTTCTAACGGCAAGGTGTTCTAAATAATGGAGTGCGTTGTTACGAATGGATTGGTACAGATAGGCGCTGAGGGAAAATTTTGGTTTGAAGGTGGCCCTGTTTTTCCAGAAAAGGTAAAAAAACTCCTGGACCAGGTCTTCAGATGCGTTCCGGTCTTTTAAAATGTTTTCTGCATGGCAGCACAACGGCTTGTAGTATTTCATAAAAAGCCTTTCAAATTCCATGATGTCGCCATCCTGGATTTTTTTCTGTGCCGAAAAATCCGTTAGGTTCATCAAACCCTTGTTTATGGTTGTTTTTTCATGCTTTTTGAAAGTTTTTTAATGGCATTTTCGATGGAATTTTCGGGTTCAATGATATTGGATTCGCCCCAGAAATTAACATCAGCCATGTCCCGGACCGTTTCGGTAAAAACCATATTTGACTTAAAAACCTCCTGGTTTGTAAATTTAACAATATTATCTGTATGCCAATCTGTTATGGCTAATTCCGAAGTCAGGGCATAGTTGTTTTTAAAGAGTCGCCGTTTCCAATCGCAACGGAATTTCAACTCAACGCGGACGTAATTGAGATGGTATTTGTTGTCCTGTTCTTTATATGTTACCAGATAGCTGGTCGAGGTTGGGTGAAAAAGCAGCCCCATGGGTTTTTTTTGCACAAAAACGCGCGAAGCCTTCTCCTGGTCGGTAAGATCGAGGCTGAATTCAGCCCGGGTAATTGCGTAATCCTCTTGTGCAATATAGAGTTTCCCATAATAGAGTGGTTCTTCCCTGACCAAGTAAGGGGAGAAAGCGATGACCCAGTTTGGTTTGTCATCGATGGTTGTCACCGATTGAAATTCAAAAAGGTAATTGTCGAGATTGTCGAGGGCGATGCTGAGGTTGGTATTCTTCACAATGTCAAGCAGCAGTGAAACATGGGGGCCGCCTTGCATCTGGACCATCAGGGTATCGGCTTTTTTTACATTGGATCCCTTGCGTCCCTTAAAAATTTTAACCTGGTCGTTTTGGAAGCTGGAATAGGATGCGTTATAAATATCGACAACGGCTTCGGAAATGGATAGATAATCGCGGCGTTGTCGGATGGATTCACGGTAAAACCCGGTCATCATAACCGGTACTTCGCTGTAATTTTTTTTGATATTGTTGAGGGCCATCATCACGATGGTTCGGGCGTCGCCGGGCAATATGGATATTTCGTTCAGGTTTATCGGCCTCAGTTGAAGGTAGAAGGTCTTTTCTTTTCCGTTGGCTTCGCTGATTTTAAATTGTGTGGTGGCATAACTCAGGTGCGAAACTTCAAAGTATTCTGCATTGAGCGCGGAGTTTATCTTTAAAGTAAACGCCCCCTGGGAATTCGATACGGTTCCGATCCCTGTGTTTGGGACGGTAATGGTGGCATGGCTTATGTTTTTCTCTGTTTTTGCGTCCTTTAACTGTCCGCTTACAACCAACACTGTATTTTGAGCGGATATGCTGCTAAAAGCAGCAAACAGCAATATAAGGAAAGAAAAAGGGAACGGGTTCCTGTAAAAATTTTTCATGGCTGGTGGTTTTAAGGCTATTTGTGCCAACGGGTTATATCAATAAGATACTTTACTAAGGAAATACCCTATAAAATATTGGTTTTTTTTTCATGGTGATGGTATTCCGGCGGAAGACAGGGTTCCCATGGTAAAAGGAATTGGCGTCCGGCGATTTACGCTTAGTTTGGGAGATTGGCAGGATATGGGGCGATCTGCTCCCCTGTTTTAAAAATGCTGGGTACAGTTCCTGCAAATTTCAATGGATTTGCGGTTTTTCAGTATTTTTTGTCTGAATGCCCGATAGGGCTGGCCCAACCAGATTTCCTGAAAACCCTGTTCCGATAGGTTGCCCATCGGGTGCGACGCATCCTTGTCAAAACAACAAGGCACCACTTTTCCGTCCCAGGTAAAAACACATCCCGACCACATCCGGAAACAGGCATTGGGTTGGTGGTTTTTGAGGTAAAATTCAGGTTGGCCAAGGGTTTTTACCTTTGAATACCTCGCGTACCGTGGGTTTAATGGCATCTGTGGGTTGCCATGTCGGAAATCGTTGAATTGTGCCGTTTTAAACGTGATTTTGTCCACGCCCAAATCGCGGCCCAGTTTCCGGATGGCATACAGCTGGTTTTCATTGGACCGAAGCAGCAAACATTGAAGAATAATTTTTGGGGTTTTGTTTTGCGTTTTGTGTTTTGTGTTTACAAGCAGCCGGATCCCATCGATGACCTTTTCTAATTTTCCACCGGTCCGATAGGCGGCATAACTTTCCTGGTCGGCCCCGTCAACCGAAACAATCAACTGGTCCAGTCCTGAATCAATGGTTTTTTTGACGTTTTCCGCATCTAAGAAATGTCCGTTGGTAGAACTGGTCACAAAAATATTTTTCGATTTGGCATATCGGACAAAGTCGTAGAATTGGGGGTTCAGGTACGGTTCGCCCTGGAAGTATAGGGTAAGGTACGTCAGCCATGGCGAGAGCTGGTCGATGATTGAAATGAACATGGGGTAATCCATGTTGCCCCTTGGGCGCGTAAGTTCTTGGCTTCCCGAAGGGCATTCCGGGCACCGGAGGTTACAGGTATTGTTTGGTTCAATGCTCACGGCTACCGGGAAACCGCGGTGAATTGCTTTCCGGGTTATCCGAGAGAGCAAATAGCTTGCAATCAGCCGAAAAAAATTAATTGCCCTTACCCGGGTTATCAGACAGGTCACCTCTTGATTTTTCTTTTTTCTTTTTTCTTCGTCTGTCCAGATAGGATTTTCCGAACGACATGATTTTGGATACCACGGTGGAGGTGGCCGAAAGGTCGGTAATCAGGGTTGTGGCCATGTTCCTGAACGTAAAAGCCTCCAGGATACGGCGGTAATCATTGTGGATGTGTTCTTCTTTCAGATGGATTTCAAATTGCAGCCGCTGTTTTTCTGCCATAATATCTTCTATCGAGCGGATCCGATCGGCTTTGACTTTGTAATGTTTATCCGTTTTCATGGTGTTCCTCCATCAGGATTTTTGTTAAATGTGAAACCAGCGGATTGATAAAGAGGGTTTTTCTTTTAACATAGACAAGCGCTCCCCCGACAACATAGACGGCTGTGACAATAAGTGCGCCGACCCAGGATGGCCCCCATTCTTCCCCAAACCAGAAAACGAAGGCCAGGGATAGAAAAAGCAGGAGGAACATAGCCAGAATAAAGAAGATGATGGCAATAAGAAAAAACGAAGTGAGCCTGGCCAGTTTTTCAGTCAGTACCAGTTTGAAATAATCAATCCGGAGATCGATATAGTCTTTGACATTTTCCGTAAGCGACGAAAAATTGTCAGAAATTTTCCCGGGTTCCATTATTTGGTTTCCCCCTGGCTGTTTTCATCCTTTATTTCGTCCGTTTCCTCTTCACCGGGCTCCGCTTCCTGAGGGGTAAAGGCCGATTTAAAGGCATCCATCTGGTCGTTCAACTCTTCCCTCGCCAGGTCGGCCAGATGGAAAAATTTCCGTTTCAGTCGTTTGCGGGTTTTTGATCCTTTGGCGGGGGCGATCAGGATCCCGATCCCGATGCCTGCGGCCAGTCCTGCCACTGCAGCGGCCAACAGTTTGATGTCAGATTTAGCCATATCCATTTGCGATTTATGATTTTAACAAGGGTCATTGTTTTTCAGACAAATGCCTGACAACCCTGAAATTGCTAAGAAATTCGGATGCTACGATTTTGATGAATCCATAAACGGGAACAGCTACGATCATTCCCGGGATCCCTCCCAGGCTGGCGGCAGCAATCACGACCAAGAAAATTTCCACAGGATGGGCTTTCACGCTTTTTCCCTGGATCAAGGGAGCAAACACATTGTTGTCAATGGTTTGGACTACAAACATGGCGAGGATAATTTTAATCGTCATGGGAAGGATTTGGGCAAATTCGCCGGCGCTGATGACCCCGGTCACCCCCAGGATCACCCCCATGAGCATGGAAATGATTCCCCCCAGATAGGGGATAATGATGATAATCCCGGTAAAAAACCCAATGACCAGGGGGTTTTGGACACCCACAATATACAATGCCAGGGAATAAGTTATTATGTTGGCAAAAATTTGGATGATCATACCAATAAAATAACGGGAGAGCAGGTTTTTGCTCCTTGACATTACATTTTTAATTTGTTCCCTGTGTTTTGATGGCGTGACCAACAGGATAAACCGGGGCAACATGGTTTGGTCGAGAAGAAAAAAGAAGGAGAGAAAAGCGATGGAGAAGAGGTTAAAGAAAAAAGTCCCGGTGAAGGAAATAATCGAAGTAAGAACGTTTGAGAACATACCGAAATCAATGATTTTCAGGATGGCTTCTTTTGCCGACGATTCGATGGTTGCGCCCCGGGGCATGACCCCGTAATATACCAGCGTTGCTTGGATACCGGCAATGTCATCATGGAAATACTCCATTAATTTTTTACCATCAATGGCGCTGATCATCCGGGCTTCGTTCATAACCAGGGGGATAAAAAGGCTGAACATCCCAAAAAAGAGGGCCAGGATCAGCAGCAGGGTCAGGGTAACATTAAAGGCATGGGGCAATTTAAACCGTTTGTATCTGATTTTGTCCAACAGCTCAACCAAGGGGGCCCCAACAATGGAGATAACGCCAGCCACCAGGATAAAGATCACGATTTCGCGGAAATACCATACAAGAAACCCAATGGTTACGGTAACCAGCAAAAGAAAGAACAGTTTGTTGTTTTTATACAATTCGCGCATGGGCCGGACAAATTTTAACTACAAATGTACACGACATTTTCTAAATTTCACACCGGCACATAAAAATCAAGTCCAACGGAGGTATCTTTTTCATGTTGGTTATACCGGGAGGAACAAAAGCTCAATACTTGCAAACCTGTTCCGAACCGGTATAACTTCACTATCCTATTGGATGGAGGGATTGTCAGGTCCTTTAGATCCAAAGAGTTATTCAACATTCTAAGCTTCCTTCTTGCTATCTCCTGTATTGTATTCGGAAGTTTCGTTGATCAATTTAGAATCCAACAAGTCATTCAAATTAGTTATTTTACTGCCATTTTTTTCGTAATAATTTAGCATTTCGTCAATTTTCCTTTTATCATAACTCGTAATACAATCTGATACGACCGTAACTTTGTAGTTTTCCCTGCACATATTAAATACGGTTGATTTCACGCAGGCAATGGCGTCTGCTCCTGTAATGTAAAATTCGCTTATTTCATTTTTCTTGATAAAGTCAGCAAAATCTTCGCTGGTCAAT